>Ga0206881_10105_pt1 | contig 26455 bp, 24 predicted proteins | sample Alteio_BWOrgCont_3_FD_152867 | JGI IMG/M metagenome (GOLD analysis project Ga0206881, IMG submission 152867) | Enriched cells from forest soil in Barre Woods Harvard Forest LTER site, Petersham, Massachusetts, United States -... | ecosystem: Environmental > Terrestrial > Soil > Temperate forest >...
GATGACGGAATTCTATAAGAGTAATTTTTGCAGAAGCCCCTGCAAGTGTTGGAGCAACATCCTCATATCCTCCGGCAGCGGCGCAGTAAACGTCCTCTCAATGCCGTCCCACGGGAAACTCAACTCGTGCGCGTGGAGCGCGTGCCGCCGCAGTCCCAGCACCTGTTCATGCTCCGGTGTCCAGCCCTCGGCGATGAATTTCAGGTAAAGACCGGGGTCAGGCCCGTAAATTTTGTCGCCGACGACAGGATGGCCGAGATGGGCCAGGTGGACCCGTAACTGGTGCAGCCGCCCGGTGTGGGCCTGGAGCCGCAGGAGCGACATGGGCCGCGCCGCCTCCGGCCCGCTGACGGCCAGACGCCAGAACTCGGTACGCGCCGTGGCCGACTTGCGGCCCTGCGAATCATCCGCCGCGAGAACGCCCTGCCGCAGCCAGATCGGGTTCTCCGGGGAAATGCCCAGCCGCCCGATCGGCGCGTCAATCACGCCGTGTTCCGACCCGACCCGGCCCGTAACGAGCGCGAGGTAATACTTGCTCACCTCCCGCCGCATGGTCAGCGCCCCGAGCCGCGACGCCGCCTCCGGCGAGCGCGCCACCAGCACCGTCCCGCTCGTTTCGCGGTCGAGCCGGTTGGCCAGCGCCACAAATTCGCCCGGAAATTTTTCCTGCAACCAGCCGAGCAGGGAGTACTGCCCGCCGGGACGTGTCGGATGCGAAATCAGATCCGCCGGCTTGGCCACCACGAGGAAATCACGTTCCTGCGCGAGGATCACCGGTTCGGGTATCGTTGTCATGCGGGTTCGGGTTTGCGTTGGAAATAGAAAAGTTTACCTTGCTGCCGATGAGCCGTTATCGACTCTCACTGTCTATCGTATGGGCCATCCTTCTGGTGCCGATTTGTTCCATCCGGCTTTCCGCCGATAATGCCACCAACAGCCTGGACGACAACTCGGCCAATGCCCCCAACGACAACTATGTCCACAACTTCACCGGCTTCACGTTCCCGCTCAAGGTCGGGGCGTTCAAGCGAGTCCGGGTCACGCCCTTCAACGCCAATGCCAGTGATGTCGGCATCGATTACAACAACGATCCCCTAACCGCCCACGTTTCCGTTAACATCTACCCGGCCAAGGGTCCCGTCCAGGCCCACTACGAGCAATGCCGCGACCAGGTCGCCCAGGTCCATCCCGACGCCAAGCTGGTCGAGGAAAAGCCAGTCACGCTCAACAAGGCGGGCGCCACCTACAACGGCTACAGCGCCCTGTTCACCTTTCAGGGAAAATTCGGAGGCGACACCGAGCAGGAGCTTCTCGCCAAGCTCCTCGTCTTCCGCTACGGCGACTACTTCGTCACCTACCGGGTCAGCTATTCCGAGGACGACCGGGCTGCGACCGAAAAGCTGATCGACGACTTCATCCAACAACTCGACTGGCCGTCGCCAAGCCCGGCCCCGACTCCATCGACTTGAGAGTTCCAATTCGGGTAGTGGTATAGCTTGAGAACTCTGCAAAGCTGCCTTTTAGCAATCTGTCATCCCGAGCCTGTCGAGGGCAATAAATCACTTGACTCACATTGAGTCGGAGGGATTGGAATGAACAAGCAGCTGAAAAACATTCAGAAACTCATCGAGAAACCCATTTTTATCAAGCTGCCGGAAGTGAGCGACAAAGATCGGCTCAACATTAGGAAATGGGTTGTCGCTCAGTATCGTCGGGCCATGCAGGAAAATCCGATAGCGAAACGCCGCCATAAAAAGTGTCGATGAACCGTGAAGGCGTTGGAATGTGGCCGTAGCGTCCAGTAAGTATCCTGTGGTACACGTAGGATCAAATTTCAACGTTTCATCTGGATCTTCTTTGGCGTGTTTAAAAAAGGTCTCTGGTTGGCGAAATACTCTCTTCCAGTCTTTTGCTTGTTCTTGAGGAAGAATCTGAGGGTCTAGCATCCCCTGGTGAAGGTTTCGGTGTTCAGCAAGATCGAAAACAATCCGATGCGCTGCGGCGGTCAAAGTGTGAACTGAAATAGGATCGCCATCCCTAAACCAAAGTTCGATGGCGGTATCTAACTGCCGTCTGGCGCAATCAAGCTTACTTACCGTAAATCCAGCACTGGGATTATACTTGAGGGCCACGCCGCTTTTTATGCCGCTGCCGCTCTTTTTGTGCAATCTCGGAACGCCGGTCTAACTCTGCCTTTGGTACGCTCATCACGGTACGGGTGAGGGCGTCGAACCGCTGGAATGGGGTTGGCTCCGCTGGCTTCATGTCGCTACTTAATCTGAACATAACCCTGCTTGAGGTCAATTCTCGATGATGGGACCCGGAATTATTTGAGTGGGTTTTGCGGCGTCATCTTCTCTCTTTTGGATTATCGGATCGCCGGTTTGTTCAGCTATTTTTTCGTAAGCCAGTTTTTGGGCATCTGGAAGTTGAGTCCACGCCACTTGCGCTTTAGCGGTAGCTTCATCCGTGGTGAGGCCAGCCCAAGGACCGCTAGTGAGTACATCATTTCTTCCACCATACGAGCCTTCAGGTTGGCTGACAACTGTTTGAAATAGATAGCAGTGATAGGCCGCCAATCCCGGCGGCTGCGACAGGCTAGATGGATCAACAGGAGCAAGTGGAGTGGGCGAGGAATCTTGTGCACTAGGGATTAGATCGTCCATGCCATGATGGTTACTGGCATTGGTATTATCGGCCAGTGGGCCTGGATCAAGAGTATTGGGCGATGGCTGGGGCGTTTGCTGCGAAATCGCCTCTTTTGGAACGGTAAGATCGGTGGTAAAATCCATGGCATCCACCATTGAATAATAAGCCGTCTCTTTTTCAGAATCGTTGAGCGCGGACCAGTTAGGCTGAATTTTTAGGATATTGGCCGCTGCTGCTGCTACTACCAGTGGTTCTTCCGGCAGTTCCTGCAACCCAGAATCCCGCATCTTCAGTACTCTTTCCATTTTGCCGAAGAGGACTAAAAGATCGGAGTTTTGACTGAGCAAGTCTGGGTACAGTTTTACGGCGATGTCCTTGCATTGCCGGCGAACATTCGCATCGCTTGAGTCTTGTGCAACCACTGGCATGACTGCCATTGCGCTGAGAAAGAGAAGACAAATCGCTTTCATGTCTTAAGTGCACTCCTTTTCTGTCTGAAAAGCAATCAAAAGGTGAACTATAGTTCCACTCGGCTTGTGCTGTTTCTGGCCAACTGAGGTCCGTGAAAAGGCGCAAAATAATCGGGCAAAACGTCTACCGACTGAGAATGAAGGCAGGAATGACTCAAGCGCAACTGGCGGATTTTACCCAACTGAGCAAGCGGTACATCCAGAAGATCGAACACGGAGAGGCGAACATCACTGTGGAAGTTGTGGAGAAGCTGGCTCAAATACTCAAATGTGGCTGGAATGATATTGTAGGAGAGATTGGTTGCCCGGAGTCTTTGATTAAGAGTAAAAGATAAGGATGCCGCAGCCCGGAAGCGTGATTGTCACCATCCGTTACAACGGGTATGACCACAAGTGTATCGGCTTTCTGGGAGAGTGCCGAGAAAGCACCGTCGTGCGGATTCTCGGTCGTCAATTACCCAAAGGATACCATGCGGAACATGGCTCTAATGAGTTTGAAATTACGTTCAACACTCATTGTTTAGAACCAGATTCAACTGGAGCTTCCGAATGGGTGGCAACTGAAACACTGGACATAGATTCCTGGGCTCGGCGCAGGATCATGTGAATGCTTATGATTTCTCCGATTCCATGGCGGGCTCGAATCGCAGCGGCGGCTTCTTCGATGGTGTCTCCGTTGACCCCGTATTCGTTAAAAACCTCAACGCGATTATCGCCTCGGAAGTTATAACTCCACCGCTTCATGGGTACTATTCTATCATCTCTTCCATCTTTTTCCACGCCATTGTTTAGGCTGGAAGATAATCACCGCCCTCCTTGCCCGTGAGCTTGGCAAAGGTAAGGCTTTTCCCAACGATCCCAGAGATGGCCTTGGCAAACCGACCTGCATCGGTGTCCTTTCTCTCGTTGAAACGGAAAGCCTGCTCGTCCAAATAACGGAAAAGGTGAAAAGGCTCGACCGAAACGTAGGTACCTTTGATTGTCCGTTTAAGCAGAGACCAGAAGTTCTCCAATCCATTGGTATGCACCTTACCGTCTGCGTACTTGACGGCATGGTCGATCACTCCATGTACATACTCATCGTTTAAACCCTGGTAGGAGCGCAAAGAATCCGTGTAAACCTCGGAACCCTTCAGAACATATTCCCGTACGTTTTTCTGAACTTCATGCTTTCGCGTGGTCTTGAGCACTTTCAACTTCACTTTGGAATGCTTACCTGTAGTAGAGCGTTCCAGAAGCCCTTGCACAGGCGTCATCCCCTTCCAGCCGGTCTGTTTCTTTTTTCGGGCTTTGTGCATAAACCGGGAGCGGCCTCCGATAAAGGATTCATCGGCCTCAACTTCGCCACCGAGCTTAACGATAGTGCCGTTTTGCATGGCCAGACGGATGCGTTGGAGCATGAACCAGCCTGTACGTTGCGTGACGCCGAGCGAGCGGCCAATTTCGTAGGAACTGATTCCGTTCTTCGCGTTAGCGATAAGCCAGAAAGCGCAAATCCACTTTTCGTAGGGAAGGGCACTGTCTTCCAAGATCGTTCCCACCTTGATCGTGAATTGCTTCTTGGTCTTGCACTCGCTGCACGTCCAGAGCTTGCGGGTGGAGATGAAGCTTACCTTCTCCGATCCGCACCGGGGACAAGTCACCTTGCCAGTCGGCCAGCGCACGCACTTCATGTATTCAAAGGCGCGGTCGCCATCGGAAAAGTATTTGATCGCTTCGTGAAGCGTAGAGGGAAATTCGATATTTTTCTCTTTCATGGGCCCACTCTACGTGAGAGCGTATTGTGAGTCAAGTGATTTATTGCCCTGTCGAGGGATCAGCCTCCGGAAGATAAGCTCAACTCTCGTGGGAGCTGATCCTTCGACAAGCTCAGGATGACGGATCGCTAAGAGAACGGTTCTTCGAAAACAAGCGAGACTGTACCACTACCTCAATTCGATTCGCTTTGAGGCCAGTCCGCGGATATAAGTGAGACTGTGCCAACTGTCAACGAACCCGTCGCCGCGATCATCATCGGATTGCTCCTGAGCCTTTCCGCGGGTGTCCGCATCACCCTTCCGCTGCTGGCCCTCAACCTCCTCGCCCTTTACCACGTCGTCACCCTACCCGCGAACCTGGCCTGGCTCGGCAGCGAGCCGACGCTGATCATCGTCTCCGTGGCCTGCGTGGCCGAAACCGTCGCCCATTACATTCCCGCCGCCGGCACCTTCCTCAAGGCCGCCGCCACGCCGCTTGCCTTTGTCGCCGGCACGCTGCTCATGGCCGTCCCGTTGAGTGGCCACAACCCGCTTTACCAGTGGACGCTGGCCGCTTTTCTCGGCGGCGGACTCTCCACGCTCACTCACGTCGGCCTCACCGGAACGCGCGCCGTCAGCGAGCCGGCCAACGTGGCTTCGCTCGGCCTCTTCGGTCTCATCTGGAACACCGGAGAACTGCTAGTCTCGCTCATCCTCGCGGCGCTGGGCGGACTCTGCCTAGTTGCCGGTTGGGCCGCCGGGGTGATTGGCCTTGTGGCCTTCGCCGCCCTGATGCTTGGCCTGCTCGTTGCCGGCCTTCGGTTCGCACGGGCACCGCAAACCGTGTCGCGGGCCTGAGATTGGCCATCGTTGATCGGTCTGAGTCACGTCGGCTTTTCGGACTGCCTTAGCCCCTAACTCTGCAGCTTCTTCACCAGGTCACGCACGGCAGCAGCGCCGGCCACCGCGGAAAAAACCACCTCTGCATCGTCGCTCGCCGCGCTCGAAAATTCGATGTTGCCGTAACCGAGGAAATTCATGTCGGCGTTGATGCTGCGAATGTCCTGGATGCGCAGTTCGCGCGATTTTCGGTCAAAGATGCCGGTCTCAATGCTGACGCGTTTGCTCGTCACGGTGTAGAGGGTGATCCTCCGGTCGAAGAAGGCGTAGAGAAAAATGAGCAACGAGAACGGCAGAGGGACCAGGCTGATAAGCGGCGGCAGGCTTAAAAAATTGGAAAAAACGAAAAGGCAAGCAGAGGCCAAGCACAGCACAACAGCCATCAAGAGCCACCATCCCCACTTCCACCAAGTGGGATGGCCCGTCCAGTGGGTCTGCTCCGACGCGGATTGTGCCGGCGCAGCCGGGGCGACGCCCGGGGAATAAGGCACGGCCGGCTTGTGCTCTCCGGCCAGTTCATAAGCTGGAAGCGCCACAGTTTTCGCGATCAGGGGAGCGGCGGGCGCCGGCTCGATCTCGGAAATGATGTCGCCCAGAGGCTTCCAGTCGGTCTTTCCCTCCTGCCAGTAGAGAGTCAGGGCCGTGATCTGCCCCGCGCTCCACAACGACTGGACTTGCTGGAGCGTGTAAGGACCGGCCTGCGTCTCGTTCAGCCAGAGGTAGTACATGGTCTCAAATTATAGACGCAAATTCATCGGCTGGCGAGATCAGCCCGAAAGCGGAGAGGCTTGATCCTTCTCGCACTTTGGACACCGGTGCGTAAAGTGACCCCATGAACAGCTGGCTGGTTTGGGCGTTACTCTCCGCACTTTTTGCCGCGCTCACCGCCATTCTCGCCAAGGTCGGCGTGGCGGACGTCAATCCCAACCTTGCCACCGCAATCCGTACCGCTGTGATTCTCGTTTTCACCTGGGGCATTGCTTTTTTCACCAGCAGCAAGAGCGATTGGCTGGGTATCGCCCCGCGCGCCTGGTTTTTTCTGGTCGCTTCGGGACTGGCAACGGGGCTTTCGTGGCTGTGCTACTTCCGGGCCCTAAAACTCGGCGAGGTGGCCAAAGTGGCGCCGGTCGACAAACTCAGCGTCGCCATCGCCATCATCCTGGCCGTGACGGTGTTAGGTGAGAAGATCAAGCTGCACGAAGCGCTCGGGGCCGGCTTGATTGTGTTCGGGGTGATCGTGATGGTGATCAAGTAAAGTGGCCGCGAGTGAGGCACCAGCCAGAGTTTGTTCCGCCGCCACTTTCCTTTGCCTTAATCGTGAGTAAGCTCTTTGTCCTATGAGCAACACGACAACTTTGAAACCCGACGCTTCGGCAAGTGGAACATTTACCCTGGGAGGCGATCTCACCGTACGCCGGCTTGGCTTCGGCGCCATGCGGATCACCGGCAAGGGCATCTGGGGCGAACCGAAGGACATGGATGGGGCGAAGCGTCTTCTGCGCCGCGTCGTCGAACTGGGCATCGATTTCATCGACACCGCCGACTCCTACGGTCCGGAAGTCAGCGAGCGGCTCATCGCCGAAGCGCTTTATCCTTACCCCAAGGGCCTCGTCATCGCGACCAAGGGCGGACTCACCCGTTCCGGGCCGGATCAATGGTCGCCGAACGGACGTCCCGAATATCTGCGCAAATGTGTCGAGCAAAGCCTGCTTCGTCTTCGCCTCGATCACATCGATCTCTACCAGTTGCACCGCTTCGACTCGAAAGTTCCCGCTGAAGATTCACTCGGGGTACTCAAGGATCTGCAGGACGCCGGAAAAATCCGGCACATCGGGCTTTCAGAGGTTTCTGTGGCCGAAATCAAACGGGCGAAAAACACGGTCTCCATCGTCAGCGTGCAAAATCTCTACAATCTCGGCGACCGCAAATATGACGACGTGGTCGACTATTGCGAAAAGCACCGCCTCGGATTCATCCCGTGGTTCCCCGTCGCCGCGGGTGAACTGGCCCGGCCGGGCGGTCCGCTCGACGCCGCAGCCAAGCGCCACGGCGCGACGGTCAGCCAGCTCGCGTTGGCGTGGCTGCTCCACCGCTCGCCCGTTGTGCTGCCGATTCCCGGCACCTCCTCCATCGCCCACCTGGAAGAAAACACCGCCGCCGCTTCGCTGCAACTCGAAGCGGGTGAATGGAAGGAGATTGAGAAGGCGCTGAAGTAGACGAGGTCGCAGCCTGAGCGGGTCAGTACGGCTATTTTATGTCAAGACTAAGACCTGACTCCTTCACACTAGGCTTTCAGACGAGAAGTCGAAAAATCGAGCTTGTCTTGTCTTGACACCGATGAGTAAATCCCGTATAATGTCGTTTGATTTTTACACTGACAAGACTAGAGTTGTTATGTAACAATATAAGTTGTAACCATGAGCGCCACCACTCATCTCCCCTCTGTATCGAAAGCAAAGAGAGCGGGAATTCAGTGTGAATTCAAGCCCGCCGCCTCTAAGCGCGTGACTCGCCATGCCACAGCAGATCAAGCGAAAGCTGCTGCTGAATGGGCAGTTGAGAAATACGCCGAGGCTTTTAAAACACTAGCTAAATAGGCTTGTTGTGGGGGAGCCTCTGTTTTTTGAAAAATCAGAGGTTTTGTTTTTCCACTCAAATCAAATCGCCTTATATGGTGGTGCAACGGGACTTAGAGATGAAGCACTTTGGAGTCTGCCTTAGCCTCACCCAAAAACGCTTATTGTTTGGATGATCAAGCAGATATTTTTGATTTATCTGCAGCTTACGTTTTTTCAATCGCAATCAATCACCCCTTTATCGATGGCAACAAAAGGACTGCAGCCGTTACGGGAATAAGCTTTTTGAAAATCAACGGTTTGACCGTTGATTTTGAACCATCCTATCTTGCGGCAGTTGTTGAAAGTCTCGTAACTCACTCCTGTGACAAAAACTTTGTTGCACAATTCATGTTCTTGGGTTGCGTTAAGGAAATAATCCAAATAGCTTGCCGACGTGACCAAGGCGAGTCAGCACCCGCCAGTTTTATCAAAGCCAAATCACAAGAAGTAAAAGATGCGATTGTAACCGATTATGTAACCTCAAAAACGAGGGTGAAGCTTATTGATCTATGCCAAAAGTTCACAATTCGGCCCGATAGATTTGATGCTGTGCTTGATCATACCGAAAATGAACTGTTCAAAAAAGTTGCACTTGAGTGGCGTTTGCAATTTGGAATGACCTGTGAAGACAGTGGAGAAGATCATGAGCCATAATAGCTGAACTGAGCTTGTCAGGGGTAATAGAGCCTGCCGTTAGCCTCAAAATTCATTCGGCGTGACCCGCGCCCACTTTTCGGACAGCCTCTCGTGGCGCACCCCCATGGCCACGACCGAAGAAATGAACGCGATGTACCGCTGGACCCGGTACGTCTACGATCTCACTCGCAAGTATTACCTGCTCGGCCGCGACCGCCTGCTGCGTGAGATGGATCTGCGCCCCGGCGACCGCGTGCTCGAAATCGGCTGCGGCACCGCGCGCAACCTCATCCGGCTCGCGCGGCAGCGGCCCGGCGTCCAGTGCTACGGCCTCGACGTCTCGACCGAAATGCTCGCCACCGCGGCGGCCAAGGTAAAAAGCCGCGGCTTGGAATCGCGCATCGTCCTGCGCCATTGCTTTGCCGAACAGCTCGACCACAAAGCCACCTTCGGCCTCGACGAGCCGTTCGACGCCGCCTTCTTCTCCTACTCGCTCTCCATGATCCCCACCTGGCCGCAGGCCATCGACGCCGCGCTGGCCAATCTCAAACCCCTCGCCGCGTTCTATGTCGTCGATTTCTGGGACCAGGCCGGGCTTCCCAGCTGGTTTCGCATCGTCCTGCAACGCTGGCTAGATTTCTTCCATGTCCACCATCGGCCCGAATTACTCGACCATTTGCGCGAGCTCGACGCGCGAGGCATCGGCAAACTCACGCTCGAACCGGTCGCGGGCCGGTACGCCTACCTCGCCACATTTCGAAAATTGTAGCGAACCTCGGCAAGCACCTTAATCTCCAACAAAACACGCACATTCATCTGGCAAGTAGTTGCTTGCAAACGTGTAATAATTTTATCCGGAAAAGTTTGAAACTTAATTGGCTTAAGAAAGTCTAAGTTAGTACCATGAAAATAACTCCTCTTCGCACGGTTGCGCTGGCTTGCGTGGCCGGTGCTCTCCTGTTTGCCGGTTCAAACCACGCTTCCGCGGGGGTCGGCATAAGCATTCAGGTCGGTGGGCCTCCGCCTCCACCAGTCTACGAACATCGATGGGGACGTCCCTATCCGGGTGCTGTCTGGATCGCCGGCCACCAGGAATGGATCAACGGAGGCTGGGTCTGGGTCGGCGGTTATTACGCCTATCCGCCCTATGGCGGCGCCGTCTGGGTTCCCGGCCATTACCGTCACGGTTACTGGCACCCCGGTCACTGGGCCTGAGCACCTCGTGTAAAAAATTTGCCGGTGCGCCGTCCCATTCGACGCACCGGCGGATCGACGTTGATTAAAACGAGATTTTGACGCCGCCGTCGCCGGCGATGCTGGGGGCGTAGTATCCCGAAGCAGGCTGATAATTGCAATCGGTCAGGTTTTCACCGCGAATCCAGATGGAGACGTGATCGTTGATCCGGTAAGTGGCGCCGGCACGGAGGACGAAATAGTCGGGTTCGGTTGTGGGCAGGCCGGAAATGGCATCATAATCCATCCGATCGATCACCCAATTTGCGCCGAGGGTGAGGGTGAGCGGTGCGACCGGATTCCAGGTTCCCGTTGCGACGAAATAATTGCGTGGCCGGCGCAGAAGCGGCTCCGGCGTGATGTCGTTGTCAACGTGGATATGTGTATAGGTATAATCCACATCGAGGAAAACGGTGGAAATGGGCCGCACCTTTAATCCCGCTTCGAAACCCTGGCTGACGACCTCGGCGACATTTTCATTGATGTAGTTTTCGTCGGGAAGTTCGACGTTGGCGATGTCATTGTGCACATCGTTGTAAAAATAAGTAAAGTTGGGGGTGATCCGCCCATCCCAAAGTGGCTGGGATACACCCGCCTCCCAGCCGAGATCGGTCTCGGGCTGTAGGTTGGGATTGGGCAGATAGGCCCCGTACCCGTAAAAGGGAAGACTGCCGGCATTGTAAAGGTAAAGATCCTGCAGGGAAGGTGGCGTGTAGGCGGAGGAAACCGAGGCGTGCACGACAGTCTTGGTGGGTGCAATGAGGTAAGAAGCGGCCTGACGCCAGGAAAATGCCCCACCGAAGGCGGAATAGGAATCGTACCGGCCCGAGTTGAGGATGTTCAAGCCGGGAAGCGGCTGCCACTGGCTCGAAATGTAGCCGCCGAGGTTGTTGTCGTGGCCATTGAGGGTGTCATAGCCAAGGACATTATCGAACTCGTAATAGTTGCGGTTGTCGCCCTGGATACCGGCGGTGATGCTCCAGTTGTGCGCTAGCTGGAAATCGTTTTGCCAGTCGACCGAGTCGGTGTTGATCTGTAATCGGGTCTGCTCACCTTGGGGCGAGTCACCGTAATATTCCAACAGAGCGGTGCCGAAAGGATCGACGTCAGCCTGGCGCTGCTGGTCGTGGGTATAGTAGGCCTTCATGGTGTAGAAATCGGTGACTTTGGCGGTGATGCCGGGGGAGAGGTTCCAGTCCTCGATCAACAAATTCGCGGTCGGATCGGGGGTCACATATTGATTAGGTTCACTGGTGTAAGCGTTGCTGTAGGCGGTGTGGAGATCGAGGTAGACGTCGGGCGTGATCTGGTAACCGAAGTTTCCGCGATACGTCGTGTTGCGGTACTGGTCGGCCTGGGCGGTAAAGCCGGTGGTACCAAATGGCGCATAGCCGGGACTCAGGGCCGGATAGATCGAATCCTGACGGGAGGCGGAGACAGCATAGTCGAAATTCTGGACCGTGCCGCGGGACTGGATGTTTTCGCGGTAGGTGTTAAAGGAGCCCGCTTCAAAGGAAACGGAGCTTTCGGGAGTGGCCAGACCCTGGCCGGTAAGCGTGACGATATTGATAACGCCGCCCATGGCGCTGCCACCGTCAATGGAGGAAATTGGGGTGCGGACGACCTCGATCTGGTCGACGTCATCCAGCGTGAGGTTGGCAAGGTTGTCGTCGGCGCCGGAGAGCCCGACCGCCTGACGGCGCCCGTCGATGGTAACGAGAGTCTGGTTGCTTTCCAATCCGTGAATAAAAACGGAGGTCTGACCGCCGGGCATCCCGCTGGTGACGACCGCGAGACCGGGAACCGACTGGAGCGCATCGGGTATGGAAGCGTAGAGGCCATCTTCGAGGTCCTGGTGGGTGATGACGGTGGTGGTGGTTGCCGTGGTGTCAGGGGACTGGGGCGTACGGGTCGCCGCGATGACGACGATGGTGGGGAGCTTGATCGGCGTGGCGGCGGGCGGCGTCTGAGACGTTGCAGGCTGGTTGCTGGTGGAAGTGACCGCACCGGCAGGCGCAGGCACTGGAGCGACGGTTTGCGCCGGGGCCATGTTGAGGGTGAGTAAGACGAAGAGAAGGGCGGGAAGATAGGCCCGACGGTGGAACTGCTGAGGGTTCTGCATGGTGACCTGCTTTCTTTTAGCAAGGCGGCACGCCAAGGCCGCGTTATTCCTAAGAGGAAGGATCGCGGGCATAAAAAAGCCTTCGATCTTCCTCAGAATCAGGAGACGAAGGCTGGACGGCCCTGGCACAGGCACCGAAGAGACTCCACTCCCATCCTGTCTTTGGCGAGACAGTCGCCCGGGCCACACGGTCCGGGGCTTGATGAGCGCAAGAAAGCAGGTCTTCTGACTTCGGGGTCGTCCTACCGGCTCCGCCTTTCCGCGCTCTCGCGCAGTGGCTTTTGTGGAGCTTTCGTCGCCCGTTACAGCGGCGCTACCGCACAGGATTCACACCTGTTTCCCTATTCTCCCCCGGCTTGAGACCGGGGGCACTTTCCTACGGGTTGGTCCCGCGCGAGGCGGGACCGCTTTCAAAGAACCGGCAGCGTGAATACGGCTTTACGGCGGGGACGTCAAGCGCTTTGGCAAAAATGGAAGTCGAGGCCTTTCAAAAGTCGGGTATGATGAAGGCCATGTTCTCCGCACCGCTGCGACTTCACGTTCAGATTTTCAACCTGGGTGTGCAAAGCAACCTGATTTACCGCTGGAATTTCCTGCTGCGGGTGGCCGTGAGCTTCGTGCCGCTGCTCGGGTCGGTGTTCCTCTGGAACGCGGTGTTCGCGGGGCAGAAGGGATTCGCGGGCTACACGTTTTCGAGCATGGTGGCCTATTTCATCACGCTGATCCTGATTGACACAGTGACGGTCCCGAACGAGGACGATTTCCAGATCGCGGAGGACATCCGCGAGGGCCGCATCAACACTCTGCTGCTCAAGCCTCTCGAATACCGGCTCTACCGGTTCCATCTCTTCGCTTCGGCGCGGATCGTGCACGCCGTGTTCGCTCTGGCGCCGCTGGCTCTGGCGATGATCTGGCTGGGGCATTATTTTGCCGGGCTGCCGTGGCTGGCCAACCTGCCGCTGGCACTGCTGGCCACAGTGGGCGCGGCCCTGATCCAGTTCTTTTTCTGTTTTGCGCTGGCGATGCTCGCGTTCTGGATTCTCGATATCGGCAGCGTGACGTTCATTATCTACTCGGTGGAGTTCCTGCTCAGCGGCCACATTTTTCCGGTCGATGCGTTCCCCTCCTGGCTGCAGATCGTCTGCCTTCATCTGCCGTTTGCGTACGAGACGTTTTTTCCGGCGGCGATTTTAATCGGGCATATGGCTGGACCGACGCTGTGGACGGGCTTTCTCTGGCAGTGGGCCTGGATCGGCTTTTTCTACGTGTTGAGCGGGGTTTTGTGGAAGCGGGGGCTTCGGCAGTACACAGCGGTTGGGGGATAACTTTTGCCCCGAAAGATTTTCCCTCTGGCAGAATTGTTAGTAAGTGGTGAAGAAGAAAGAGTAAGTAGAGCTTTATGCGGAGTGAAAATTGCTCAAGAATCACGATCCGCTTTTTCCCAAAACCACTATGATCATGCCTGCTTCTCCTTCCGCGAATCCGAAACCTGCCGCCAAACGGAACCGTACCATGTCCGCCGGGGAAGCGCTCTCCCCAACAGTGCTCTACAGCGCCGAGGCGGAGAAGGCGGTGCTCGGGTGTATGATGGCGCAGCCGGCGGAGGTGATCGACGAGACGACGATGACCCTGAGCAAGGAGGATTTTTTCGTCCCGGCACACCAGGAGATTTTCGCGGCCCTCCGGGAAATGCACAACGCGACCCAGGCTATCGATGTGATGACCCTGCACCAATGGCTGACGGACCGCAAGATGGCCGAAGCAGTGGGCTCGCCGGGCATCCTGGCGGAATTGCTGGTCGGCTTTGCTACGCACCTGAATGTGGGCTCGTATATCCGCATCGTAAAAGACAAGAGCCTGCTGCGATGCCTGCAACTGGCCTGCTCAACGATCGTCTCCGACATCGCGGAGATGCCCGACTCGGTGCCTTCGGTCCTGGACCGGGCTGAAACGGCGATTTTTCAGGTGACCAACCAGGGGCTGACCAACTCAACGGTAACAGCACGCGAGGAGATCGACCGGGCGATCACGCTGATTGAGGATTTCCAGAACCGCAAAGGCCGCCTGCACGGGCTGCACACCGGCTTCCACAAGCTCAATGAGCTGACGGCGGGCTGGAAACCAGGGGAAATGATCGTGCTGGCGGCCCGGCCCGGTCAGGGCAAAACCGCACTGGCGCTGACTTTCGCGAAACATGCGCTCGCCGAGCGCTACGATGAAGCGACCGATGCCTGGAAAAAGCCAGGTCATCCGGTGGGCATATTCAGTTTGGAAATGACGAATGAGCAGTTGATGCTCCGCATGCTGGCGGCCTACGGAAGCGAGAGCCTGCAGCGGATCCGGCAGGGCGACCTGGATGAGCATTCGCTGCAAAAATTGCGGATGGTGGCGCAGGACATGAAAGAGTGGCCGCTTTATCTGGACGACTCCTCGTTCCTGACCATCAACCAGCTTCGGGGCAAAGCGCGCCGGATGAAGGACCGATACGGGATCGAACTGTTGGTGATCGATTATTTACAGCTTTTGCGGTCGGAATCGGCGCAGGCCAAGGACAATCGGCAGAATGAGGTGGCGGAGATTTCACGCGGAATCAAGGCGCTCGCGAAGGAGTTGGCGATCCCAATCATCATTTTGGCGCAGTTGAACCGGCGTTCCGAGGAGGCGAAGGCCGAGCCGGCCCTGCACAACCTGCGTGAATCAGGCGCCATCGAACAGGACGCCGACGTTGTGCTCTTGTTGCATCGTCCGGACATGGAGAAGGATCAGGACGGAAACGAGCGCCAACAGGGCCCGATCATTTCTTATTCCTTAAATATTGCCAAACAACGTAACGGCCCCACCGAGCGGCTCGATATCGTCTTCCATGCGCCCTACACCCGATTTGACGACCCGATTCGACATGAAACGCGCGCAAGAGCTTGAGTTATCTTGATTATACCAGTATATCATTCGGAGTCTTAAAATTCTTATCTTGATTTTTTGGGCGGAAAAGCGACACTGTAACAACCAGTGTCCCCTAAACCAACATCAACCGCTCGAGCCCGTTTGGTCGCTGCCCTAACTGAAGAGATTCTTAACAACTCAAAACAATCGGCCTTCCCGATCGCGAGCGAGCACCAGCTCTGTCGACGCTTCAAAATAAGCCGTGTTACGGTCCGCTTGGCTTTGAGCGACTTGGAGAACCGGGGTCTCATCTATCGCAAACATGGCAAAGGGACTTTTGCGCATGGACGATCAAGCCGGGTGCATCGCTACATCGGTGTCTTGATGAAATCGCCCATGGCGGCGGAACACCGTCCGATTGCAGAGATTGTGCGGGGCGCCCAAACTGCGCTGGCGCCGTTGCGCTCGGCCCTGCTCCTCATCAGCACGTCTCCAGAACATTGGCGACCAGAGAAGGCAAGCAGCCTGGGTGGCGTCATCGTGTTACCACAAGATGTGTCGGTGGCGGAGCTGGAAATCCTGAAGGACCGGAAGCTGCCGTTTTTGATTGCGGGGGAATCGGATTTACCGGGACCGCACATCCTATTGGGACAACAGGAGGCGGCACGGCATATGACAGAACAATTGCTGCAACAGGGGCATCGGCGAATTGCACTACTGAGCGGTTTTGACCCCTGTCTCGACGAGCCCAAGCGCCGGGGAGTTCACGAGGCGCTGAGGGAAGCGGGGGTCGACCCAACGCTCGTGCCGGAAATCTCGTCGCATGGCTCCGAAGGCGATATTTTCTCCGCGGCCCGCGAAGTATTGACGCTAAGACCGCGTCCAACCGCAGTGATTGCGTTCGATGACAGCCTGGCTTCGATCCTGAACGTCCAGGCGAGGCGCAACGAGGGGATTAAAATACCAGAAGAGATGAGCATAGTGAGTTTTCACGATTGGCCCTACCTCAATTTCATCGAACCAGCGCTCCATACCGTGCGGTTTGATTTCTTCACCGCGGGACTAAAAGCGGCGGAAACGTTGGTCCAGGCATCACTGACGGGGATGCCGGTCGCCGATCTGACATTCCAGCCCACGTATCGCCCAGGTCAAACGATCGGACCGGTGAGTAGTAGCGCTTAAGTGGCGCACGAGCGGAGTAAAGTCATGGCAAAGGACGACGCCTAAGGTCAGCCGATCCATCAAAACTGAAGATAAGTGGAGGTCTTGAGACCCTGCTCGTAGGATTCGAGCAGGCGCATGCCTTCGTTGGGCTTGAGAACGTCGGCCTTGATCGCGCGGTCGATCTGCTCCTTCATGGCACGCTCAAGCATGGCGGGGTGGTATTGGACATCGCCCAGAACCTCGGAAATAGTGCTGCCGGGAATGGTCTCCTCGATATAAAAGCCGGTCTCCTCGTCAGGATCGAGGAAGATATGGGCTTCGTTGACCCGTCCGAACAAGTTATGGAGGTCACCCATGATGTCCTGATAGGCGCCGAGGAGGAAAATGCCAAGGTAATAGGGTTTGCCGTTGAGAGCGTGCAGCGGAAGGGTCTGGCGGACTTCGTCCTCGCTGTCGATGAACTTGCTGATTTTGCCGTCAGAATCGCAGGTGATGTCAACCAGGGTGGCGAGATGTTCCGGGGCCTCGTTGAGGCGGTGAATCGGCACGATGGGGAAAAGCTGGCCAAGGGCCCAGTGGTCCAGCAGCGATTGGAAGACGGAAAAATTGCAGAGGAACTGGTCTCCGAGGGAATCCTTGAGCTGGTTGATTTCGTCGGGGATCGATTTGGAACCGCGGAAATTGGCCACGACCGCCTCGGCGATCTCCCAGAAAAGCGTCTCGACTTGGGCCTTGGTGGCGAGGTCGAGAAGACCGAGGTCGAAACGGGCCTGGGTGTCCTCCTTGATCTGGACGGCATCGTGGAAGTGTTCACGGCGGTTTTTCCGGTTGAGGGTGGCGCGGAGTTCGAGGAGATCGGCGACGGGCTTGGCGGGCTTGACGCCTTCAGAAAGGGCGAAGAGTTTGGTCTTGGTCTTCTCAATAACGCCGAAGATGTCGACGATAAGAACGGAATGGTGGGCGACGATGGCCCGTCCGCTTTCGCTGATGAGCGTCGGATGCGGGACTTTTTCTTCATTGCAGACATCGGCGACGTTGTAGACAACATCGCGCGCGTATTCGGCCAGGGTGTAGTTGGTGCTGCTGTCGTAAGCGGAACGGCTGCCGTCGTAGTCGACGCCGAGACCGCCGCCAACGTCGAGATAATCAAGAGGGAAGCCGAGCAGCCGCAACTTGGCGTAATAGCGGGCAGCCTCGCGGACGGCGCGCTTGACCGTCTGGATGTCGGGAATTTGCGAACCGATATGGAAGTGCATGAGCCTGAGGCAATCTTCCATCTGGTGGGCCTTGAGCAGCTCGGTCGCTTCAATCACTTCGCTGGTGGAGAGGCCGAACTTGGCGTTCTCGCCTCCCGAGGTGGCCCATTTGCCCGAGCTTTTGGCGAGAAGCCGGATGCGGACGCCGACGATGGGCCGCACACCGAGTTGCTGGGAAATCTCGATGATGGCTTTGAGTTCCTCGACTTTTTCCACGACCATGATGATCGTCTTGCCCAGCTTGCGCCCGAGAAGGGCCATTTGGATATAAAGCTGGTCCTTATACCCGTTGCAGATGAGAAGGCATTCAGGATCACGGTGAATGGCCAGAGCGGCAAAGAGTTCCGGCTTGCTGCCGACCTCGAGGCCGAACTTGAAGGACGCGCCGGCGTCCATGATTTCCTCCACGACTTCGCGGAGCTGGTTGACCTTGATCGGAAAAACGCCGCGGTAGGGGGCTTGGTAGCCGGCCTCCGCGATGGCGGCGCGGAACTCCTCGTTAAGGACCTGGACACGGTGGCGAAGCAGGTCCTGGAAACGGAGCAAAAGCGGAAACGTGAGACCGCGGTCGCGGGCTTCTTCGACGACGGCCATGAGATCGAGGGCGGGGCCCTGGTCCTGAATGGGGCGGACGGTCATGTTGCCCGCATCGTTCACGCCGAAGTAGGCGTCGCCCCACCGGGCGATGTTGTAAGTTTGCAGCGCGCGGGCGACATCCCACGGTTCCGTCGTATTTCCCATTGGCTTTCTATAAATGGTGCAAATTTTTTTGCAATGCGGGGCCGAGATTATTTTGTGACAGATTGATGGCGAAGAAGGAGGCGGGGAAAAACCGGCACCACAACCCTTATCGGAACCAGCCCGGTTTAAAAATAGCCTTTCCCATGTTTTCGGTCCAAGAAATATTCACTTCACCCGATCGGGCAGATCCGGCTGCAATTGTTTGATCTGCTCGGCGGCATCGCGATGGCACACCAGAATGGCGTCCTCCGTCTCAATCACAATCAGGTCCCGCACACCGCAAAGCGCGATGAGCCGTTTCTTCGCCACCGCAATGTTTCCGTACGAATCGTGCACCACCACCGCTCCACGCACCGTGTTGCCGGATGCGTCCTTGGGCAGGTGCGCGGGTAGCGCCGTCCAGCTTCCGACATCATCCCAATCGAACCTCGCCTCCGCCATGGTCACCTGTGCCGCCTTCTCCATGATGGCATAATCGACCGAAATCTTCGGCAACTCCGGAAATTTCTTCTTTAAGTACGCCTCCCAGTTTTTCTTCGGAAAGGCCTCGATGAATCCCGCCAGCTCCGGCTTGAGCCGTCGCGCCTCGCGCAAGAACGTCTCCACTTTCCAGAGAAAAATTCCCGCGTTCCAAAAAAAGCGTCCGCTTTTCAGGTAAGCCTTGGCCCGCACCGCATCCGGCTTCTCGACGAACCTCTTGACATGAAAAAATGGGCACGCCGGCGCACTCTCGGGCAGAGGCTTCCCCGCCTCGAGATATCCGAACCGCGTCGAGGCATGATCTGGCCGGATGCCGAACGTCACGATCGTCCCGCTCTTTGCCGCCAGTTCCGACGCCTTGCGCAATTGAGCCGCAAACGTCGTCACGTCTTTAATCAGAGCATCCGCGGCTAAAAAAACGACCACCGCATCCGGGTCGAGGCTCCGCACCAGCGCCGTTCCCAGCGCACAGGCCGGCGCCGTGTCACGCTTCGCCGGTTCCGCAATGAACTGTTTCGGCTTCAGCTGCGGCACCGCCGCGCGACACGCCTTGATTTGCGCGTGATTGGTCAGGACAAAAATATGACTCGCGGGCAGCGCCCGATTCACGCGCCGCACCGTCTCCTCCAACAACGTCCGCTTCGACAGGAGCGGCACCAGATGTTTCGGCATCGCTGCGCGGCTCAGCGGCCAGAAACGCTCGCCGCTGCCACCGGCCATGATGCAGGCATAAAAATTCATGTCATTTCAAGCGTACCGTAGCTTGAGCTTTAACCCGTGGGCTCTACTTTGGCAAGAAGCAGCTCACCGTCCCACCTCCATGGTCCGCCTTTTTCTCCGCTATATCGGTCGTTCGCTCGTCTGGCTTCGTTACCGCGTCGAAATTCGCGGCCTCGACCAGTTGCGCGGGCTGTCCGGTCCCGTGCTCATCCTGCCCAACCATCCCGGCTACATCGACCCCGTTCTGGTGATGACCCAACTCGGCGCCGAAATTCCACTGCGTCCCCTCGTCATCAGCTTCATGTATCGGCCTCTTTTACTCAACCCACTCATGCGATTCATCAACGCGCTGGAAGTGCCCGACCTCGTCCAGCACAGCCACAGCGCCCGCGAGGGCATCGAGCCCCTCATCGACTCCGTCGTCGCCGGCCTCGAACGCGGTGAAAATTTTCTCATCTATCCCTCGGGACGCATCGAACGCAACGGACTCGAGCAAATCGGCTCCACTCGCGCCGTCTCCGATATCCTCGCCCGCCGTCCCCAGACCCCCCTCGTCCTGGTCCGCACCGTCGGCGTCTGGGGCGGCATGTCCACCTGCGGTCCCACCGGGAAGGAACCCGACCTCGGTGAAAATTTCATTCGTGCCCTTCGCGTCCTTGCGGCCAACCTCCTGTTTTTCACGCCGCGCCGCCGCATCGAAATCACCCTCGAAGTCGTCGACCCCAGGATCCTGCCCGGGACCAATCGCGAAGTCCTCAATCCCTTCCTCGAATCGTGGTACAACCGTGGTCTCTCCACTCAACCCGTCTTTGTCCCCTACCATTTCTGGTTCGGCCCGCGCACTTGTGAGTTTCCGCAGATTCCCGCCGCGCGCGAAGTCCCCCTCGAGAAAATCACCCCGGCGACCCGCCAGGCCGTCATCGACATTCTTGAGGAAAAACTGAAGCGCCCGCTTACCGAAGCCGAAAATAATTCCGCCACGCTTCTCGAAAATCTCGGTCTCGACAGCCTCGACCGCATGGACATCGCCCAGACCATCGAGCAGCGCTTCGGCTTCCGCACCGAACAGGTGGCCACCACCCTCGCCGAGCTCTGGGCTCTTGCCCAAGGCCTCGTCGAGACCGCTCCCGCTCCACCCATCGCCGTGCCCAAAATCTGGCATGCACCCCGCCGTAAGGTCGATGCTCCCTTCACTGTTCCCTCGCCCTCCATCCTCGAGGCCTTCGTTCGTCAAGCCCTCGCCCACCGCGGCGAAGCCGCCGCCGCGGATGATCTTTCCGGTGTCGTCACCTATGAACGCCTGCTCACCGGTGCGCGGCTCATGTCCCGCCGCTTTGCCCCGCTGCCCGGCCATGCCGTTGGCCTCATGCTGCCCGCTTCCGTCGCCGTCGACACCGCGCTCCTCGCCCTCCTCTGGGCGCGCAAACTTCCCATCCTGCTCAACTGGACCACCGGCCCGGTCAACCTCAACCACGCAGCCCGGGTCATGGACATGAAACGCGTCATCACCTCGCGCAAATTCATCGACCGCACCGGCATCAGGATCGACGGCATCGAGTACGTCTGCCTTGAAGACCTCCGCCGCGATATCGGCAAACCCGAGGCCCTCGGTGCACTCCTCGCCATACGCTTCCGATCCGGCAGCATTCTCGCCTCCCTGCCCCGGCCCGGTCCGGATGAAACCGCCGTCGTCCTCTTCACCTCCGGCTCGGAAAAAGCGCCCAAGGCCGTCCCGCTCACCCACCGCAATATCCTCACCGACGTTCAGGCCGGCGCTTCCGCACTCGGTTTCAAGAGAAGCGACATTCTCCTTGGTTTTCTGCCGCCTTTCCACAGCTTCGGGCTCAGCGGCACGATCATCCTCCCACTCGTGGGCGGCGTGCGCGTTGTTCACCACCCCGACCCCACCGATGCCGCCGGTCTTGTCCGCAAAATTGCCGCCTACCGTCCCACTTTTCTCCTCACCACGCCGACTTTTTTCAGTTATATCCTCAAGGCTGCCAAGCCGGGTGATCTCGATTCCCTGCGCTTTGTCATCACCGGAGCAGAAAAATGTCCCGACTCCCTTTTCGCCCTCGCAAGACAAGCTACGCCCCACGCCGTCCTCACCGAAGGCTACGGCATCACCGAGTGTTCTCCTGTCGTCTCCGTCGGCCGCCCCGGTAATCTGCGACCCGGCACCATCGGCCAGCCGCTTGAGGGTGTGGAGGTGCTTGTCGTCGATCCCGACTCGATGCAGCCTCTTCCGTCCGGCCAGCGCGGGCTCCTTCTTGTCCACGGCCCCACCGTCTTTCCCGGTTACCTTTATTATGACGGCCCCAGCCCCTTCCACGAACAGGGCGGTAAGCGCTGGTACGTCACGGGCGACCTCGCCAGCGTCGATGCCGATGGGTTCATCCATTTTGCCGGACGCCTCAAGCGTTTCATCAAGGCTGGTGGAGAAATGATCTCCCTGCCAGCACTCGAGGAGCCGCTCGCCGCCGCCTGGCCGCCCGGTGAAAACGGCCCGCAGGTCGCCGTGGAAGGGATCGAGACACCCGACGGCCGCAAAATCGTCCTCTTTACCACCGCCGACCTGACACTCGCCAACGCCAATGTGCTCCTCACCCAAGCCGGCTTTCGCGGCATCATGCGTCTCGACGAAGTGCGCCGCCTCGATCACCTCCCGCTCCTCGGCACCGGCAAAACCGACTACAAGGTACTTCGCGCGCAAATCGCGCAACCCTGAGCCGGTCGCCGGGGACAAACCGCCACCTTTTGACGGAAGTCTGCCTCGCGGAAAAAATCACATCACATCAGGAAAATTCTGGAACTGTTCCAGAATATCGCGGGCAAAATCATCGAAAACATAATCCTTATTCCCTCGTGCCTCCCAAAGCACGCCCGTGGATGGCAATTGCTCCCAGGGCCTGGGATCGAGCAAGCTATTGCCGCTGAAACCGATGCCGATCTGCTTGACCAGGTGGTTCACCGACATTAGAGCGTGCGCGAGCAGTGAGCGGCGGGGGATCTTTTCCGGCGTCTCGTGCAGCGCCACCGCCTCCACCAACGCGTTCGGCAGCCCCTGCCCGCTCAGCCAGTCTGCGCCGATTTCGGCGTGGTCGATGCCGAACATCTTTCTCTCGCACTCAACCAGCGGCTGCTCCTCCTGAAGGGAGCGGTTAATGGCCGTGAAGTAGGCGTAGGGGAAAAGATCCGAAAGGATGAGTTTGCCGATGTCGTGGCTCATGCCCGCCACGTATTCGAGCCCGTTCCGCTTCAGGCTCAGCGCGTCGTAAATGAAGTCCATCACGATCCCAACCGTAATCTGGTGGCGCCAAAGGGGCGTCCAGTCGAACTGGCTCGATTTCGGGGCCTCGTAATTCAGGGCGAAAAACGTCAGAGCCAGGTTGTGCGCCCGTTCAAGCCCCAACGTCTCCAGCGCCTCTGCGGCGGGCAAGTTGGCCGCCCGCTCCGATTCATCCTGAGGGGTGATCATGAAGTCGACCAGCGACCGAACCGCTGGCTCGTAACCCGGCACCTTTTCCATCACTTCCACCAGCGCTTCCGGCTCTTCCTCGCGGGGATGGCAAAGATCGCGCAGCGTATTGGCCAGCGCGTCCACTTTCAGCGGCTCGAGGCGGTGTTCCATCGCCTGCTTGACCTGCTCCCGCGACAACTGGATCGCCGACCCCGTCTTCGCCTGCCCCGTATCCCATTGCGACTTGCTCCGCGCCAGCAGCCCATGGATCGTCTGGGTGTTATTGCCCGAGCGGGGAATTGAGACCGGCTTCGGCGGCGGCGGCGCTTCCAAGGGGGCCGTCTCGTATCGGAAGGAATGAACATTCTCCAACGCCGTGCGCAACTCGCGATAATTGGCGAAGCGATCGTCCGGCGAACGCTCCATCATTTTTTTCAGCAAATAAATCCATCCGGTTGGAAGGTTCGCCTCGCGCGCGATCTCCATCGGAAACGGCTTTTCCAAGTGCCCCCAGACGATGTCTTCCACGCTCGTCCCGCTGAACGGGGGCCTGCCGGTCATCATATGAAAGAGCGTCGCGCCCAGCGAATAGATATCGGTGCGCTGGTCGGTCGGGCTCCGCGTGATTTGTTCAGGCGAAACATAAGCTGGCGTTCCAAACGCTTCGCGCTCCGTGCCGTCACCTGTAGTTTTTACGATCTTTTGCGCCAAGCCGAAATCGGTCAACATGATGTTATTGGCGCGGTCGACCAGGAAATTGGCCGGCTTGATGTCAAGATGCACGATATTCGCCTTGTGCGCCGAATGAAGCGCCGCAATGGCGTGGCTCAGGAACCACTTGGACTGTTCCTCGTTGAACCAACGCTTCGTGTCGATCCAGTCGTCGAACGTCTCCCCATCAATGTAGGCCATGCTGAAGAAAACAACGTTGCCCTCCTGGCCAATAAAAAAGATCGGGACGATGTTCGGATGTCGCAACGCCGCCACCGCGCGCGCCTCCTCTTGGAAATACTGCACGTAATTCGGATTGCTCGCATACTCGGGACGCAGCACCTTGATCGCTACGTAACGCTCCAGCGCCGGTTCCAGCGCCTTGAAAACCGTCCCCATGCCGCCCTGCGCAATCTCGTTGGTAATGACATAATGGCCCAGATGTGTTCCAGAGACCAAATCCGAAAGCTCCAAAGGGTCAGGCATATAAGCTTTTCTGCATGCGCATATTTTGCGCGCACAAACGAATATTTAGCCTTCTTTTCACGGAACAACAGTGGAAAGTGTCCCCAGAAAAAAATTAATTTCTTCAGGGGTTTGATCTTTTGACCCTGCGATTTATTTTGTCTGTCCCGTCATTGCCTGATTTGTGGTCGTCCCAGCGATCACCGGTGGACTGGCATACGCCTTAACCAGCCCCTCCGCCACGCAGTCGGCGTACTCCCGGAAAATACTCCTGTAATTTTTATTATCGAAAAGGCGCACGCCGTCATAGTCCCCTGCGAGCAACCGCTGATAGACGGTGTGGTTGTTCATGAAGTAGGGCTCCGTACAGACCACCGGCCCATCGTATTCGCGATTGGCCGCCAAATTCCGTGCCACCACATAGGGGTTTTGCAGGATCACCTGCCGAGTCGTATTCGAATTCCCGTATTTCACCGGCCCAAGCCCCGTCACCTGTTTGAAAACGGCGGCGATATCGGCGGCCACCTCTGCCTCGATGTCCGAACTTCCTTCCACCATCTTGTAAACGCAGCGCATTTGCATCTCCGGATCTGCCATCTCCGACCTCGTATAACTACCGTGGACGAAAAAGATGTTCTGGTTCGCCGAGGTCAGCCGCCCGCGCCCGCTCCCCGGCGTCGCGTCGATATAAAGCGTCACCGTGATGTCCGGCACGAAATTATTCCGTATCCGGTTGCCGCGCTCCAAGATCTCCGAGCAACGATAAAACAAAAATTCCGCCAGTTCCATTAACCGCTGTCCGAAAAGGAGATTCAGCTTGTCCTGGGGCAGTGCCCGCAGATTCGTGGCATGCGAGGAATGCGCCAGCAGCAGCTCGCGCGCCAGCGGGATCATGTCCTCCGGGCGATAGGGCGTTACCGGCTCCGTCGAGTCCCGCACCTGAAACACCGTCGCTCCCAGGTTCGTCAGTTCCTGATTCAACAGCCGCGCCGTGATCAGGTTCAGGTCACCCTCCTGCACCGGCGCACTACCGTGGTATCGGGTGCTCCGTTCCTCCATCTGCGCCCACGGACCGCCGATATGCCCGGGATCGATCGCCACCCTCAGCCCGCTCAGCGGCTTGTCCACCGGATGCGGTTCGGTCCGAAACTCCGCCGGCGTGCGGAACCAGCGCATTGGCGAGCGAGGCTGATTCGGAGGCGCAAACTGCAGAACAAACTGCGGGTCCCGCCTCTCCTTCACTGATGGATAGATCTTCACCTCTGAATCGGTGATGGCGTAGTAGGCCGGAAAAACCGAAAACGGATCGTAGAGCGTGTGCAATTTCTGTTCAAATTGCTGCCGAGTGACCGTCCCCTGATAGGGATCAAGCGTGAACCAAGGGTTCGGTGTCGGCAGCCGCGGAGAACCGGTCGGCGTCTCGTAATGGCGCAACTCGCTAATGCTCCGCGCCGACATCGAGATCTCTGGCGTCACGGACGGGTAGACCAAGGGCGCCGGTTGTGCCGTCGCGACTGGAGAGGGAGGGGGCGTCGTGACCGTTTCAACCGGCTTGGCCCAGATGGTCAGGCAAAAAAAAGCACCCCCTCCGGCCCAGGTGACAACCCTCTTGACGATAAACCTGTTTCTACCCCTGAACATGGGGGTCAAAACTGTCAGTGCTCCCTCAAAAACGCAAGGTTGCAGTTGTTGTGCCCGAAGAGAGGCTTGGCGAAATCGGGGCCTTCATCTATCAAAGTTTGGCTTCCGCCAGTCGCCCCCCTTTCCATGATCGACATTTCCCGCGCACTCAGCCTGGCTTGGGAGCGGATGATCATTATCCTTTTCAGCCGCCCGCTCAGCATGCTCGCCTATGTCCTGGCCAGCTTTGTTCTTCTAATTCTCGGCTCCATTGCCAGCTTGGTCGTCGTCTGTCTGATCTGCTGCTTCATTTTCTGGCTCAGCTTCATCCCGATGATCGGTTCGCTTCTGATAACCTACTTTTTGGCCCAGTTGCTCCTTCCGCTCCTCGTCTATTACCGCTGTTTCCAGATTGAATGCCTCGCCCAGTTCGGGCCGCAATACGATGTTTGGACTGTCGACGTCCCACCTGAGACCGCACCGGGCGCGGCTTCGTTCTAAAATCAGTTTAATGTAGCGACATCTAATTGCGCTTTGCCAAGCCGCGTAGATCGATTCAGGTTTTCTTCCGCCCTGCCAAAATCTTCCTCC
>Ga0206881_10107_pt1 | contig 26322 bp, 24 predicted proteins | sample Alteio_BWOrgCont_3_FD_152867 | JGI IMG/M metagenome (GOLD analysis project Ga0206881, IMG submission 152867) | Enriched cells from forest soil in Barre Woods Harvard Forest LTER site, Petersham, Massachusetts, United States -... | ecosystem: Environmental > Terrestrial > Soil > Temperate forest >...
CCGGCGACGAAAGGCTTCGCGAGCGGCTGTTCAGCCTTGAGGATCTTTTCGATCCGGGAGGCGATGCTTACCGTGTCCTTGACCGCAGTGGCGAGCCATTTGCCGAAGTCCGCGACACCAACCCCGAGCTTTTGAAAGAGATTGCTCATTCGAAATTTCCTTTGAAGCAGATTTGAGGGAACGAGGCCGCCATGGGGGGTGGACACCTCAAATGAAAAAGACACGGCCGAAGCCGTGCCCTCTCTGAATTTCCCTATAGTTCTATTTTCGTGATTTTGAGAATAAACTCTGCCAACTCATATCGGGGATTAAGTTGCGGCATCGAAAAGGATTAGCAGCCAGAGGCGCATCGATTGACCTTGACAGGAGCGTTGGGTGCAGCGAGAGATGACTTATGAATGGCGGGCAGGCGGGCAAAATCCGCATTGGCGTTTCCGGGTGGAGATATGCGCCGTGGCGCTGAGTCTTCTATCCGGCGAAGCTGACGCAGAAAAAGGAGCTGCATTACTGCGGGCAAGTGTTTTCGACGGTCGAGATCAACGGCAGCTTCTATTCATTGCAAAGGCCGACGAGCTATTAGCTCTGGCGAGAGGAAACCCCAAATGATTTCGTCTTTGCCGTGAAGGGTTCACGCTTCATCACGCACAAGCTGAAGTTGCGTAATGTGGAAATTGCACTGGCGAACTTCTGCGCCTCCGGCCTGCTGGCGCTCGGGCCGAAGCTGGGGCCGATCCTGTGGCAGCTTCCGCCGAGCTTCAGTTTCCGTGCCGATGTGCTGGAGAGCTTCTTCAAGCTGTTGCCGCGGACGATGCAACAGGCTGCCGACCTGGCCATTGGCCACGATGCCGGCTGGCTGGTCGAGCTTTTGTAGAGCCGGAAATGGATGGGCCGCTGCGGCACGCTATTGAGATCCGACACCAGAGCTTCGTCTGCGAAGAATTCATCGCGCTGCTGCGCAGGTATCGGATAGCCCTGGTCTGCGCGGACACGGTGGAATGGCCGCTGCTGACGGATGTGACAGCGGATTTCGTCTACTGCCGGCTGCACGGGTCGGAGGTGCTGTATGCGAGCGGCTACGGCGCGCAGGCCCTCGACAAATGGGCCAGTTCCACCTGGTGCCTGAAGACAGTAATCACTTGGTTACCAAGGTTTGCTTGCCAATATCGCAATCCGCGATATGATTATCGCGGATTGCAATTAGCGGCTAGACGCAATCCAGGAAAGACAGCCATGAAGCTCGGCGAAAAGCTCCGGTATCTGCGGGAAGTCGAAGGCAATCTTCGCGGCCTGGATCGTGCCATGACGCAGCAGGAGTTGGTCAGGGCAATCCGGGCGGAGCTTAAGACTTCGATGAGTCAGAGCTATCTGTCTCAGATTGAGAGCGGAGCGCGGCCGCACTTGACCAATACCACGCGGCAATTGCTGGCCAAATTCTTCAAAGTGCATCCGGGATATTTGGTGGATGATCCGGACGGCTACCACGCGGAGTTGCTGAGCGATGCGCGGACTCTTGAAGACAAGCTGGACCTGTGGCTGGTGAGCGGGGCGGAGCGGTTCCGGCGCGATCCGCAGCTGCGGCAGGCGCTGCTGGCGCTGGCCCGGCATAAGGATACGCGCGACTGCCTGCTGCTGCTGGAGGCGGTAATGGACACGCCGGGGCTGGTGGAGAGGCTGCTTGAGGTGCTGCGGCCCGGTCACTCCACTGAGAAACGGCACGCGGAGGACGGCCGCCATGCGCGCGAGCATCATCACTCCGAGGAGCGCAGAGGGGCCAGAAAGGAGAATGGCCAATGACGTGGGAGACGTTTTATCTCATTTGTTTTGTGCTCGGCCTATCACTGACGCTGCTTTCGTTTGCGGGAGTGTTCTCGCATCTGCAGTTTGGGCATTTTCATCTGAACCTCGGACATGGTCATGGAGGCGGGCACGCGGCGCACGGGCACGGAGCCGTGGGCGGCAAGGGCGGCATCAGCCCTTTCAATGGATTCACGCTGGCGGCGTTTCTGGGGTGGTTCGGCGGGTGTGGCTACCTGTTGGAGCGCTATGCGAATTTCCTCACGCCGATTGTGCTTGGGGTGGCGACGCTGACGGGATTGGTAGGCGCGGCGATCCTCTTCTGGTTCCTGGCAAAGGTGCTGCTGCCGCACGAACGTGAGCTGACAGCAGAAGAGACCGCAGTTGTCGGCGTGCTGGGACGTGTAAGCGGCACGATCCGCGAGGGTGGAACGGGTGAGATCCAGTTTTCGCAGAACGGCGCGCGCCGTTTTGCGGTGGCGCGGAGTGAGGCAGGCGTAGCGATTCCGCGCGATGTGGAGGTGGTCGTGATGCGCTACGAGCAGGGAATTGCCTGGGTTCGCCGCTGGGACGAGGTCTCGGAGGACTGGCCGTCCGGGCAAGGACTGGCCGTCCAGGCGGAAGCGCTTCGCGCGGATATGCGCGAGGTGGAGCATTCAGACGAGGTAGAGAGAAAGTAACAAGGTTTTCCTGATGGAAAGGATCAGGAGGCAACTATGACAAGCACCGTAATTGTAGTGGTGGGTTTGAGCCTGTTGGCGTTCATATTGCTGATGGGCATGCTGGCCAAGATGTTTCGCAAAGCGGGTCCGAACGAGGCGCTCATTGTTTACGGATTTCGCGGACCCCGTGTGATCAAGGGGCATGGCACGGTGATTTTCCCGATGGTAGAAAGCTGCAGGGAGCTGTCGCTGGAACTGATGTCGTTCGATGTCGCACCGCAGCAGGACCTGTACACCAAGCAGGGCGTGGCGGTGACGGTCGAAGCCGTCGCGCAGATCAAGGTGCGCAGCGATCAGGAATCGATTCTTACCGCGGCGGAGCAGTTTCTGACCAAAGCGCCGCAGCAGAGGGAAGGGCTGATCCGGCTGGTGATGGAAGGCCATCTGCGCGGCATCATCGGGCAACTGACGGTAGAGCAGATCGTAAAAGAGCCGGAGATGGTAGGCGATCGCATGCGCGCGACGTGCGCGGATGACATAAGCAAGATGGGGCTCGAGGTAGTGTCGTTCACCATCAAGGAGGTGCGCGACAAGAACGAGTACATCACCAACATGGGGCGTCCGGACATTGCCCGGATTAAACGCGACGCCGACGTCGCGGCAGCCGAAGCCGAACGCGATACGGCGATTCGGCGGGCGAATGCGTTGCGCGAGTCGGCCGTAGCGAAGGCGGCTGCGGATCAGGAGCGCGTACTGGCAGAGACGTTGTCGCTGGCGAAACAGGCCGAGGCGCAACGCGATCTCGATATTCAGAAAGCGCAGTTCACCGAGCAGAGCCGCAGGCAGGAGGCGCAGGCCGATAAGGCGTACGAGATTCAGACCAACATCATGCAGCAGCAGGTGACAGTCGAGTTGGTGAAGGTGCAGCAGATCGAGAAGGAGCAGCAGATCAAGGTGCAGGACGCTGAGATCGTGCGCCACGAGAAGGAACTGATCGCGACCGTGTTGAAGGGCGCGGAGATCGAGCGGCAGAGGATCGAAGCGCTGGCGGCAGCCGAGAGAATGCGGCTGACTACGGAAGCTGAAGGCCGGGCCGCGGCGATCCGCTCGCAGGGCGAGGCGGAGGCAGCGGTGATCTTTCAGAAGGGCGAGGCTGAGGCCAAGGCGATGAACGTGAAGGCCGAGGCCTATCAGGACTGGAACCAGGCTGCGGTGGTCGATCGGCTGATCTCAAACATGGCGGAGGTGGTGCGCGCGATGGCGGAGCCGCTGTCGAAGGTGGACAAGATCACCATTGTTTCGACGGGCAACGACGGCGCCGCGGGTGCGAACAAGCTGACGGGCGACATCACGAGGATTGCGGCGCAGGTGCCGGCTCTCTTCGAGGCGCTCTCAGGCATGGATATCCGCGAGTTGATGTCGAACGTAAAAGGCATGCGCGCGCGGCCGAACGGCAGTGCGACGATCGACGGCAAAGAATGACAACCAGGGCGGAGGGCTCGGCGGCTCTCCGCCCGCTGATTTTCTGAGGAGCAAGGAGGGATATCATGGCACTGCTCGAACGTGTGGGAACACTGTTACGCGCGAACATCAACGACCTGATCGAGAAGGCTGAGGATCCGGAGAAGCTGCTGAAGCAACTGGTTCTGGATATGGAAAACCAGCTGATGCAGGTGAAGACGCAGGTGGCGATTGCAATTGCCGATCAGCATGTGCTGGACAAGAAGCGCAAGGAGCATGAAGAAGCTGCGGCGGATTGGAAGCGCAAGGCGGAGTTGGCGGTCAAGAAATCTGCGGACGATCTGGCGCGGGCGGCTCTCGAGCGCTCGCTGAGTCATGAGCAGATGGCGAAAGGCTTTGTGCAGCAGCTCGAAGATCAGAGGACCGAAGCCGAGACCCTGAAGACTGCGCTGCGCAAGCTGGAACAGAAGCTCGAGGAGACGCGTTCGCGTTGCGAAATGATGATTGCGCAACACAGGCGGGCTCGCGTGGTCAGCAGGGCACAACAGGCCCGACAGGCGGTTGAAAGAAAGGACGGCGCGGCCAGCATGGCGCGCATGCGCACGCGCATCGTAGGCAGGGAAGCGGAAAATGCCGCGACGGGAGATCTTATGGGCGGCGATTCTCTCGAAGACCGGTTCGCGATGCTGGAGCGCGAGGAGCAGATCGAGGCGCTGCTGCAAAACCTGAAACAGGACCTGAAGAAGGACCTGAAGCAACTGGAAGCGCCTAACGCTTAGTGGCGGGTCAATCCAGCTTGGCCTGGCCGTACTCGAGCAGCGTGACCAGAAGGACTCCGCCGGCGATGTTTCCGCACGTCGCCGGCAGGAGCCATCTGAGGTAAGCGAAGGCCGGAAGCTGGTGAGAGAGCACCGCGGCGAGAATCTCTCCGCTGGTGGCGATGCAGTGCGCGAAGTGGCCCAGGCCGACAACGAAAGTCAGACTCCAGATGAGCGCGACCGAGCCGGTGATGGAGTGGCTGCCGCTCACCAGCCACGCGACCATGGCGATGATCCAGCCGCCGACTACGCCGCTCCAGAAGATATGCATTACTGGCAGGCTCGCCGCGTCGATTCCAAACTGAGCCATCGTGGCAAATACCCGCGGCTCAAGCGCGCTGGTGCGTGCGCATAGAGTCGCAAACAGAAAGGCGCCGACGACATTGGCACAGAAGACGACTCCCCAGAGCCGGAGAGTGCTGAGTACGTGGCGGCGCTCAGTGAGAATAAGTGCGACCGGATATAGCGTATTTTCAGTAAAGAGCTGGCTGCGGCCCAAGATGACTGCCATGAATCCCAAGGGATAGAAGAGGAACGCGGTGAAGTGCGCTGCCGGACTCTGGCCCAGCATGGCTGTGGCAATCGAGACCCCGAGCGCCGTAAGACCCATGGTTAGACCGCCGACCAGGGCCGATAGCGCCAGAGAGACATTGGAGCGAGCCAGCTCGCGCCGCGCATTGAGCGAAACCTGCTCGTAGATCTGGATCGCTGTCGGCCGGTCCAGGTCACGCTGTGTCGATTGCGACGGCTCCTCTTCGGAGCCAAGCTTGACCTTGCGTAAAGGCATGGAGACTTGGATGCCCTTTCCCGCTATGTTTGCCTGCCTGCAGTGTGCGTGCGGCGAAGAAATACAATAAGGTGGTCTTTATAGCTCCTGCCTTACATGACCACGGAGGTGTATGAGCACGCATCATGACTCGCAGGTCAGGTCGTTTGACCTGCGCGCGGCCGAGCGCCAGGCGATGGCCGAACACGGCTTCGAGCCGGATTTTCCTCCCGAAGTCGAACGCCAATTGACAGAACTCGTGGCACATCCACCGAAGGCGAGCGCGGCGGCCAAGGATCTGAGGCATCTGTTGTGGTCATCGATCGACAACGACACCTCGCGGGATCTTGATCAGATCGAGTATGTGGAAAAGCTTTCAAACGGGGATGTGCGGGTGATGATCGGCATTGCCGACGTCGATCTGTATGTGCCAAAGGGCTCGGCAATCGACCGCCACGCTGCCCTTGAGACCGCAACCGTTTATTCGGGAGTCACCATCTTCCCTATGCTGCCGGCGGAACTCTCGGCCGGGTTGACATCTCTGCTCGAGGGCCAAGATCGTGCCTGCATCGTGACGGAATTTGTTCTTGACTCGCAGGGTCGCGCGCCGACCAGCCAGATCTATCCTGCGCTGGTGCGCAATCAAGCGCAGCTTGCTTATAACAGCGTGGGCGCGTGGCTCGATGGCAAAGCAGAAGCTCTCGCAAAAGTCGCAGCATCCGGGGAACTTCAAGCGCAACTGCGTCTGCAGAACGAAGTCGCGCAACGGCTGCGTACAAAACGCTTCGAGCGAGGCGCGCTGACCCTCGAGACGATCGAGACTCGTGCAGTACTGGAAGGAGGCGCGATGGACATCGCTTCAGAAGAGCGGAACCCGGCTACGGACCTGATCGAGGACTTCATGGTCGCCACCAACGGCGTAGTGGCGCGTACGTTGCGCGAGAAACGCATTCCATCCATACGTAGGATTGTGAAGACTCCTAAGCGATGGGACAGAATAGTGCAGCTTGCGGCGCAGCTCGGTGAGGAGCTTCCCGCGGAGCCCGATTCGAAGTCTCTGAACGATTTTCTCTGCCGGCGAAAGGAGCAGGATCCGGACCATTTCGCCGATTTGTCCCTGGCGGTGGTTAAGCTGATGGGGCCGGGCGAGTATGTGCTGGAGCGGCCCGACGATAAGCCTGAAGGCCATTTTGCGCTGGCCGTTGAAGACTACACGCACTCAACAGCCCCCAACCGGCGCTATGCGGACCTGGTAACGCAACGGCTGATAAAGGCAATGATTGCGGGAAACCCCTCGCCTTATTCCGACGAGGAACTTACGGCGATTGCCGCGAACTGTACAAACAAGGCCACGGCGGAACGTAAGGTAGAGCGTGAAATGCAGAAGCGCATCGCGGCAGTCGCAATGCGTCATCGCATTGGCCAGATGTTCCACGCCATAGTCACCGGTGTGACGGATCGCGGAACCTTCGTGCGCACTTTGACCCCGCACGTGGACGGCATGCTGGTGCACGGACAGCAGGGAGTTGACGTGGGCGACAGGTTGAATGTGAAGCTGGTACGGACCGATCCCGTTCACGGCTTTATCGATTTTGCGCGAGCGTAGCCGAGGGATGAAAGAAACGATGCGGCCCCACCTGGCGACGCTGATCGAAGACTTTCGCGGGCACGGACAAGATACTGCTGTTGTTACATATCATGGCAACAGACGCACGGCTACGACTTATGCCGATCTCGCAGGACTGGCAGGCCGCTTTGCCGGTGAACTGATGCGGCGCGAGATCGCTGCGGGTGAGCGCGTGATTCTCTGGGGACAGAATTGCGGCGAGTGGGGTGGGGCATTCTTCGGCTGTATCATGCGCGGCGTAATTGCCGTGCCTCTTGACGCGGCCGGCAGTCTTGATTTTGCCAAACGGGTGATGGCGGAGACGACCCCCCGCCTGCTGGTCGGCGACGTGCAGCTTCTGAGGCAGCTGGGATCGCAATTGCCGGTTATCCCATTCGACGAGTTTGAAACGGCACTGCCACAGGAAAGCCGCGCACAGCTCGAACCGGCTCTGGGGCTAGACACACCGTTGCAGATTCTCTTCACCTCCGGGACCACTGCGGAGCCCAAGGGTATTGTTCACACGCATCGCAATGTGCTGGCCAGCGTCGCGCCGATTGAACGGGAGATGCAGAAGTATCTGAAGTATGAGCGCATCTTCCATCCCCTGCGCTTTCTCCACACGCTTCCGTTGAGCCACGTGTTCGGGCAATTCATGGGGCTGTGGATTCCTCCACTGCTGGGCGCAGAGGTACATTTTGAATCGAGATTGCAGGCGCAGCGGCTCATCGAGATTACGCGCCGGGAACGGATCTCTGTGCTGGCGGCCGTGCCCCGCGTACTTGAGCTGCTTCGCGAGGCCATGCTGGCGGCGGATTCCGAGCTGCCGCTAGCCATCGAGGCTGCGCAGGGTGAGAAGGTGTGGAAGCGCTGGTGGCGTTTCCGGCGGATTCATCGCACATTCGGTTACAAATTCTGGGCATTCGTCTGCGGCGGCGCGTCGCTTCCATCGGAGCTCGAGTCATTTTGGGCTACGCTGGGCTTCGCTCTCGTCCAAGGCTACGGAATGACGGAGACAACAGCTCTGATCACGTTGAACCACCCTTTCAAGGTTGGCAAGGGAACGATCGGTAAGGTGCTGCCGGGGCGCCACGTAGAGATTCGTGAAGACGGCGAGATCGTGGTGCGTGGCGATATGGTTTCGACTACGACCTGGCGCAACGGAGTAATCGAACAGGCTGAATCGCCGTGGCTAGCGACCGGAGATTTAGCGCAGCGCGACGAGGCGGGCCAGCTCCGTTTCATGGGTCGTAAGAATCAAGTGATTGTGACCTCCTCAGGTTTGAATATTCACCCCGAAGATGTGGAAGCCGCGCTCAATGGTCAGGCAGGCGTGGAGGCTTCGGCGGTGGTTCCACTGATGACGGCTGGAGGCGCGGAGCCTATTGCAGTGCTGCTGTTTCGGGGCACGCGCGATGATGCGCAAACGGCGGTTGTGGCGGCGAATCAGAAGCTGGCTGAGTTCCAGCGGGTGCGGCAGTGGAGGCTTTGGCCCGAACTGGATTTCCCTCGTACCTCAACGGGCAAAATTCGGCGGGGCAAGGTGACGGAGTGGGTGAATGCGCAACGCGATATGGGCGGAGCGGTAACGGCGAGTTCCGATCCCCTTGTGGCATTGATCCTTTCGATTACCGGTGCAAAGGCGGAGAACCTGTCTGACGATGCGCGGCTGGCGGAGGACCTGCAACTCGACAGCCTGGGACGCGTTCAACTCCAGGCGGAGATCGAGGAGAGAATGGGTATCACGTTGAGCGATGCCGCAGTTGAGCAGGCGGCGACGCTCGGCGATCTGCGGCGGCAGCTGGGCCTGGGGGCTGTAGAGGAGAGCATATCCGAGTCTACGATTATGCCCGCAAAGCTTCCAGTGAACGTCGACGACCGGCGCGATGTCTATCCGCACTGGACATGGTGGTGGCCGGTGCAGGCGCAGCGGGTAGCGTTTATCGAATGCGTGCTGCGGCCGCTGGTGTGGCTGTTGGCCGCACCCGAGGTGCAGCGCGATACGCAGCTGAATATAGAGCGTCCACTGTTACTAATTGCAAATCATGTAACTGATTACGACCCTTCACTGGTTTTGTACGCGTTACCGGGAAAGATACGGCGACATGTTGCGGCAGCGATGGCTGCAGATCTGCTTTACGACTGGCGTATGCGGCGGAAGCAGAGTTCGTGGTTTCTGAACGCGCTCGGGCCGTTGACATATTTTGTGGTGACGGCGTTATTCAATGTCTTTCCCCTGCCGCGCAGTGCGGGATTCCGGCGGAGTTTCCAGCACGCCGGGGCGGCTTTGGATCATGGCTACCATGTGCTCGTCTTTCCGGAGGGTCGCCAGTCGGACGATGGCAAGTTGCTCAGATTCCGTCCCGGTATCGGGCTGCTCGTCGCCGAGTCGAATGTGAATGTGCTGCCGATCGGTCTTGTGGGGCTGGGCGAGATGAAGCAGGGCAAAGAGCGATGGTTTCGCTCGGGCAAGCTGCGGGTGCGGGTCGGTACGCCGATGTCGTTCGAACCTGAATTGAGCGCGGAGGAAATCACGGAACGGCTGCGCACGGAGATTGCCCGGCTGACTGAATGATGTGATGAACACACGTGACTAAAGTGCCTTGGCTGCACAGCTCAGTGGGCTGAGAATGAGCCCATATGAACCGGCTTACGTCTGTGCGATTGGATCTGTTCGAAGCGCTGGTCAACGCCTGCGACCGCGCTGCCGTTCGTCGAAGGCCTGAGGCGGACCACCTGGTCACCGGCCGTCGAGGAGAGCGGGCGGCATTCTTTTATCTGCGGCGCAAGGGATTCGTCGTTGTTGCACGCGGATGGCGCTCGGGAATCGTTCGCGGTGATCTTGATTTGATTGTGTGGGAGGGCGACACGCTGTGCTTTATCGAAGTAAAAACTCGGACCACGCGAGCGGTTGCGACGGCTGAGGCATCAGTCGATGAGGACAAGCGGCGCGCGTTGCGGAGGCTGGCGCGGCATTACATGCGGCAATTGCCCGATCGCGAGCGAGCCATGCAGGAATTGCCGGTTCGGTTCGATATCCTGTCGGTCTATTTTGAGGAAGAGAAGCCTGCGGAATTCGATCACTTCCGCGGCGCGTTTGGATGGTGCTGACTACTGCGCGTCTTTGTATTCTTCATACCAGGCCATCTGGATGGCTTCGAGCTTGGACTCATTTGACTTGGCGGGGTCGTCGGAGAAGTCAGGGAGTTCGGTGACGTAACGGTGCAGGTCGGTGAAGCGGACGGTGAGCGGGTCGAGGTCGGGGTACTTCTCCTGCAGTTGAACGCCGATTTCTTCCGCGTTATTCCACATGATTTCTGCGGGCATGGCTGGCTCTCCTCTATTTGTTTTCAGCGAGTGACAGGGGCTTGCCTTCGGAAACATAGTTCCGGTTCCACTTGGGAATCTCGACGACGTAGGTGCCTGGGCCGGTGATGACGGCCTGACAGCCGAGGCGCGAATTCAGCTGCAGATCGGCGGCCATATCGAGCCGGTCAAGCTCATCGTCTTCCGCTTCGCTGAGTTTGTGGTCGCCTTCCTTGATCCAGAGATGGCAGGTGGTGCAGGCGCAGGCGCCTCCGCAGGCGTGGTCGAGGAAGATGCCGAAGTTTTCGGCGACGTCGAGAAACGACATCGGCTTGCCGTGGTGGTCGTAGGGCATCGTTCCGTGTTCGAATTCGACGGTGCGGCCTTCAGGAAGAAAGGTGACGCGCACCATGTTGGGCGCGGGGGGCTTGCTGAGGTCGATGTCTTGGGGCTTGAAATCGTTCATTGTTCTAAGCTTCTCACTTGATTTCTGCCGGGGCGAATGGGTGAGGCGCCGTTGGCCCCTCGCCCAGTTTCTCACCGGCCGATTCCATCGTTTGACCCTGGATCGCGCTGGCGACGGCCGAGTCCATCATAAGTTCGGCGAAGCGGCGCGTGGCCTCATCGAGGGCATGGGTGGCGTCGCGCAGAGCTTTCAGGTCGTCGCCTTCCTTGAGCACCCGCAATTCTTCGGAGATCATGTCGATCTGAGTGCGCTCGTCATCGGTGAGATGCTGCCATGCCGGGTGTGTCGGAGCCTTCTCGACGGCACCAAGGATCGTGGTGGCTTCGTTCCGAGCTTCCACTAGCTGACGCACAGCGAAATCCTGTTCGGCGTAGTCGAAGGAGTCGAGAATCATGGTCTCGACCTGCTCGTCGGTGAGGCCGTAGGTCGGCTTGACCTCGATCTCGGCTTCCTTGCCGCTACGCTGCTCGCGGGCGGAGACATGAAGGATGCCATTGGCATCGATGAGGAACTTGACCTCGATGCGCGGAAGGCCGGCGGACATCGGCGGGATGCCTTTTAGGTCGAAGCGTGCCAGGGAGCGGCAATCGTTCGCCATCTCTCGTTCGCCCTGCACGACGTGAATGGCAACGTTGGTCTGACCGTCGACTCCGGTGGTGAAGTGCTCGGTGGCCGATGCGGGGATGGTCGAGTTGCGCTGGATGATCTTCGCGACGACTCCGCCGAGGGCCTCGATGCCGAGCGAAAGCGGGGTGACGTCGAGGAGGAGCATGTCCTCGGTGGCCTTGGAGCCGCCTTCGAGGATGTGCGCCTGGACGGCTGCTCCGAGGGCGACGACTTCATCCGGATTGAGTTCGGTGTGCGGCTTCTTGCCGCGCTCGCTGAGATGGAAGATCTGATCGGTAAGCCGCCGGACGAGAGGGATGCGTGTCGAGCCGCCGACGAGGACGACCTCGTCAAGCTGTTCCGGCTTGATGCCGGCGTCCTTGAGCGCCTGCTTGCATGGGCCGACAGTGCGGTCGAGGACCGGTTGGACGATCTGTTCGAACTGCTCGCGGGTGATCTCGCGCCTGTAGGGCGTGCCGTTAGGAAGATCGAGGCTGATCCGTGCGGAATCAGCAGAAGAAAGCGCAATTTTGGCCTCGATGACGGCTTTGCGGATCGCCTGCACGGCTTCAGCGTTGGCGCGCAGGTTGAGATTGTAGTCACCGCGGATGTCGTCGAGGGCAATGGCCATCAGGAGGTGGTCGATATCGTCGCCGCCAAGGTGGGTGTCTCCGTTGGTGGCGATGACTTCGAAGATGCCATCCCGCAGCTTGAGGATGGAGATATCGAAAGTTCCGCCGCCGAGGTCGTAGACGGCGACGATACCTTCCCTCTGGCGGTCGAGTCCATAAGCAAGGGCCGCTGCGGTGGGCTCATTGACCAGGCGCAGGACTTCGAGTCCCGCCATGCGGCCCGCATCCTTTGTAGCCTGGCGTTGAGCGTCGTTGAAGTAGGCCGGGACGGTAACGACGGCCTTGGTGACGGGGGCACCGAAGTAGCGCTCGGCGTTCTTCTTCAACTGGCGGAGGACGTAGGCGGAGATCTCAGGCGGTGTGTACTGCTGCGCGCCTATCTGCAGGCGGAGCACCTCGCCCGGCTGGATGTCGGGAGCGAGACGGAAGGGGAAGAGCTGGAGCTCATGCTGGACGTCTTCGACGCCGCGGCCCATCAGGCGCTTGGCAGAGTAGATGACGCGGTCTGGGGTGGATGCGAGATACGGGTACGCGGGATAGCCAACGATGACCTTCTTGGGGTCGGGAATGGCCACGACCGAGGGCACCAGGTTCGAACCGTCTTCGCCCGGAATGACGACCGGCTGATCGCCCTGCATGAAGGCTACGAGAGAGTTGGTGGTGCCGAGGTCGATTCCGACGATGCGGGCTTCTGCCATGGATATTCGATACTTTCTAGCTTTCCAGCGCTTCGTTTACGTCGCGCACGAGGTTGCGGATGTAGCGCCGGCGATCGAGGAGCGCAACGATTTGGTCTTTGATTTTGGTCTTCTCCGGTTCGGCCGCCGCGCTGTCGATGGCTTCATCCCAGCGCGTCGATAATGCCTGCAAGCTGGTGTCGACTCCGGCGAGTTGCGACTCAAACTGAACGCGTGCCTCGTCGAGATCGGCGCGAAGCTGTGGATCGTCCTCGCCCATTTTGCGATTCATGCGCATTTCTTCAAGCTGCATGTTGAGCTCGAAGACTTCCTCCAACAGGTCAGGCGGTACACGCGAATCCTTGGGCTTCCCGTCTTCACTCTTGCCCGCTTCGAGAACGACGCCTTCAAGGCCGAGGAGGTATTCCGTGCGGGCGATGGGATTCTTCAGCGTGCGGTAGGCGTCGTTGAGCAGGGAAGTCTGGTCGAGACTCCACTGCTGTTCCTGCTGGCTGGCCTGCGCGTACAGGTCAGGGTGAAGCTTGCGGCTCAGGCGATAGAAGTTCCGCTCGAGTGCAGACAGATCGATGTGCAGCTTGCGTGGCAATCCGAATACGGCAAAATAGTCCGCGCCCTCGGACGGCGCCTGCACCTTGCCGCACTTATCGCAGAAGGGTTTGCCATCGGGCAGGGAACTGCTGCACGACCAGCAGGCCGCGCTTACGGATTGGGGTTCAGCTGTCTGCATTGGAAAACGCCGCACCGGCGGCGCGCATCATGCGGAAAAGGACGATCCGCAGCCGCAGGACTTGGTCGAGTTCGGGTTGATGAAATTAAAGCCCTGCCGCATGAGCGTCTCTTCGTAATCGAGAATCATGCCGTGAAGATAGATAAACGATTTCGGGTCAATGAAGACGCGCACGTCGTCGAACTGATAGATTCGGTCGCGCTCGCGCGGTTGAGAATCGAAGCGGATATTGTAGGAAAGACCAGAGCAGCCGCCGCCGGTGATGCCGAGACGCAGACCACCCTCGGTGGGCGAGACGCCCTCCTTTTCCATGGCAACGCGAATGCGTTTGAGCGCGCGCTCTGTTACCTGGATCCCCTTCTGATTGGGGGCCTGGTTCTCTGCGTTAATGACGGTCAACTGTTCGGAGGTCATAAGTTCAATACCAGCATGCCCATGTCCGCTGACCGGACATGGGTGGCCGATTCGATCCTCTAATTTAGCTGGCTACGCCGACTTGCACAGCCTGCGCTTCGCCGACGCCGTTCTTCTTCTTCCAGTCGCCGATCGCGGCGCGGATGGCGTCCTCCGCAAGCACGGAGCAATGAATCTTGACCGGCGGCAGAGAGAGCTCCTTTACGATGTCGGTGTTCTTGATCTCCATCGCTTCGTCGACTGTCTTGCCCTTTACCCACTCGGTGGCGAGCGAAGACGACGCAATGGCCGAACCGCAGCCGAAGGTCTTGAACTTCGCCTCTTCGATCACCTGCGTCTCGGGATTGACCCGGATCTGCAGACGCATCACGTCGCCGCACTCTGGAGCGCCCACCAGGCCAGTGCCAACTTCGCTGCTGGCCTTGTCGAGCTGGCCTACGTTACGCGGATTGTTGTAGTGGTCGATGACCTTGTCGCTGTATGCCATGTGATTCTCTCCTGTATCTCTAAAAACCTATAAGACAAATTTCTGCTGTGAAGCTCTTTCTTTAGTGCGCCTGCCATTCGATCTTCGAAATGTCGATGCCCTCTTTCACCATCTCGTAGAGCGGTGAAAGCTCGCGCAGCTTCTGTACCACGTCAATCACTTTATCCGAAACGTATTCCACTTCCGCCTCGCTGTTGAAGCGTCCCAGTCCAAATCGGATGGAACTGTGCGCCACATCGTCGCCCAGTCCGAGAGCCTTCAGTACATAAGATGGCTCGAGCGTCGCCGAGGTGCATGCCGAACCACTGGAAACGGCCACGTCGTTGATGCCCATGAGCAGCGACTCGCCCTCGACGTAAACGAAGCTCACGTTGAGATTGCCGGGAAGGCGGTTCTCCATCGAGCCATTCACGTGAATATAGTCGAGGCTGTTCTCGAGCTTGACCTTCAGCTTGTCACGCAGAGCGCTCAGGCGCCTGGCTTCGGACGCCATCTCTTCGCGGGCGATCTCGCAGGCCTTGCCCAGGCCGACGATGCCGGGAACATTGAGGGTTCCGGACCTCATGCCCCGTTCGTGGCCTCCACCGTTGATCTGTTCGGAGATCTGCACGCGCGGGTTGCGACGGCGTACATACAGCGCGCCGACGCCCTTGGGGCCGTAAATCTTGTGCGCGGAGAGCGACAGCGCGTCGATGTTCATCGCATTCACATCTACCGGGATCTTGCCGGCCGCCTGCACCCCATCGGTGTGAAAGATCACGCCCCGTTCATGACAGAGCTTGCCGATTTCGGCCACCGGCTGGACAACGCCGATTTCGTTATTCGCAATCATGATGGTGACCAGGATCGTCTTGTCGTCCATCGCGCGCTTCAGGTCTTCAAGGTCGATCAGACCGTCTGCCTTCACCGGGAGGTAGGTCACACGGTATCCATACTTCTCGAGGCGCTTGCAGGTGTCGAGAGTCGCCTTGTGCTCGGTAACCTGCGTGATGATGTGATTCCCGCGCTCGCGGTACATCTCGGCGATGCCCTTGATCGCCAGATTGTTCGACTCGGTCGCGCCAGAGGTGAAGATGATCTCCTTGGCAGTTGCGCCGATCAGCTTGGCGACCTGTTCACGCGCCTTCTCGACAGCCGCTTCAGCTTCCCATCCAAAGGAGTGGTTGCGGCTGGCGGCGTTTCCAAACACCGTAGTCAGATATGGCATCATCGCTTCCAGCACGCGCGGATCGAGCGGCGTGGTCGCGTGATTGTCCATATATATAGGCAGATGCACCCCTGCCGGCACGCTGACAGTTCCATTGGCGGTTGTGCTCATTGCTTTTCTACTCTCCTGCTTCGTATCTGCTGTGATACCCGCTGTTACTTAAATATTTGTGCTCTGGATGTGTACCAGATCGCGTTCGCCGCGATGCCCTGCGTGATCGTACTCGACCAGATCGGAGATCCGGATCTTCTTGAGCACGTCTGAAATGCTGTCATTGACTCGCGCTAATGGTTCTTTGATGGTGCAGGTGTTGGTTAAGTCGCACAATCCGCTAACCGTAACGCATGAGGTGATAAACAAGGGGCCGTCGATCGCGCGAATGACCTCGAAGGCCGATATTTCGCTGGCGCGGCGCGACAGCGTATAGCCGCCATTCATCCCGGCATGCGAACGCAGCAGGCCTTCCTTGACCAGGCGCTGCAAAATCTTGGCCAGCAGCTGCTGGGGAATGTGGTAGGCCTCGGCGATATCCTTGGCGCTGACTGACGCCGAATCCGGGCTTTCGGCCAGGAACTTGAGCGCCATCAGCCCATAATCGGCCTTTTTGGTGAGTCTGAGCATGCCAGGGACCGGCTCCCTCGGTCGCTGCATCCAGTATAGGACCAGAATCGTCCGAATTCAAATAAATGTATGGTCCGGGTCCGTTTTCAGAGCGCATTCCACTAACGGGAGTCCAAAACCACGAATTCGCAGATTCAAATTGACAGGAGGCCCGGCCCGGATACAATCTTGCCGATACCACCAGATTATTGCGGCCAGAAACCATCAATGAGCGCCCCCTGCAAACATCCCAAAGTGCGCGTGGTAGCGCGCGAAGAGGACGTCGAGTACGTCGAGTGCCAGGAATGTGGCGAAGTCTTCGACTCGGATGAATTTCGCGATATGGCGATCGAAGAAACCCAGGAACTCGAGGGAGAAACCTGATCTCTACGCCGGCGTTCTGAGCGCCTTCAACCGTTGGCTGGTGTGCCGGAGAAGCTGAGGCGGCGCGTGATCTGCCACGCGTAGTGGAAGCCGGATATCACGGTGAAGCCAATAGTAGCGAGCAAGGCAAAGTGTCGGACGGCAAGTACCGGGGCAGGCGCATAGAACTGGCTCAGAAGCACGGCCAGCAAGGCAATAATTTGCGCCAGGGTGTTCGCCTTGCCGAAGATGCTCGGTTTGAAGTCGCGCATGCCAACGCTGGCGTAAAGGATGGCCGCGACCATGACGATTCCCAGGTCGCGACCGAAGACCAGGACGGTCACCCGGCGGGAAATCAGCCCTTCATGATGCAGCACCAGAAACAGGGTGCTGAGCAGAAGCTTGTCCGCTACGGGATCGAGGTATTGCCCAAGGACGGTCCGCTGCTGTAGCCATCGGGCCAGCAGACCATCGAGGCCGTCCGTGACGCCGGCGAGCACGAAGAGCGCAAACGCCGTGCGAAAATGGCCGTCGAGAACGGCCAGCACCAGGAACGGAACGATGCACAGGCGCAAAAGCGTGAGTTGATTCGGGGCTGCGCGAAGCTGGTTCATGGGCTTGAAAACGAAAAGTGAGGATGACTGACCCACGCGGCGCTGTTTCCCAGCGGCGTACAAAAGCCTGATATTACAAGACCCAAGGACCATGCGCCACACCCCGGACGGGGAAGAGACGGGTGCTCGATTCTGACTAGTCCACAAGTGGGGATATTAGCCGCAAAATCTTGATATGATGTATAAGTCGATTATCCCGCGCAGGCGCGTAGCTCAGTTGGTTAGAGCGCTACCTTGACACGGTAGAGGTCAGGAGTTCGAGTCTCCTCGTGCCTACCATCCTTTCAATCACTTACGAGATTAGCCAAGAATTATTGGGTCCTTTGGGGTCCAATAAGGCTTATTGCTTCCGCTCCGACACTTCCGCTTCCCGGTTCAGATAAAAACATCTCCACTACACGCGCTTGGGCCCCACGTTTTTCAGAACTCATTGCCTGCGGATAGATGTCGAGGGTGATGCGGCTGTTGGCATGGCGCAGCAGCTCCTGCATCACCTTGATATCGACACCGCTGTGCAGCGTCGAAAAGGTATGCCGGAAGGTGTGCCAGCCAATGCTTGGTGATGCCGGCCGCGACCGCAGCTGGACGAATGCCCCGCTGCAGGATCATGTCCGGTGAGTACGGCTGCTTGCCGTTCATGCGCGGACTCCCAAAGACCCAGTCGTCAACCTCTGAAATGGCGACAGTTCGGACGCAAGCGCAACCGCGGAGTCAGTCATTATCTCGGGCATTATCGGTCAGCCGCTCACCCAGATTCGCGGCGTGGGCGGTTTGGTAAAGACTATGCTGGCCGACGAATATGCTCGGCGTCGCTGCCAGTTCGCAAGAATCCTGCCGTCATGCCGCCGACGAAGTTATCAGTTGGTACTGCTCCGAACCTCGTTCGGCTTTCAACCGAACTGTCATCCTTCGTTGCCGATTCTTTCTCGCAGAAAATCTGCTCCACTCTCAGAAGAGGAACGACGCTTTACTTTCGAGAAGAGCGATGTTTACGCGAATCCTTACCCTCTCAGATTGTTCGCTGATCGACTCGGAAACTCATCAGACCCAGCGGTTACTGTACGGACAAACCTCTCTAGCTCCCGCATTTTGGTGCTTGACCCTGTTTTGAGTCGCCTTCTATACTTCGGCGCATTCGCTTTCATTCTCCTCAGTCATTCACATCTTTAAGACAACTGCGCGAGACAGTTCTGCGCCATTGCGAGTCTCAAAGGGGAATCTCGTCATGTTATGTCTTTCTGGGAAGAAATATTCAGGCCTTGGTGCGTCCTCAGCAGATATCTCTCACCCGGCGTGCGGCATTCAGTTACGAATTGCTCAGTGGCGTCTTGCCTGGATGATCCTGGCGAGCTTGACATTAATAGGATGTTCGACGCCGTTCCGATCTTCGATGCCCGCGTTGGACGAAGCAGCCTCTCGAAAAGCGACTGCACAATCCACTCTGGACGCGGAACCTGCTGCCCAGCAGGATTGGGAGGACTGCAACGGGGACGGAGATCCCAGTAAGAACCCTCATCACATCCTCCCTGCTGGTTCGCTAACGTCACCGCAGGATCTAAGAATCAACGGCGTTGCCTGTGTCGTCGATGGTACTGGAATGATCAATACCGTCTCAGGCGCTTACGTTTATCGGAATGTAAATGTCTATAACGGTGGTTCGCTGACTTTTGACGATGCGGAGATTGACTTTCATGCTCACTCCATCCTGGTGGAAAAAGCCAGCACGCTTCAGGCGGGTGGAACTTCAGGGCTTAAGGGACCGCTGACTATCTGGCTTTGGGGCTCGAGCGACCTAACCAACAGCATTACTTGCCTGAGCGACACGAAAAATCAATGCGGCGTACCTGACAACGTCTGGAAATCCAATCCCAACGTACCCATGAAAACCATGGCTGGCATGTCCTGCAATTCGATCCCAGACCCTCCATATATCCCGCAGGGCGAATGTTTTTACCAGTATGAGGTCGCAGATACGGGCGCCCCGACGGGTGCTTATTTCGGTAACAAGGTGCTAGCGGTCTCGTATGGTGGCACACTCACGCTGACAGGCGCAAAGGGGATTCGCACCGGGTCCATAGAGACCACACCGGCCGATTCCGGCACCAGCTGGGTACGCCTTAACGAGACTCTGAACGGCGGGGAGCCCGGCTTCTACGTCGACCGTCCCGTGCCCACTTGGGGCGAGGGAGATCACATCGTTGTCACGTCTACGGACTATCTCCCCGGTCATACCGAGGAGTTTGTCATCGATAAGATTGAGACCGACGCCAAGGGCACAAAGATCGACATAAAAACATCGCTGAATGATCCAGATGATCCAGCGCATACGGCTATCGAACATCCTCACTGGGGTCAGGGATATGACTACAGCTCAGTGGCTGCCGCTCATCCCACGGCCGGACCGATTCCCGATCCCGCCACGAAGGGCATATCCACGCTGCCCGCCAATCAGATCGAAACTCGCGCCATCGTTGCGCTGCTCAGCCGCAGCATTCGTATCGCATCCGAAGGCGCTACGCCAGTGTTGCCGCGCGACTCGGACCATTTCCCGCCGACTGCAGGCAATTATTATGGTGGACACACGATCGTCCGGCAGGGATTTAACAGCTATCAAGTACAAGGAGTCGAGTTTTACCAGTTGGGCCAGGGCGGTGCCATAGGGCGCTATCCGGTCCACTTTCACATGGATAGAACCGTTCCCCAGCCGGGATCCCCTAGTCCGGAAGACCGGGGAACCTATGTCGCCGATTCGTCCATCGTCGATTCCATGACACGATTCATCACAGTGCACGCCACTCAAGGGGTCACGCTGGCGCGCAATGTCGGCTATAAGTCGATCGGACATGGCTTTTTCCTGGAGGACGCGACGGAGATCAACAACCGACTCTATTCCAACGTTGGAATTACTGCGCGCGCGGGTCTGGCGGACACTTCCTCATCATCAACTAATCCACGTCATGCCCCTGGAATTCTCAATGTCAAGGGGAATCAAGGAGCGCCGATTTCAGATGATTTTCCCTACCATTCGGATGTCAATAATCCGACGGTATTCTGGATCAGCAATACGTGGAATGACTTTGAATACAATGCTGCGGTCGGAGCCGAAACCTGCGGCGCATGCTACTGGATGCCACCCCAGGGCATCAGTGGGCCGTCACAATACGAGACGTGGAAGGGCTATGCCAGCATGCAGAAATCTCAGCCATTATGGGGCGCGACGCCAGTGCTGAAGTTTACAGGCAATTCCTGCAGCACCGCCATGAACTCTCTGCAGACGGTAGGCTCGACCAATGCATGCAATGGACTGTACTTCGGGGACGGGCAATCAACCGATGATGCACTTTACTCCGTTCCGAATCCCACCCCGCCTACGACTCAACCTGTGAATCAATTTCCGATGATGACAGGCCAGAGGGCGAAGACCACGATTTGCTCTGACCCCAATGGCGACTGCAGCGGTACAACGAAAGCCTGCGCAGGAACTGTCAATAGCGATCCCCAGGGAGGACCTGATCTGAAATACTGTCTGCCCTTCGTGCTCGACCGGTACACCACTTCGTTTAATTGGGCGCAAACCAATTTTTCCGCTATCTGGTTGCGCGGATGGTGGTACCTGTTGGAGAACTCCGCCATTACCGACTCGCAAAACGGAGGCCTGACCATTGTCACTGGCGGCGGCTTTACGCGGTCGGACGTTGCCCAGGGCTATTGGTCAGTCTTCAAGAACAGTATTCTTGTCGGCAACACGCAGCCCATCCTCAACAACGGATTTCCCGCCAATGTTTCGGCCTCGAACGCCGGACCGTTCAACCCTGTGGGCCTTAAGTGCACGTATGCCCCCCACGGCGCGTCATTCTGCGCCTCCGCTGCGGATGGCATCACATTTCAAAACCAAAGTTTTGCGATTAACCAGCGCCTCTTCAACATCTATGACGGGCCCTCCACCGAGTACAACAACATCTACTCGGATATACACGTAAACAAACTTGGGACAGTCCAGGAATGCAGCACAGGTCTGGGCCAATGCAAGAGTACGGGGTATATGGCCGCCTTCGTTCTTGGCATTCCGCAGTTTCCTCCGACGGGCCTCACAACGAATCAATGCATTCTGCCTAATGCGGCGATTGCCTGGAAGCAGCCAAACGGCTTCTATTATCCTCCGGCCTTTAACTCCGAGAACCTGGTCTTCAATACCGATCCGGATCACAAAGTGGATATCCGGCACTTCGTCATACAGCCGCAATATGAGTCCAACTCGTTCAAAGACAACTTAACCGCCATTAAGAATACTTATTGTGCCTATGCGGATAATATGTTCAGCGGCAATGGCTTCACAGACATCGATCGCGAGACGGAGCTCACCGACAGGGACGGGAGCCTTACCGGGCTAACGGCCAACAACCCAGCGCAGACTCCTCCGGAAGTTCCTACGATTTCAGTTAACAAGGATCCGTTCTTCAACGCGCCTGTGGTTACGGATGAATGCGCCAGCGGACAGTTGCCGCCTCTGAACCCAACCGACAGCGGCAAGGAGTCCGGGGCCACCGTTAATACCAGCCCTTACGAGCACCTGACAACTGCGATTGTGGCTGACTGCGCGAAGGAGACCGGCACAAACTGCAGCGGAAATTGGTCGGGTCCAGTGGCTTTCGGGACGGGTGGCGGGTGCGCGGTTGTTGGATGCTACGGCGTACCACTTTATCAACAGTTCAGGGCTCCGAGCGACGAACCCAATGCGAGACCTTCGATCTTCATGATGGGGCAGGGCAATGCCCAGCGCAGCACGATGACCGTCAATCATGGCAAATACTACATCGATACGACCCGGTCGCAAGACGTGCAAAAGGCGACCGGCGCTACGCTGTTTACTGTCTTTCAGCCGAACACCAGCTATGAATTATTTTTAGTTTTCGCCTCGGAACATACACAGCAGACATACCAGATCTACATCGGCAAAGACTTGAGCCTGGAGGAGGCGGAAGCTGTTATCAAGCCGGGCCGACTTCTTATCACTACTCAAACCTATCCTTTCTGTTCGGGAAGCAACGATCCTACAGAGTGCAAGAACCTGTGTGGGAGCGAATGCACCGGCTCATGGGCAAAAGTCACAGACTACAAAAAGGAGCTTGGTCTCCTGACTGTAGAGATTAATCTGACGAATCAGGCTGATATGAAAGTCTCGAGCCGCGAAGCCTTCTGCCAGCCGACTACATACTGCCAATGGAATTCAGATAACAACACTTGCGGATGCAAACCGGGCACTGATTGTGAGGACTCCGCGGTATGCAGCTATGCAACCAAGGACATTGATTGTCCCGTGGGCGGCTGTTACGGTTTTCGCATCATGTTGCCGAGTCATTTCGCAGCCGAGCCACAGATTGGATTGCCACCAGAGCCAACTAAATTTCTGGTTGACAAAACTACTTTCGTGACCGCCACTCAAGGGGTTGCCGGAGACTGCTACTACGACAAAGTTCCTGAACCGCCGCCTGGGCCCAGAAGGCCCATACGCTTCCAACCGCTATCAACCGAGCCGATCAACTGGCCGAAGCCTTAAGTCCGGTTCATTCAAGCAATGTAATAGACAAGGTCCGCCGCTCTTTGCGCAGGATTCTCGTTCATTGGGGTTCAATACGGGCTTAATGCCTTCGGGAACGGCACGTCGCGATAACTTGCCGCTGCATCGCGTTCGCCTTATGAGGAGCCGGTCATATCCGGAGGAGTCCCTCCACGTTGATCGAAGGACTGGACGCAACTCAGCGAATTCGGTCCGGCCGGAGATGTGGCGGGAGTCTGGGTGTGTCCGAACCTCCTTCGTATCCCTTCTGAGACTGGCAAAGAAAGCCTGTCGGCTCCCAAGGTCGGCCTCAATCGCGGTGCCGCGCAGGGCGGGTCAGGCGAAAAGTATTTCTTCGGCAGCTTCGACGGCAAGAACCTCATCGCGTCCACCGAAGCCGGGGCACACGGCTGGGCCAACTACGGCAAGGAGGATTACTGCGCCATCAGTTACAACGGGCTGCCCCAAGGTGAAATGCCATTGCTGATCGGATGGATGAGCAATTGGCAGTACGCCCCGAAGATACCGACCCAGCATGGCGAGGACAGATGAGTTGCCTCGGCGGCTCTCGTTCGCTCGAGACGGAGCTGGTCTGGCGCTTAAGCAAGAATCCCTCATGGCACCGCTGCGTGGAAAGAGCTTTCCTGTTGCATGGCCTGCGCTGGGTAATTCATCCCGCGGAGCGCTCGGAGAGTCGGCTATAGTCCCATACGAGCTGGAATTGCAGTTCGGACATCCTGGTGAGCCAATCTTCGGCATCCGACTTTACTCCGATGAACAGCATTGGACAGAGATCGGCTTTGACAGGAACAAGGAGGAGTTCTACATCGATCGGACACGGTCGGGAGCAATCGTCAGCGCGGACTTCCCGGCAAGGACAAGAGCCCCGCTCGCTGCTGGTCGCCCGGCTTGTCGTGGATCGGTCCTCAGTGGAGGCCTATGCGCAACGGTACGATTGCCATGACCAACTTGATCTATCCCTTGTCCACTAACAGCACGATCCAAATCTTCCCACAGGATGCAAAGCCTATGGAATTCTCCGGGCGCGTCTGGGAGCTCAATTCGATCTGAGAGCAACAATCTTCCGGCAAATGACAGAACGCTCCACAGCGTCGAAGCTCGACAGTCACCGGCCGGGACCGTCACTAGTCAGTCTCCAAGTAGCCGAGCTTTTTAGGTGCGAGAGTGAAAATATCTCAAGCGCGATAGACTAGGAGCGATATGCAATACACGCGAATTCTTGCCTTGATCGATGCCGAAGTGGAGCGACTGCAAAAGGCTCGCCAGCTTCTGGCCTCCTCCTTCTCCCCTATCGAAAAGACGCGAAAGAGAAAATCACCGCCTTCTGTTCTTTCTGCCGCTTCTGAAATTGCAAGGGTTCAGGATTCTTCCGCCGTCCTCCAAGGATCCGCAATCGCGCCGGCTGTCATGCGCGAGAAAGGAGCAAGAAGAACCCCGCAGCAGAAAATGCCTTCCGTGAGCAAGCCGACGGTTGCCGCTTTGGAGACTCCATTGGGCGCAGTTGTTCCTGCCGCACCGGTCTTCGTCTCAGCGGAGCAGATTCGTAAGACTCGCGCCCAACGAGAACCGATGAGCCGAACCGGACAGAGCGCTTTTCATTCAACCTCCAACGACTCACTTACAGCCGAGTCGCTTGCGAAGCGATGGCTGCATAGCTCCGCCTCATGACCACAAGTTGACCATGGGTGAATGTCCAGTTTGGTTGCACAGTGGCGATATCGCGGAAGAACAAATCGCCGATGATGAAGGACGTTCACATCAACAGCCCCAGTTCTCCTTTTTGAAATGGGAGGAACTTGGACCCGTTGGGCACGCGTGCTAATCTGATCCGCCACTTCTTAGGTAGACTAGGGCGCTAATCGATAGCAGAAATGCCGCCGTTCCGATCCACCCGATCCATCGGTCCGAGAAATTCGGCAACAGCACCGCAAGCAATACGATCACAAGAACAGGCAGAATTAGAATCAGCAAGACGGCCGCCCACAAGCCAGTTCGTATCAGGACGCGTTTCGTTGGGCTGGTAGACAAAACGCAGTCCCCGCACAGAGATTTTTCCGCGGCACTTGTCACATAAAATGTGCGGCCGCAGTTTGTACACGACGAGGCGACACGGCGTCCGATTTTCTGGCGCTCTGTAATCCACGCGCGAATGGGTTCCACAAAGTCGGCGGGCCAGTTGGCTTGGGTAGTAAGCACAAATGCCTCGCCCTCCGAATCGAAACCGAGCACGACGCCGTGGCCGGGATCGGCGAAACTAATCTTGTAGCCAAGCTTTGCAAGATCAGAGGAAAGCCACGTCATAGTTCGTATTCCCTTCAGCCTCCACAGCACTCCCCAGAATGCCCAGGCAAACCTGGAGCCCTCTATCGAAGGGCGTGTGAAGATAAAGAGTTTCTCCTGCAATCCTTCATCGCGCAGATGTTCGAATTCCCATTGCAGGTTGTCCGACTTGCTGACTTCGACGATGATCGCCGCCGCCTTTTGGGCCAGTGTCTCGAATTTCTCCTTCCACTCGTCATTCTTTGCATATATGCGTAAAGCGCCGGAGGCGCAAGGTAATCTTCTGGACTGCCGAGCGCGACAAATGGCCCAATCGAACGACTAAGGTCTTTGCCAAGGTACTCTTCCAGCGTCAACCCGATTTTCTGGTCGCTCTTGGAAATAGCAGCGTGAAAGCTTTTGGCCCACCTGCCGTACAGCTCCTTCGAACCCATAATGAAAAATTGCGACTCCTGATTGAAAGCGCGAAGGTAAAGTGCCGGCCGCCTCTGACCCTCCTCCAGTGCCTCTTCCATTGGCGGTGTGTGCACGGTTCGCTCCCGGCGGATCAGGTAACGTCCCGCAAGCGCAAGCATGCACCCCAACGACACGGCCGATGGAAGGCTGCGGGCGCCGCCCGGTGAACAACATAGACCATCCAGGCAATAACCAGCGGGAGCAACACTGCAAGCGCCATGAGAGCTTGACCCACCCTGCGAAAAGGAAAGCGCACGCGCCGCTGTCCGAACCTCTGCGTCTGGCGATGAGGAAAGATGAGAACGAGCAAGAACATCGCCGCACTGGAGAACAGCACCGGAATCCAGAAGAAGCGCCATAGAAATACGAGCATACTGTCTGTGTTGGCCGGATTCAGTGCGATGATGCCCGCAATCCCGACGGCAAAGCCGGCAACCACGAATGCCGAAGCAGCTGGTGGTTGATAACCTTTCTTACGAGCCTGGCGATAGGTAGAGAAGACCGCGACGGTGGCGACAAAAATAATCGAGAGGGCGAAGATGGCGAACAGCACCATGTCCCAAAGCATCGCCATTGAAGTGCACCTCGAAGTGATCTGCGGCGTTGCCGACGATCGCGGCTTAGGATAGATGGGCGTGTCCGCAGGCTTAGGGAGAGTTTAGTCCTCGTGCTTGGCAGCTTTTGAAAACTGGTTTCGCGTAAGCCGGATTGTTAGCCGTAGTATTCGGTGCCAATAGGACTCTTGCCCCATCGCTGCCATGCTCGCATCTATCAATTGCTG
>Ga0206881_10103_pt2 | contig 26215 bp, 23 predicted proteins | sample Alteio_BWOrgCont_3_FD_152867 | JGI IMG/M metagenome (GOLD analysis project Ga0206881, IMG submission 152867) | Enriched cells from forest soil in Barre Woods Harvard Forest LTER site, Petersham, Massachusetts, United States -... | ecosystem: Environmental > Terrestrial > Soil > Temperate forest >...
CATGCCTGCCGGAACGGGAACTGCCGCATAAGGATCGGGCACAGGTGCAACAGGGTTTTGCCAGATGCCGGTGGTCCCGGGCTTGAATCCCCCTCCCCAGCACCAACTCGCTGATGCCACGGTAGTCGCCGAGGGGCCTCCAACTACGCCCACGTTGCCGCCGGTCGAGTTAGGGCCGGCTAGGCTAGTATCGATGATGCCGGAAGGAGAGCAGGCGATCCCCGTACTGCTGGAGGAGTTGGCGGTGACGCTGCGCTGCGGGCCTCCGGCGATAACCAGATCGCCGCCGCCGGAGACGGTGAGCGCCCCTGACATCGTGGGATGAAGAACGACTAACGGAGGCGCGGAGAGAACCGGTGTTAGTCCGCAGGTGCAGGAAGCGCCAACCTGAACGTACTTTCTCCCTACAAACTCCATAAACCAGGTCTTGACGTTCTGGGCTATGCTCGTGGTCATGAAGGGATAGCTAGTGTACTGCGTTGAGCTGGGGGCGGTCACGCCGCTGACGGATGCAGGAAAGGTCCAGGACACGCTGCTTCCAGCCGTGCTCGCGGTGAAACCGGAGCCACTGAATCCTGCGTAACTGGCGTAGTTACACATTGGCGCGCCAGGCGACGAGACGCAGTTGCTGGACGTCCCAATCGTGAAGAGCGTAGTGCCGGAGATGTTTTTTACGGCCAGGCAGGTGTTGACGCCGGCGGAGCACTCGCCGATCTGATAGAGCATGTCCATCGCGCCGGCGACGCAGGCTGAATCTGCGGCGGTCTGTGCAGCCTGACGTTGAAACCAGAGGTTCGCAAGGTCCACCGCAAAGCCCATGCCGGCAAGCAGAAACAGAGACAGCATCAAAACAAGCCCGACGGAGGCCTGCCCGGATTCGCAGTCGACAAATTTTTGTCGAAGGCGTTCGAGTCTGCCGCTTCTCATACTGGCACCTCAGTAAAGAATGCGGCCCTCGGTGGAGGCCGTTAGAGTTTTCTGGAAGCCGGGTATTGAAGTGAAGGGCGTGTATGGATATGACACTGTAACGGTTACCAAGGATCCGGGAGCGGCACCGGTGGCCGGATAGCAGACATTGACGGTCATGGATGAAGCATTTCCCAAGTTGTATTTTGTAGCCGCGACAGTTACGGTGCTGATCACGACGGAAGGCGACGATGTAGAACAGCCGGATGCGCTGACGCCGGCGTCGGACCCATTCACGATTGCAAAACGAAGGCCCTCATGGGCGGCCTCGGAGAGCGCACCCGACGTATACGCAAGCATGCACAGCTCGAAAAGAGCCAGCGCTGAGGTAATGATCATCAGCATGGAGAGGCTCGATTCGACAATGCTCTGCCCGCTCTCAGAATTGAACAGTGAGAGTAGTCGCATAAACCTGCGCTGTTGACTTCCTATCTTCACTGGATGGCCCTCATCTCGGCCATGCGATGGAAGCTGAGTTTTGGCACAAGGGTGTAGCCCATGAAGGTGCCGGGGATTGGCGGAGAGATCGTGTAGAGGACATCGACTCGATAGAGAGTGAATCGAGTGGGTTCCGGATCTGTATGGGGCGTCCACGACGTAGTGGTAGCGCCCCAGGTCTTGCAGGTCGCCCCGCTGACGCTGGTATTCACGGAGTTCGAGCAGACCTGCACGGTGGTCTTTGTTGACGCATTCACGAATCCACTGAGATCTCCTTGAGCCAGAGCGGCCACTGATGTGGACGTCGTGAGAGGCCCGGCAGCAGGAGCCGCGCTTTGACTTGGAGAAGCGAAGCCTTGAATCGCGTATTCAGCGGCATTGCGCGCCGACGATGAGAGCGCCGCGGCGACAATGAAGTAATAGCCGTAATCGACGGCGAAAAAGGCGAGAATCGCAAAAAACGGCATGATCAATGCTGTCTCGATGAGGCTTTGCCCTGCCAGACCGCGGCATAGACGCCCCCCGAGGTTGCGAGCCTTCGCGCCAGGCTGATTTTGAGCGGAGGTATGCCTCACAGTTTCTTCTCCGGCTGCGAGCTAGCGTGAGGACTGAGCGCGGCGACATCGCCGGGCGCTTTGTTCGGGGTGCCGCGCGCAATAAATACCGCGGCGACTTTGTCTTGATAAGCGAGAGTAAAGCGTGAATCCAAGCGAAGCAGCTGCGCGAGCGCTGTCTTGACCGGAGCGATCACTATGCCGGCCGACCTGAGATCCGGATCGGACGACCAGTCGGGCCCGCCATTCCAGGTCGCGATCGAGCGGTCGATCTGCTCATCGCCATAGAATGCCGCGCGCCCGTCGATACTGACCGGCTGGCGCAGATTCCAGATGAGAAAGCCGCCCCAGCCATAGGTATTGTACACTGCGCCGGCGTATTGCCGCTCCTGAACAACTTTGACCGCCTGAACTGGCATTTCTGCGGCAAGACTCTCCTCTAGCCGCGCATTGTTGATACGCAGCAGCAGCGCACTGGCAAAGACGAAGAGCCCGGTCGCTGAGAGGATGATCAGGCTTGCCCACAATGGCTGCCGGTATTCCCGCTCTCGGTCAGGTGCCTCAGGCAGAGCTTCGGCAAGAATGACCGCCGCAGTCACCGCCATGAACCACATGTCACGCTGGGACCGGAAGGAGAGGACGGCCGCCATAACGAGCATCAGCGTCTCGAACGGATAGAACCTATGGAAGCGAAAGAGCACGCCCGCAGCGGCGAGAGCAAGAAAGAGCAGAACGAAATCGCTTATCGAGCGAAATGGCAAGGCGCGCATCTCGCTTACCGTGTTGAGAACACCGCTCTGGGCGGCGAGATCATGCGCAATTTTGTAGATTCCCAGACCGTAAGGATTCAGGCACGTGGCAGTGATCGATGCCGTCAGCGTGATCCACAGGCTGCGCGCCGTCAGGCGATTCTCAGGTGTTTTCCACCATCGCGCCAGCAACGGTTCTAAGGCGGCCACACCGAGCACGAGGAGTCCGTTAATGAACTGAATGTGGATGTTGGCCCATAGCGCGAAGAGCGGCGGCAACCAGAGGAGGAGGCGCCTTCTGCCCGTGCGGCGTGCGTGCATGAGGATGTCGATCTCAAGCACGAAGAAAAGAATCGTGAACAGCCACGGGCGCGGCGTATACAGCCGGGATATTCCGGTCATTACCGCGGTCGTGATGACGGCGCATTTGGTGAAATCGGGTTGCAGGCGGCTCACCATGCGATAAACGGCCGCAGTGACCGCCGTCAGCATCGCCGCCATGTAGATCATTACCCCGTCAAGATGAAACCAGCCGTACAACTTGAGCAACAGCAGCTCGAACAGCCAGCTATACGCCTGCCATGGCCTGCCTGCGCCGAAGCGGGAAAAATCGTCCACATGCGGAAAAGCGCGATGCTGAAGAATCCATTCTCCGGCACGCAAATGCCAGCCGAGATCCGGATCCGCCACGCAGGCGCCAGCCGAGCCATAGAAGCATACAAGCGCGGGTGCGGCGCATAACATGGCCACGAGCAACGCTCGGGCGGTTTGGGTGGAACGCAATGAATTCGTAACAGGCCGCTGTTGCACGCTGGTTCTCTCCCACAACAATTTCGCCCGCAGGTCCCGGGTGGTTACTTCGGGTTGCGAATCGTGGTTATCTCGGCGAAATATCGCAAAGCTCAGGCAGCACGGCGATTACTCATTCAGGAGTCGCAAATATTTGATCCTGCTGAGTGTAACCGCAATCTACGCGTTGCCCATAGGCACTATAGAGCAGGCATAAGTAACCGTATCTAACACAAATGTGTCATTTACGGTAATGCGCACTTTCCCGATATTGAGTACCAACAATCCCACCCATTGTGGTTACCTAAGTGCGGTCTTACATGGGCGCGGAAATTAAAAGGAGAAACAGCATGAGCACGAAGCAGTTGATGAAGAACCTTTTGAATGACGAGTCGGGCCAGGATCTGATCGAGTACGCCCTGGTTGCTGCCGTAATTGCCCTGGGAGCGATCGCGGCGATGCAGGGCCTTGCCGGCAAGATCGGCACGGCACTGAACAGCGTCGGAAATAACCTCGCCAACAACACCTAGTCCTCTAATTGCACCTGCTCGTCGCCGCAATCGCCTGCGCCGAGCATAATCGCGACGATGAGGGCTTCCGGCGGGGCAGGCAAAGCCATTCACGACGCTTTCAACCATCACTCACAGTTTCAACTTCGTTTGCCTTTACTCCGCCGCGGTGGAGTTATTGCCTTGGGGATCTCGAAATGTCGAATCAATTTACCGACTTGATGTACCCGGTCGCTGCACTCGTCTGCGCAGCTTCAGGCTCAGCGTTTGATGTGCGCAGCCGCCGGGTACCCAATTTTTTGACACTCCCCGGAATCGCCTGTGGGCTACTGCTTCATCTTGCATTTGGTGGATGGGCCCAGCTCGGCCTTGCGGCTGGCGCTGGTCTTATCTGTGGTCTTATTTTTCTTGTTTTCTGGCTTGCCGGCGGCATGGGAGCCGGCGACGTCAAGCTCATTGCGGCAGTCGCCTGCCTGGCGGGCCTGCCCCATGTGGCTTCGCTGCTGATTTTGACGGCCTTGGCGGGAGGCGTAATGGCTCTCGCAATGGCGATGTGGCGCGGCCGGATGAAGGAGACGCTATTGAATGTGGGCGCTCTGGCTATCCATCATAGATTCGAAGGGCTGACGCCGCATCCGTCACTTAACGTCACCAATAACGAGACAATTCGTCTGCCGTATGCCGTAGCCATTGCTGCCGGCTGCGCACTGACGCTGTGTCTTGCAGCGTTTCAGAGTTAAATCGCCATGGCCCGCCGTCTGATGCTCGCACTCATTGTGGCTCTGGTGATCTCCGGACTGTTCACCTTCTGGCTCAGCCGCAAAATGGCACGCGGCCGTGGCGCAGCCCAGGCTCCGAATAAGTATGTGGCGGCTGTTCGCGCCGTCGATCCCGGAGAGACGTTGAAACGTGAGGATGTTTCCCTCGTCGAGTGGCCAAAATCGATGCCGCTGACCGGGGCCTTCAACAAGATCGACGATGTCGTTGGACGGGCGACGCTGTACCCGCTGGGCGCCGGCGAGCCGATCCTCGACCGGCATCTGGCAGCAGCTGGATCGGGCATCGGTCTCACCGGAAAAATTCCGAGCGGTATGCGGGCCATCGCTCTTCGGTCGGATGAGGTTGTCGGGGTGGCCGGCTTCCTGATGCCGGGGACGCATGTGGATGTGCTGGTGACTTATCGCGACAGCGGACATCCGGACCCGCTGACTGCGACTGTCCTGCAGGATGCTGAAGTGCTGGCCGCTGGACATCAGGTGCAGCCTGATCCCTCGGGCAAGCCGGCGAGCGTGGATGTGGTAACGCTGCTGCTTTCACCCGAGGACGCAGAGAAGGCGGTGCTGGCGACTGCGCAGGGCACGATTCATTTTGTGCTCCGAAATGGGGGAGATCACGAGCAGGCGGACGCCAAACCCGTAGCTCTGGCACAACTGGCTTCGCTTCCCGCCTCGAAGCCGCCGGCGGCGACCCCGCTAGCTGCGGCGGTTGCAAAAAGGTCCAAAGTCTCCGAAGCAAAGCCCTGGGTAGTCGAAACGCTGATGGGAGCCAAATCATCGACGGAGAATTTTAACTGAGGCCGGAGATGACGATTCGCAGCGTCACAATTCGTAACTGTATCAGGACATTATTGGCGGTCATGCTCGGCTCGGGGCTGACCGGCGGTCTCGCCGAGACTAGCCAGCCAACCGCCGCTGCCGACATGTCGAGCACAGCGACCATGGGCGATCCGATGCATCTGGTGGTCGGGCGCTCCATGTTTTTCAACACGGTGAATCGCCTGCGGCGTGTTTACGTGAGCAATCCCGCCATTTTGGATTCTTTCACCGCGAGCCCTCATCAGATCGTCGTCACGGCGAAATCTCCCGGTGTGAGCAGCCTGATTCTTTGGGACGAGAACGGTCAATCGCAGGTTTATTTGATTGCGTCCGATGTCGATGTTTCCGAACTGCGTCACGCGCTGAGAGATGCGCTGCCGTCAGAGAACATCCGCGCCGAAGGCCACGAAGAGGATGTTTCACTGGCAGGAACAGTTTCCAGTCCTGAAGCGGAACAGGTAGCAGTCAAGCTTGCGGCGTTGTTCTCGAAAAGCGTCGCAAATTCCATGCTGATCGCACCGCAGCATGCCCGCCAGGTCAGACTTAAAGTTCGCATCGTGGAAATTGATCGCTCGCGCGCGCAATCACTAGGGTTCAACTTTTTCGGTACGGGCAAAAACTCGTTCAATTCGACCACCGGACAGTTTCCCGCGATTACCGTCGCTCCGAATACTTCGAGCAGCAGCTCCAGCAGTTCAAGTAGTTCGAGCGGCTCATCGAGCGGATCCACAGCATCATCTGCCGCTGCGTCGTCGCTGCTAGCGCTTACCGGTCTGCTGAATCTCTTCTACTACAACAACGCGCTTGGTCTGGGGGCTGCGATTGAGGCGCTGCAGAACAAACAGATTCTCCAGATTCTAGCTGAGCCAACGATCACGGCGGTGAGCGGTGAGAAGGCATCATTTCTCTCCGGCGGAGAATTTCCCTTTCCCGTTGTGCAGGGTGGCACCGGCGGATTCACCTCGGTGACGATTCAGTTTCGCCCGTACGGCGTGAGGCTCGACTTTACGCCTGCGGTGCTGCCCGACGGCACGATCCAATTGAAGGTAGCACCCGAAGTGAGCGCACTCGACTACACCAATGCCGTTACCATCTCCGGCTACACGATTCCTGCGCTCGCCACGCGCCGCGCAGAAACCCAAGTGGAGTTGCGGACAGGCCAGAGCTTCATGATTTCTGGCCTGCTGGACAATCGCACCACCGATCTGCTGTCGAAAACGCCGGGGATCGGCGACATTCCGATCCTCGGCAATCTCTTCCGCTCAAAAAATGTGAACCGGACGGTGACAGAACTGGCTGTGATCATTACCCCGACATTGGTCGACCCGCTAAATGAGAATCCCGGCAACCCGGCTGAGCCAAACCTGCCCGTTCCGTTTCTCTCCACACCCAAGTTTGACAAGGGCATCACACCCAAGACGGTAGAGGGACCGACCAAGCCATGACGCGCACGGTAACCAGCACGCCCTCCCTGGCAGTCGCGCTGCTGACGGTGTGCGTCGACCGGGATTCGGCGGAGAGACTCGAACTGAGCGCCGGAAATCAGCCATGGGCGCTGATACACGAGAGCTTCGACGAGTACGTGTCGGCGCTGCGGCGGCCTGCGGTATCGGCAGATGTCAAGGCGGCCGATGCGGTTCTTGCTATTGTCGATTTCGACCGCGATCCGAGCGGGGCGCAGCAGACGGCTACATTTCTGCAACAGCTTTTCTTCGGAAGGCTCTTCATGGCGGCGCTTTCCTCGCGCCACGACAGCGATCTGCTGTTGAGCGCGATGCGCGCGGGATGCGGCGAACTCCTAAGGAAGCCCCTCGATGCACGGCATCTCGCTGAGATGCTCGACCGCCAAAACCGCCAGTGGTCGGCAACGATGGGCCACGGACGAAGCACAGGACAGATCCTGTCCTTCTTCGGTTCCAAGGGCGGTGCGGGAACCACCACTATCGCTGTAAACCTGGCCTTCCAGTTGGCCCGGCTGCAGAAGCGCGTGCTGTTGATCGATAACCACGCGGAATTCGGCCATGTTTGCCTCTATCTTGGGCTCGATGGCAATCGATACCACTTCCACGAGCTGATTCGAAATGTGAACCGTCTTGATTCCGAACTGCTGCGCGGCTTCATCGCCAAACATTCGAGCGGCCTAGATGTGCTGTCGTCGCCCGAGTCGCACGATCCCAACCGCGGCACCGATCCCGACGCGTTGGAGCGCACGCTCGAATTTCTTCGCGGGGAGTATGACTACGTGATTCTGGACTGCGAGACTTCGCTCAGCGAAGTGAATCTGGCGGTAATGGACAGCTCTGATCAGATTTGCCTGATAGCCACACCGGAGATTGGCGCCGTGCGCGATCTTTCCCGGTACATCGACAACTTGAGCCGGAATGAGCAAGCTACGGCAAAACTGCAAGTCATCATCAACCGCCATTCTTCGAGCGGCTCCATCGGGATTGAGCAGATCGAGAAGGCGATCCGTGTGCCTGTGCATATCAAGATCGCCAACAACTATGCGGAATGCCAGCGCGCGATCAATCTTGGCGAACCTGTCGCGCCGGAGAAGAAAAGGACGGAATTCGTCTCGCAGCTCTCGAAATGGGCGGCGAATCTCAGCGGCATGAACGCTACGCAGCCGGTGCAGCATGCGAAGAAGAAGTTTTCGTTATGGCGCTAGAGAAGGATACGAGGAGCAACATTCATGGCTGACGCGGCTCTCAACATCGCGCCTGCGCGAACGGAGATTGCACCACTTCGCACAAACGGGTCGAGCCTGCGCAACGGCTCCCGAGCCTCGCGTCCCCTGGAAGAGAAGCAGCAGCAGGAGCTGAAGTCAGCCGTACACCAGGAACTGATTCGGCGTCTGGATCTTGAGAAGCTCGGGGAAGCGCAGGAAACACGCATCGGCCAGCAGCAGTTGCTCGCGTTGATTCAACAGGTGATCGGCGAGCAGAACATCCCGCTGAGCTCCGGGGAACGTGATCGCCTGGCCAATGAGGTACTGGACGAGCTATTTGGCCTGGGACCGCTGGAGCCTTTGCTACAAGACGACACAATCAGCGACATTCTGGTAAACACATGCACGCATGTCTATGTGGAACGCAAAGGCGTGCTGCATCGCACCAATGTCACGTTCAAGGACAACCGTCACCTCCTCCAGATCATCGACAAAATTGTCTCGGCGGTAGGTAGACGCGTTGATGAATCCACACCGATGGTTGATGCGCGCCTGAAAGACGGCTCGCGTGTGAATGCCATCATTCCTCCGCTGGCGATCGATGGGCCAATACTGTCGATCCGTCGCTTCGGATCGTCGCCGCTTACGGCCGACAATCTGCTGCACTACAAAGCGCTCAGCCCGCCGATGCTGGAAACTCTGCGTGCAGCAGTGCAGGCGCGATTGAACATCGTGATCGCGGGCGGCACCGGCTCCGGTAAGACCACGCTGCTCAACATGCTTTCGAGCTTCATTTCCGAGAAGGAAAGAATTGTCACCATTGAAGATTCCGCTGAACTGCAACTGCGGCAAGAGCATGTCGTCAGGTTGGAGACTCGGCCGCCCAACGTGGAAGGGCGCGGCGCGATACGACAGCGCGAACTCGTAATTAACGCCCTGCGTATGCGCCCCGACCGCATCGTGCTGGGCGAGGTGCGCGGCGAAGAAGCGCTGGACATGCTGCAGGCCATGAACACGGGCCATGACGGCTCTATCACGACCATCCACGCCAATACTCCCCGCGATGGACTGGCGCGTCTCGAGACCATGTGCATGATGGGTGACATTCGTCTACCGGAGAAGGCCATCCGGCTACAGATTTCGTCTTCGGTCCACATGATCGTGCAGGCGGCACGCATGAGCGACGGCAGCCGCCGCATCACGCACATCTCGGAGCTGACCGGCAATTACAGCGATGTGATCAGCATGCAGGACCTGTTTGTCTTTGAGAAAGATGGCCTGGGCGCGAACGGAAAGGTCAAGGGAAGATTTCGTGCAACCGGCATCATTCCCAAGTTCAGCGAACGGCTGAAGGCTGCGGGAATTCAGGTGCCTGCCGGCTTGATGGACCACTCGATGGAAGTGTGACGACGATGATTCTCCTCATTTCCGGATTTATCGCGATTCTCGTCGTCTCTTTCGGGGCGGTGATGCTGGCTGCCGGTCCTACCCGGCACGACAAGAGGATAGTGCAGAGACTCGCCCTGATTCAGGCGGGAACCTCGCGCCTGGAAGAAGGCGGACCGGAGGCCACGAGTTTACTGCGGCAGACTTCCTCAAGCCGCTTCGGGTGGATCGACGAATTGTTTGAGGAGTATTCAGTCGCCAGGAAGCTGCAGAAGTACGTTGTACAGGCAGGCGTAAAGAGCACGGCATCCGGTGTCGTGATGCAGATGCTCGCGTTCGCTGTTATCGGCCTCCTTATCGCGTTGATCGCTCTACCCGCACTGTTTGCGGAGATCGGTGCGGCGTGCGTTCTCGGAAGCCTGCCATGGATAAGGGTCATATGGATGCGCTCGCGCAAGCTGCGCGCGTTCGAGGCAGAGTTGCCCAGCTCGATCGACACAATGGCGCGCGCGCTCCGTGCGGGACATGCCATGTCAGGTGCAATCGAAATGGTTGCCGATTCCGCACCCGAGGCAGCTGCAGTCGAATTCCGCGAGGTCTTCCGGCAGCAGAACTTCGGGCTGCCGTTGCGTGACGCCCTCCTGCAAATGCTGGAGCGCGTACCGTCGCCTGATCTTCGTGTGCTGGTCACGGCAATCATCGTCCAGCGGGAAACCGGCGGCAACCTAGTCGAGGTAATGGACCGCACAGTATTCCTCATCCGCGAGCGGCAACGGATTCAGGGCGACATCAGGATTCAGACAGCGCAAGGCAGAATGACAGGCTGGATTCTCAGCCTGATGCCGGTGGGACTAATGGTGGTCATCAACATCATTAATCCCGGTTACTCCAGCATCCTGCTCACCGACCCCCTTGGCCGGGAACTCATTTACGTGGGGCTGGGACTCATCGTGCTGGGAGCCGTCATCATTCGCCAAATCGTCAACGGAGTTGATGTTTAGGCAAGAGACATGGACCTAATTTTCTACATTGCGCTCGCCGTGACAGTCGCCTTCGTACTTGCGCTGTTGCTCGCGCCACTCTTCCTGCGTCCGGCGCGCCATGAGCGACGCATTCTGGACGTCATCAAGAGCGACCGGCCCGATCAGAGGAAGATCAGCGACAAGGAGCGCGCCAAGGAAAAGATCCTTGCCATCGCGCGCGCCTTCCACGCCCGCATCGGATTTACCGGAGACAACAAGCTGAAGCAGAAGTTCCTTAGTGCGGGGCTGCGCGGCGGTAACAAGATGGATGTTTACCTGACCGCTCGCTTCCTCGTGCCGCTCGCCGCCGTCGCAGCAGGTAGCTTCATGCCAAGCAACACCTTTACCTGGTGCCTGGTCTTCGGCGGAGTCGGGTACCTGCTTCCGGATATCTGGCTAACGCGTCTGGTCAAGCGCCGTCAGAAGCGCATCCAGAAGAGCATTCCCGATGCCATCGACCTTCTTGTGATCTGTGTCGATGCCGGCCTCGGGCTGGATCAGGCGCTCCTGCGCATCGGCCAGGAAATCGCCGTCAGCCATCCAGAGCTGCACGAAGAATTCATGCAGATCAACCTCGAACAGCGCGCCGGCAAGCCACGCATCGATGCATGGCAGAGCGTCGCTGACCGCACCAAGCTCCCGGAGTTCGCCAGCCTGGTAACGATGCTGACGCAGACGGACCGCTTCGGCACGCCAATCGTGCGAGCGCTGAGCCGATTTGCGGAGGAGATTCGTACGCGGCGGCGGCAACGTGCCGAAGAGGCCGCTGCCAAAACGAAGATTAAGATTTTGTTCCCACTGGTGCTGTTTATCTTTCCTTGCATTTTCATTGTGCTGATTGGGCCGGCGATTCTCCAGCTTATGCGAACGCTGAGCCAGTGATTTGTAACTTCAAAGGGAACGAATGATCGTGCGCGGCTGTCTCGGCTGCGCCAGAAAGGAGAACGAAGATGGAAGCAAGCGTGATTATCCGTATCGTCGCAGGCGCGCTCGCCGTGTTGGCCCTAGGCGTGATCGCATTCCGCAGAAACAAGAAGACGACCTAGTCCTCTTCTGCCTTCAGCACAACATTCCTGAACAATCCTCGGCTTGACCGAGAAAGGAGACCGATCCATGGAAGCAACAATTATTGTGCGAGTGGTTGCCGCTGCGCTAGCCGTCGTGGTGGTTGGCATCATTGTATTTCGCCGCAAGAAGACTGCCTGAGATGCGGCTTCGGCCGCGTCCTGGTACTTCCGTTCCGACCTGCAAAGGAGGATGCAATGACGGAATCGATCATGGTCGTTGTTGTTGTTGCCGGCGCGGTGGCTGCGCTCGTCCTCGAAGTGCTTACCCACCCTTCCAACTGAGGCCGGCTGCGAGTGCAATTGAAATGAAGCATCTAACCGTTAGAAATGCCGGGAAGGCTGTAACTATCGGCACACGAATCGTTCCTGCGGATACGTTCCTGTCACGATTGTTCGGCCTTCTCGGAAAGACCCGTCTTGAACCCGGCTGCGGGCTTTTGATTCGTCCCTCTTCGGGCGTTCACACCATGGGAATGCTGTTCCCTATCGACGTTGTTGCGCTGGACAAAGCAATGCGGGTGGTTAAGGTCTGGCGTCGCCTGCGTCCTTTTCGAGTAACCAGCGTCAGCTTCAAGATCTCCAGCGTTCTGGAACTGCCCGCAGGGCAAATTGAAGCCTGCCAGATCGAGCGCGGCGATCTACTGGAGATTATCAGCAGCTAAGGTTAGCGAATGGTCGGGGAGAAAGGATTTGAACTTCCAACCCCTGGGCGCGAAATGTAGCATGACTTCGGATTGACCCTCCTGAACCTTCTTAACTAAACGCGAACAGGCATAGCACAGCATCAAATTTGAGCTACCCTCATGCTTGGCGTAGTACGGTGTGTATGGCCAGTGGACGAAAGACCGGGGTGGATCAAACAGGGATCAAGCCTCAATGAGCCTATCTGCGGAATTTGGGTGACACCGGGGGTGTCCTTGCTTCCCGATGGCGTCTCCTAGAGAATAAGTGGACCGACTCCGTTTGAGGTGTCCTTGACGACTTGCCTGGTGCGAAATCTGTTGCTCGGAATTGCCGCGATCCCTTCCATTTACTACATCATTGCGCTCTTCAGCTCGGTGCGGTTTTTTCTGACAGCTTCCGCCGAGACCGATGAGAAGAGCAGCGGCTTCGAGCCGCCGGTAAGCATTTTGAAACCGGTGCGCGGGCTTGATCCGGATGCCTACGAGAACTTTGCCAGCTTTTGCCGGCAGGACTATCTGGACTATGAAATTCTGTTTTGCGTCGGGGATACGAATGATCCCGTGTTCCCCTTGCTGGAACAGCTTATTCGCGAGTTCCCGGAACGCCGGATTCGCGTCCTGATCGGATCCGGCCGCGACGCCGTAAACGACAAGGTAGCTAAACTGGTCCGACTTGTAAATGAAGCCTCGAACGAATACCTCGTGATCAACGACAGCGATGTGCGGGTGAAGCCGGATTATTTGCGCAGGATAGTCGCGCCGCTTGCGAATCCAAAGGTCGGAGCTGTTACCTGCTTTTACGTCCCCACCGAGGAGACGAGCTGGGTTCAGCGCTTACAAGACGTGGGAATGCTCTCCGACTTCTATCCGGGAATCCTTGTGGCGAAACAGCTGGACGGGGTGAAATTCGCGCTGGGTCCTACGATAGGCACGACGCGCACACGCCTGCAAGCTTTCGGCGGCTACGCTTCCCTCGAGAACCGTCCAGCGGATGATCTGCTGGTGGGCCGGCTGATCGCCGACCAGGGCTACGAGGTCGCGCTACTCCCCTATTCAATATCGACGGTGCCCGATTACCAGTCGCTAAAAGACTTGTTCCTTAAACGTTTGCGCTGGATCACGGTGATGCGCCATATGCGCCCATGGGGGCATTTGGGTCTGATTTTTACGCTTGGGCTGCCGTGGACACTCCTCGCAGTCGCGGTTCATCCTACTCTCGGAATCGCTGCGAGCTACGTGGGCGGATATCTGCTATTGCGTTTAGCTCTGACCGCAGTGGTTGGAGTGTGGGGACTCAGACAGTCCGGCGTCTGGATGAAGATGGCGTTTATACCGGTGTGGGATGCCCTTGCCTGCCTGATCTGGTTAGTCAGCTTCACACGCAAGAGCATCCGATGGCGAGGACAAGACTATCTGATCCACAAGGGCGAACTGGTCCCCGCGCCCTGAGAGGGATCTTAAGATCTACCTTCCACCTTTAAACGGTTTCCTTTGCGAAGAGTGCCTCTTTTTTGAATTTACCGCCAGCGACGCGCCTTTCGTTTCTTGCCTGCCGCCAGTTCACTTGGGGCGCAAGCAGTCCAGGGTCGATGCGGTCCTGATAACGCAAAGCAATATTGATGAGGGTACCTACCAGTTCCTTGGAGAGAAGGTGCGGTTGCAGGCCCAGGTTTACCAGGCTGGAGTGTTTCGCATTATAGTAATGCGATTCTGCTTCGACGCGCGGATCAGGAATATGATCGATCTCTACCTGCAGTCCCATCTGTTCGCCGACTGTTTTAACTATCTCTGCCAATTGCAACACTGAGAACTGCTCGGTGAACTGATTGAAGACGCGGAATTCGCCGCGGTCGGCCGGATTGAGACAAGCGATCTCCACGCACCGAACGGTATCGCGAATGTCGAGGAAGCCGCGGGTCTGGCCGCCTCGTCCGTAAACCATGAGTGGACAGCCGATCGCAGCCTGAGCGCAAAAGCGGTTGAGAACAGTTCCGAAAACCTCGTCGTAATCAAAGCGGTTGATTAGCGCTTCGTCGATCATGACTTCCTCGGTATCTGTGCCGTAAACGACCCCTTGATTGAGGTCGGTGGCGCGAAGCCCCCACACTTTGCAGGTGAACATGATGTTGTGGCTGTCATGCACCTTTGAGAGGTGATAGAAGGATCCAGGCTGCTTGGGATACGGGAGAACATCTTTGCGTCCGTTGTGCTCGACGGTGAGGTAGCCCTCTTCGATATCGATGTTCGGCGTGCCGTATTCTCCCATCGTCCCAAGCTTCACGATGTGACAGTCCGGCTGTAGCTCACGAATGGCGAAAAGAAGGTTGAGGGTTCCAACCACGTTGTTCACTTGAGTGAACACCGCGTGCTTGTGATCGATCATGGAGTAAGGGGCTGATCGCTGCTCGGCAAAGTGAACGACCGCTTCGGGCTCGAAGCTCTTGATCACGGAAGATAGAAAATCGTAGTCGCAGACATCGCCCACGAAGAGCTCGATGGTCTTTCCAGTCAATTGTTGCCAGACATCGAGGCGCTGGTACAGAGGGCGGATGGGAGTGAGAGTTTGAACACCCAACTCGTAGTCCCAGAGCCGGCGGACGAAGTTATCGATGATCGCTACCGAGTGCCCTTTGGATGCAAGATATAAGGCGGTGGCCCAGCCGCAGAATCCATCACCACCGAGAACGGCAATTCGCATGTTTCCTCCAAATCACATACATGTGTCGTATCCTTCGAAGCCTTGATACACCAGGAATAAGCCGGTCAAATACGACAGTCTGACACACAAGTTCGTTTTCTCATAATCAGAAAACTTCAAAAGCTCCCAGCCGGTACAAGTGGATGGTTCGTGAGCAGAACCTTGCCACCACTCTCTTCGACGGTATTTATTCGCCACTTGCCTACTACTGCCTCTAAATCAGGAACCGCAGATGCTTTGCTGAATATGTAGTACCTTTCCGGTTTGAGCCAGAGATCCTTGAACTGACCGTCACTAAGAAAGACGTCTGGCGCGTTCGGCGCATACGAACCATAGACCAGATTGTTGAACCTTCCATTCAGGAGCAACGCGGTTCTGTCCGTATAAAAGAATACGGAAGAAAACCAATAGTAGTGATGATTCACAATCAGACCGCCCTGCGGCGATCGCTCCAGCACCTCCACCAGGGGCCTAGAAGAAAGATACGGATCAAACCTGACCATCGCGAGGCGCGCCGCCTGAAAAAAGAACACCATCATAGTTGCGATTGCGAGGTAGGTATACCTCCGAGCAGGACGCAGCGTGCCAATGGTTCCAACGAGGAACGCGACCGCAGCCAGAACAAGCGGAAGACGCAGGTAGGCGAACGAATTGATCGTCAGATCCTCCATATGTCCAAGGGAGAGCTTATAGGCGGCCGGGTGCGAGCTCAGGGCTTGGGAAATGTCACCGGGGGTCGGCATGTGCCGGACAGCTACCAGGATCGCCACGGCCGTGATGACTGCACAGGCGCACATCACGGTCAGAACTCGCGTTCCTCCCCGGATCATTCGACCATTCGTCGCTATCGCCGAGCCAATCAGGAGTGCGAAGGCCGGATAGCAAGGCATCGAATAGTACTCTTGCGTCGTGGAAAATGTGAAGAAGACAAGAACGAAGCCTGCCCAGCACAGTGCCAGGAGCCTGGTCTTTCCTGCCCGGTCGATCGACCGATATCCGAGCTTCACAGCTGCAGGCAGGTAAACGCTCCAGGGAAATAGCCAGGCCAAGTTGAGCAGCCAGAAATAGAGGCGCGGCACGGTGTTGTAGTCGCGTGGATAACGAAGATTAAGGAATCGCAGCAGTTGCTCATTGAAGAAGAAAAACCAGAAGAAGCCATGGTATTCCCCAGGAACGCTCCTCATTGTGAAAGAGAAATAAGGCGGATTTCGAAGCGTCGCCAGGATATGCCAAGGTGCGGCAATCAGCAGGATAATGGCCAGCCCGCTGAATGGATGAAGGCGCTTCCAAACGCGAAGCGAGAAGATCTGGCGGGCACACAGGAGGTAGATCGCAGCCGCGCCAATCGGAAAAACGATCCCGATCAGGCTTTTCAAAAGCAAACCGGCGCCTAGCGCCGCGGCAAGCGTGGCCGCCCACACTCGCGGATGCTGCTCCTCAGGGTCAAGGACACGAAGAAACGCCCACATTCCGAGTGCGATGGTGAAGGTCAGCGTGACATCCGGAATCAAAATGCGCGTGAATAGCCAGAGCCCACCGCAAGTCGCCATAGACAGGCCCGCGTAGAAGCCCGCTCGCCTTCCGAAAGCCCAGGCTCCAAATGCGGCGGTGAGCCAGCACAGAGCGATGGAAGAGAGCGCGACCGGGATGCGAGCCACCCAGTCATGCACCCCAAAAACTTTGTAGCAAGCGGCAATCATCCAGTAGATGAGAGGAGGCTTTTCGAGATAGGCCACTCCGTCCAGGCGCGCAGTGACCCAATCGCCGGAACTGAGCATATTCCGGGCGATCTGCGCCTGTACTGCATCCACGTCATCCATCAGCGACGGCGGAGAGAGAATGCAGCCCAGATAAGCGGCAGCCGCGAAGAGCCCAAGAACCAGAAGCGCCTGGCGGCCGCCTATAGTTCGACTGCGAGCGCCTGTTTCCTGAATGTCAGAGACGGTGCTGACTGAATATTCCATCGTTTCATCCAGAGAAACAGAATGACCAAACCCCATAAGTGATAACCGATGTTTATACGCTTGCTCAAGTGAAGTTGCATGTAGTTTCGGATCGTTTCAAAGCAGAACAAGTCGGAGTGTTCTTCTTCCGCTGCGGTCAAGGTTTCCATCATCATCGTGCGCAAAGTCCCGCGCAACCAATCATGTGCCGGGATATCGAAACCAATCTTCTTACGCTGCACAATGGAGGCCGGCAGTCGCGCCTTCATCAACTCCTTGAGCAGGTATTTTTGGCGCGCACCGCGAATCTTGAAATCAGTCGGCAGAGTCGAGGCAAATTCCACGATACGGTGATCCAGGAAGGGAGGGCGAACTTCGACAGCATGCGCCATGCTCATGCGATCGGACTTCACTAGGATGTCATCCGGGAGATAGTATCTTTGGTCGAATTCTAGAAACGGCGCTACTCCGTCGCCGGGAAGCGTTCCCTCGAAAGATGTAAGAATGCTCATCAAAGTGCCCGGTAGCGTAACACGTAGAAGAGACGCTTTTTCCGCCTCAGAAAAGGTTCCGTTCCAGTAGACGTGGGCCCGCTCCGGCGACATGAGAGTTCCCTCGAGCAGACGCTTCAACTTGTATTCCACGCTGATTTTCTCATCCGAAGGAGGCCACAGGTTCAGGCTGCGAAGCGCGACCCGGAGCGCTCCTTTTGGCATCCGCCTGAGTTGGGCGGCAATGCGGTTGGCACGGTACGTGAGATAGCCCCCGAAGATCTCATCGGCTCCTTCTCCGCTAAAGGCAACAGTCGTACGCGTCTTGCACAACTTGGAGAGAAACCATACGGGCAAAGCTCCTGAATCTGCACTCGGCTCATCGGAGTAATACGCAAAGTTTTCGATGGCGCCTTCCAGATCTTCATCGGGGCTGAGATTCAACTGCTCGTGATCGGTCCCGTAATGGTTTACTACCTGCCGGATATAGGGGGTTTCGTCGAAACTGCGGCCACTAAAAGAGATTGAAAAGGTCCGAAGGCGTGTACTTGACGCCTGGGCTGCGTAGTGCAGGATGGTCGACGAATCCACTCCTCCGCTGAGCCAGACGCCCAACGGTACGTCCGACATAAGGTGCTCGCGAACGGCCTGGTCGAGAAGGAAATCAAGTTCAGACTTTGCGTCTTCGAAGGACACTGGTCGAGGTGCAACGCTGGGAATGCGCCAGTAGGTATGCTGGGTAGTCCGGCCGTTCCGCCATTCCAACCATCGGCCCGGCGGCAGCTTCTCCACTCCCTCAATAAGCGTCCAGGGACACGGGACATAGTTCATCGAGAGGTAACAGTCCAACCCCTCAAGGCTCAGCTGGCGTTCGATTTCGGGATGGATAAGGATGCCCTTCAGTTCCGATGCAAAGTAAAGTTCATCCCCTCGTTCCGCGATATAAAGCGGCTTGATACCGAGCCGGTCCCGAGCCAGTATGAGCCGCTGTTCGGCGTTGCTCCAGATCGCCAGAGCGAACATGCCTCGCAATCGCGCAAAACAGTCGGTATCCCATTCAAGAAATGCCTGCAGAACGGTTTCTGTATCGCAGTGAGTCTGAAAGCGGCGACCTAGCGATTCGAGCTCACGTCGGATCGCGAGGTGATTGTAAATTTCGCCGTTGAACACAATCACAGATTCGCGATCTTCAGAAAAAATGGGCTGATCGCCGGAGGCGAGGTCAACAATCTTCAGACGGGTTGCTCCGAGAGAGCAGGCCCTCGATCGATAGACTCCTTGTTGATCTGGTCCGCGATGGAAAAGGGTATCCGTCGCACTCTGGATTCGTTCATGCTCAGGAGCCCAGGATTTTGTTGTGAATCCAACGATGCCGCACAAGCGATTCTACCCCTCTCGAAACTTCACGGTACTTGCCGAGTGAGCGCGGCGGAAGCTCGGAGTCAGCAAGGAAAAGCCACATCAATGATTTTGCTTAAGATACTCCAGTTTGACGCAACTGATCAAAAAAGAGTCGCATTCCCAGATTGTAATGAAGTGGTCGTTCAAAATGAAATGCTTCCGATGAATGGCTCGCACGAAGGCGGGTGAATGACGGGGTATTATCTTTGAGAGATGGTGGCGAATCTTTCAAGGCGCGGCCTGCACAAACAATCTGCATCTGCTGCCGGGATCGGTGCTGCAAGAAGCCGATGACCCCGCACAAAGCTCTTCATCTGAAAACCTACTTGCTGATTGCGGTGATGGTCATCGCCGGCCCGATGGGGAACGTCCTATTGGGCAAAGGGATGAAGCATATAGGAGAATTCGCCTTCTGGCCTCCGTCTGAACTGCTTCACTCGGGAGTCCGAATCTTCACAACCGGATCGATCTGGCTGGGAATTGCTTCGCTGATCGCATTTTTTGTGGCATACATGCTGGCGCTCTCCTGGGCGGACTATAGCTTCGTGCAGCCGGCCTCTTCGCTCGCATATGGCGTGGTTGCGCTTCTCGGTTACTGGATGCTGGGAGAAAGAGTGTCACCGTTGCGTTGGGTTGGAATTGCCGTGATCTGCTTAGGGGTATTTGTGGTTGGCCAGACGAATCCTCGAACGACGGAGCGGGCTTAGTTTGCGACAGCTGATTCTCTTTGCCCTGATCGTCGTCGCAGGCACTGGAGGCGAACTCTGCATCTCGCGGGCCATGAAAGTTGTTGGCGAGGCCAGGAGTTTCCGGCCGCGTGACATTTTGGCCCTGATCCTGAGAGCCTTGCGCGTGCCGTGGATGTGGGTCGGGGTCGGAATGATGGCCACGGCGTTCTTTGCTTTGCTGGGCGCTCTCTCCATCTTCAATGTAAGCTTCGTAGTGCCTGTAACGGCATTGAGCTACGTCGCCGGCGCCTTTGGCGGTGTAACCTTCCTCGGCGAGCGAGTGAACCGTCAACGCTGGCTTGGTGTCCTGTTAGTTGCCATTGGGGTCACACTGGTATGCTTGGGCAACCATTGACGGTTGACCGGGGCCGCGATGACTGACCTTGGCAAGTTCACCAGGCAACGCCAGATCTTTGGCGATATCCTCCATCTCGTCATCGATACGTTTCGCGCCAATCGCGCCCGCTTCCTCCTCACGTCTGTCGGCATGGTACTGGGCACTGGATCACTGATCTGGGTCGTGACGATCGGTCTTACCGGCCAAACGTATGTTCTCAATTTGATTCAGAACGTCGGCACGAATCTGATCTGGGCGGAGTATTCCGGCCTGGCTGACCCCGCGGTGGGGGCAGAAAGCGACTTTCTGACGGTGAGGGACATGGAAGCAGCGCAACGGGAGGTGCCTGGAATCGTGTCTGCCACTCCCGTTGTAAATCTCCAGGTGCCATTTGCAACAGGCTCCGCGGGAGAAATTTCCCTGCTGGTGCTGGGTGTCTACCCCCAATACGAGCAGATTCGCCGTTTACAAATACTTTCCGGGAGGTTCTTCGATGAGCAGGACACCGCGCTCGCCAGCAAAGCCGCCGTCGTGACCGAGGAGTTTGCGTTGGCCCAGTACGGCAGTGTCAATGACGCCCTGGGACAGACCCTAACTATTTCGGGAATTCCGTTCAAGGTTATCGGAACATTTACGGAGCGAACGAACACTTACGGTCAGTCCGAAATCACAGACTATACGATACTCATTCCTTATCAGGTCGCCCGTTACTTTAAGGGCAGTGACGCCATCAATCAGATCTACTTTTCCACTTCAGACATGAGCACCGTCCCGCAGGCCACAGCGGACATTTTGCGTGTCATTAAGTCCAGGCATAGACCGGAAGCGGTTTACGACGTGGGCAATCTCGCGCAAGTCCTGGGCGTCGCGCAAAAGACGGTGATTGCTCTGAATATCATTCTGCTCTTGTTTTCTACTGTCACCTTACTGGTCGGCGGCACCGGCATCATGAACATCATGCTGGCCACGGTGGCTTCCCGAATACAAGAGATCGGAATTCGGAAAGCTTTGGGAGCGACACGAGGCGAGATTCGACTTCAATTCCTTATGGAATCTACTCTGATCTCGTTGGCAGGTGGAATCCTCGGCACGATTCTTGGCTTCATTGTGCCATTCACGATTCATGTGTTCAGTGGTGTCGACCTACAATTTTCGTGGCTTTCGGCGATGGTTGCTCTTCTGGTCTCTGGGGCGATCGGCATTGCGTTCGGAACGGCTCCCGCAACGCGTGCCGCTCAATTGGATCCGGTTGTCTGTTTGAGATCCGAATTTTGACGGCCGAGCTGCATTCCTGAGGATGAGCCTGGGCCGGAAAGTCCACGGCGCCACAGTGCAGAGCTTTGACCTCGGTCCAAAAGAACAGAAGCCGGTTGCGGCACTCCCTCGCGATTCAGTCAATTCGCTGGTCGCATGATGCCGTAGGTCGCGGAAGCTCAACACCGTATCCTGCAGCCTTCGCAGGCTTCATGTTGGCGATTGCAGGCCACGCTTCGGATCAGATGGTGAGTACTACTCCGACGTCCCGTCGGGAGCTCAGACGGTTCGCCACAGCTATTTCGATCTCGCGAAGCAAATCACCACATGCTCCGGTTGATATCTCTTGCCTCGGGCGATTCCAGGCTCCTCTCGCCCCAGTTTCCTCTGTTCTCGAACTGCCCCAAATTTTGCCGGCCGCTCTGCTTTCCTGAGGTCCATCGTTTCTCCCTGCAATTGTCCAAATAAGCGCTTAATTTTGCCTTGACGGATGAATTATCACCAAGCTATGATCCGTTCGCGCAACGCAGCATACTTAAAGCGATACTACACTTGGCGCGTTGTTTGGCTCATAAATGTGCCGATCAACGAACCGGGTGCGCGTGCAATTTTAAGCGCCCAATTCTTAACCGCGTCCCGGTCTATCGATTTACGGCTTTATCACCAAAGACGTTTCAAACTACGAAACTCGAGGTCAACTATGAAAACGAAGATCCCCCTCTTCCGGCCGTGGCAAGGCAACACCGGCCGCGGGCTGGAGCGGCAACAGCGATCAGTACGGACGGACGCTGTGGAGCACGACCGCCTTCCCGCACTTTCTGGACATGATCCAGCACATTCATGCGAATGGCCAGAAGGTTGGGATCTACCTCTTACCCGGCATCGGCTCAGGAGTTGTGTCAGCTAATTTGCCTATCCTCGGCACGCCATATCACACGCAGGACATCGTGGCCCAGCCCCTCACCGTTGGCAACGATTCGGTTACCGATACAAGATCGACTTCACCAAGCCCGGCGCCCAGGAGTACATCAACTCCATCATCGACCTGTATGCTTCCTGGGGCATCGACTTCATCAAGATGGATTCGGTCACTCCAGGCTCGTATAACGACAATCTCAACATCGACAACATTTCAGACGTGCAGGCAATGCGTAAAGCCATTGCGCCGAGCGGCCATCCTATCTGGCTTACTCTTTCCTGGGCATTAGACGAAGATTATCTCAGCGCAACAGAATAGTCATGCGCGCCGCATTGAAGGCGATGTGGAATGCGAGGGTGATTGTCCGAACCTGACGGAATGGCAACGCGTACTGCTGCGCTTCTACGATCTGATCGGCTGGGAAAATGCGTCCGGCACAAGACTCGGCTGGAACGATCTCGACTCGCTCGAGGTGGGCAATGGCTCCATTGACGGCATCACCGATACCGAACAGCAAACTGCGATGACTCTCTGGGCCATGGCCAATGCTCCCATGTACCTGGGCGGCGACCTGACCAAACTAATCAGTTATGGCAGGCAACTGCTTTTCAACGATGAAGTTCTAGCGGTGGATCAGTCCGGACATCCGGCGAAGCAGGTCAATGGAGGTCACACTCCGGTCTGTGTTTCCGACCTTGGCAATGGCGCCTACTACGTTGCCTTGTTCAATCTCAATGCATTCCCCACAAAAGTCGGAGCCCGCCTGTTCAGGGTGGCCGCAGTCGGTCATGTTTCTGCGCCTCTGTCGCAGGCTTACGGAGCGCAGACCGCGACACTATATGGAGGAAGCCAGGTTTCGCAATGCTCCACCTGCGCCAGCGGCTATAAGCTTACGTATCTCGGAATCGGTGCAGCGAACTACGCGGTCTTCACTGTAAGCGTTAAAAACCCGGCGTGTATCGCCTGGAAGTACACAGCATGACGAACGGAACCCGTTCCTTCATCATTAATGTCAACAGCGGTCCGGACATTACGCTCAACCTGAGCGGGGGCAGTGGCAACCTGCCATTCCCGACGACGATTCCTGTGCTGCTCAATGCCGGAAAGAACATCATTCAATTCGGCAATCCAACCAGTTACCCGCCCGACATTGATCAGATCGTAATCAGTGGCAACGGTCACGAGCCCGAATCCGAAATTTATGGTCTACGAAGCGGAAAACGCTACGCTGAGTGGCTCGGCTAGCGCCGGTTTTTGCGGTAACTGTTCTGGTATTGCTTCGGTCGGTTATCTGGGCGGCCCTCAGAGTACGGTTACCTTCAACAAGGTCAACGTGCCGTTCGCGGGAACCTACTTGATGGAGGTCGATTACATGACGTAGGGGCCGCGATCGTTCTTTATCTCAATCAACGGCAACACTCCAACAGAGCTTGATCTGAATGGATACAGCGTCGGTACACCAACCAGCACGGTTATTCCCGTTCAATTGCAGGCCGGACCCAACCAGATCGAGTTCGGCAATCCGAACAACTTCGCGCCCAACCTGGATTCGATAACAATCGCGCCGCAATTCGCTTTCTGACGCGTTTCGCCTATTGATTCAGGGATAACGAACTTTGGGGTTCTCATTCTTGTTTGTTGATTGGGAACCCACAAGCTCACTCTTATTAAGCACCACCATCACTGGGCCGCAGACTTCACTAACAAAGCCAGCACAGTCGCTAATTCTTCCCCACTCCGAGCGCAGAGCGAATCGTCGCAGCAGCCTGATCGCCCTGAATCTGTGCTCCGGCGGTGTTGAAGTGGACTGAATCCTGGTACAGATCCTGATGCTGTTGCATCAGTTTGTATTGATTGTCCAGCTCGATCCCCCCACGTTTTATCAGGGTTTCCGCGATTGCGTTGCGTTCTTCGATACGTCGGTTCGTCGGACCGTTGGTAGCGTCTGGTCTTACAGGTGTGATGCTTGCCCAGACAAGTGCTCCGTCTTTTGCCACAAGTGAATGAACCGCGTGCAGAACCGATGGGAAGGCTGCTTTGTATTGGGCCTCGGTGTAGCCCCATCCGTGCATGCCATTATTAAAATGCACCACACGAAATCGCACCTTTTCGAGTGCTGCGAATTCCTTTATCTGCCGCGGCAGGCGCAGGTCGCCGATCGACGTAGACGATGCCATTAGATAGACGTTCACAACTCCGGCGAGATCCTTCGTTACCTGCGGGAAATAATTACGTGTGATCGAGTCGCCGAGCAGCAGCACGTTCGGCAATTGAGCGTCGGGATGGAGCGGCCGCACTTCCCACGTCCATTCGATTTCCTCTGGGATCGAGGCCGCTTTCTGCGCGACGGCTAAAAGAGACGTGAAAGTCGCGAGTGCAATCACGAGCGTTGCAGGAAAGATACGGAGTAGCGCCGGGAATATCGGACGAGCCACCCGATTCATAAGTATTTTCATCATGAAGGTTGAGCTCCCAGCACGGGCGGCTGAGCGGCATCGTCGCTATGTTCAATTTGACTGAAGACTTTTGCATCGATCCGTTTACTCTGCCCTCGCTGCAGGTCAATCTTGGTGGTGAGATCACCGTATCGAATCTGGGTCGATCCGCCGTTCCGGCTAAGGACGGTCGCCGAGAGAAGCTTTCCTCCAGTCCACGCGATATCCACTACGAATCCGCCGCGAGCGCAGAGCCCTTTGACCGAACCACTGGGCCACGCAGTTGGAAGCGCGGGAAGAAGTTCTATCTCTCCGGTCTGCGATTGCAGGAGCATCTCTGCGATTCCCGCTGTGCCTGCAGTATTTCCATCCACAGCAAAGATGTTCTGCTCAGCTCCAGCGACACCACCGCTCGAAAAGGTAAGGAGGTTTGAGTCCGCTGCTTTTGCCAGGATGCTCACGAGAAATTTTAGCGCGTAGTCGCCTTTAAGTAAGCGGGCGTAATACACCACCAGGTTGGCGCGTCCCCACTCGCTCTGCTCCCAATTCGGGCTGCTCATTCGACGCTGGATAGTGATCTCGGCAGCGTGAGCAAGTTCGGGAGTTCTTCGCGGGGAAATCTGGCGCTCCGGATAGAGAGCGACCAGGTGCGATGTGTGCCGGTGGTTCGGGTCTGCCTCTTCGAAGTCCTCCAGCCATTCCTGCAGCTGTCCATGCCGGCCTATCTGAAATGGCGGCAGCTTTGCTCGCGCGTCCTCGACTCGCCGGCGAAAATCGGGATCAATGCCCAGCGTCTTTGATGCGTCGCTGCACATTGTGTAGAGCGCGTAAACAAATGTCCGATCGCAGGTGTTACCCATTGATTCGCTGGCGCGGCTCCCGGACGGAGTGAGATACCAATTCTCCGGGGAGTCGGATGGGCCTGTGACCAACCAGCCGTGCTTTGGCTCTGGAACCATGTATGCGAGAAAAAACTCGGCGGCTTCGCGGAGCGCAGGATAAGCGCGTGTTCGCAGAAACTCAAGGTCTCCGTTGAATGTCCAATGATCCCAGAGCTGCAGCGAAATCCAGATCCCGCCTGTTACAAATATTCCCCAGCCGGTGCTGCCTGTAGCTGTAAAGCCCCATGGATTCGTCACTGTGTGAACGACCCATCCTGGAGCGCCATACATTTCCTTTGCCGTCGCGCGCCCGTGCGTTCGCATCACCTCAATCAATTTGAATAGCGGTAACTGGCACTCACCTAAATTGCATACCTCTGCAGGCCAGTAATTTTGCTGTGTGTTGATGTCGAGATGAAAATCGTCAGTCCAGCCCATGCTGCTGGCTAATCCGTCATTCCAGATGCCCTGGAGAGCAAGGGGCAGGGGAGAATCCGCGCGGGACCCTGCGATTACCAGGTATCGTCCGTACTGAAAGAACAGCGCCACTAATTCAGGGTCGTCGTCAAAATTCTCGACTCCCTTGCGCCGCACGTCGGTCGGCTGCCGGCGTATTGTCGCGGAACTGCGGCCCAAGTCAATCGATGTCCGACGATACAGCGGCTGATAGTCGGCAATGTGTGCGCGCTTGAGTTCGGCGTA
>Ga0206881_10054_pt1 | contig 25835 bp, 29 predicted proteins | sample Alteio_BWOrgCont_3_FD_152867 | JGI IMG/M metagenome (GOLD analysis project Ga0206881, IMG submission 152867) | Enriched cells from forest soil in Barre Woods Harvard Forest LTER site, Petersham, Massachusetts, United States -... | ecosystem: Environmental > Terrestrial > Soil > Temperate forest >...
CGACGGCAATGTTCTCGCTGGTCCACGCCGTTCTGCTCGACGTGTATCCCTACGCGAATAGCGATCGTACTGTGAATCCGATCGTCTTCGATCCCACACATCCCACCGACTGGGACTGGTTTGTCGTCACCCGCGCCCAATTCCGCACTTACCGCAGCAGTCCCATGTTTGAGGACGTCCTCGGCCAGGCGAATTTCAGCGTGCAGTTACAACAGGACGATGGCGAGCAGCAGGTGCTGATGGTCGCGCTCACCGCAAATGCAGCACCGTTCCTCAGGGTAAAGCCGCTCATAGGCCGCGCCCTGCAGCCCTCCGATGGCGACTATGGCGATCCTGCTCCGAACATCGCCGTCCTCGGTTACAGATTCTGGCTGAAGCAATTCGGCGGAGACGCCTCTGTCCTCGGCCACAAGCTGACCTACAGCACCGGCATCCCTGGAGAGAAGGGCCAGTCCGTCACCATCGTCGGCGTCATGCCAGAACGGTTCACGCTCGGCGGGCCGCCCGACTTCTATATCCCTGCGTCGCAGGTCACATTCCCCGGCGTGCACATCATTGCGTTCGCCAAGCTTAAGCCCGGAGTCACTCCGGAACAGGCAAGCGCCGCGGTCGACCCCATGGTCCACGATTTCGCGAAGCAGGATTCGCGGATCTATCCGCAGAGCTTTCAGACGCGCCTTCAGCCGCTGATCAAAGGCTTCACGGATCGATCGAGGTTCGTCCGCAGCCTGCCGATTCTATTTATCGCTGTTGCCATCCTGCTACTGATCGGCTGTGCGAACTGCTCCATCCTCCTGCTCGCACGGGGCCAGGAATCAGCGCCTGCGAGATGCCGTCGCCGCAATTCCCGGAGTAGTCTCCCTGTCGATGGCCGAGGACTTTCCGCCCGGCACGGCCGATGATCGGTTCCCTCCGATTCAGATCGTCGGCGATCCCGCGAATCAGGCGGCGACGGCGCGCCAATCCCGCGTGGACGGCGACTATTTCTCGGTTCTCCAGATACCGCTCGTCTCCGGACGCATCTGGACAGAAGAGGAAGGCCGTCTCGGGCTTCCTCTGGCCGTCGTGAATCAGGCCTTCGTCCGCAACTATTCTCCGAATCGCAGTATCCTCGGCAGAACCATCAGCCTCGCCGAGATTACGCAGCGCGCCGTCTCGTTTGGAGCCTCACGATCCCCCGCCTTTACCGCCCCTGAGGTACAGGTCATAGGAGTAACAGCGGATGCCATCAACGGCGGCCTCGGACGGCCCGTGCTGCCAAACATCTATATCAACATCAACATACTGGTCTTCCCGGAGGCTCCACTGCTACTTCGCACCCAGGGTGATCCTTCGCAATACACCGCAACATTGAGGCGCACGACGCATCATGCCGGTGCAAAATTCTCCTACGTCAGCTCTTACTCTCTCGATCAGATGCTGAGCCGCGACGAGACCTGGCGAAGACAGCGGCTCACCGCTGTACTCTTTGGCATCTTTGCCGTCGCCGCTCTCGCTCTGGCACTCGTCGGACTCTATAGCGTAGTCGCCTATCTGGTCGCGCAACGAACGCAGGAGTTCGGCATTCGGCTCGCGCTCGGCGCTACCCGCGGTCACATCCTGTGGCTCGTGCTAAAGAGTAACGTCGTGGTCATCGTCTCGGGAACCGCGATTGGGTTGATTCTCAGCGTGTTCGTCCGGCACGAATCCGAGCGCTGGTTGGAAGGCGCACCGCAAAATCCAGCACTGATGCTCGGAACTGCCGGGCTGCTGATTTTGGCGGCGACTGCTGCTTGCCTTTCCCCCGCGCGTCGCGCTGCCATGACTCAGCTGAGCAAGATCCTTCAGGCCGAGTGAAATCTCGCTTGAATTAGGAACATGTGAGACTTTCGGCCTCAAAAAGTAACCGGACGCCACTTCCAATCCCTAATACCCTTTTCTCGGTGTACTATTCCCGAATCCACTAAAATGAAAATAGAGACCAAAAAGCCCGCCAACCCGGCGGGCTTTCTTATTTTTGCCTAAAGGAGACCCATTCCCGGTCGCGCCGTTCTCTGCACCCGCCACCTACCCTCTGGTCGTTGTTCAGCCCTTAAGAAACTCAGCATCGACCGGGATCTGAAGCGCATTTGCAAGCGCATTCGTCTCTGACGCCATTCCAACAACCGCCAGGAATTCGCTGTACTGGGTGTCGCTCAGACCTTTGGCGCGGGCGCTGGCCGTGTGCGAATGCACGCAGTAGCTGCAACTGTTGGTCGTCGACACCGCAATATAAATCAGTTCTTTTGTCAGCGGATCGAGTTCCCCCGGTTCGACCATGATCGCCTTGATGCTCGCCCAGGTACGCTCCAGCACCGCCGGCTGATTCGCCAGGGCCCGCCAGAAATTGTTCACGAAATCCGATTTACGTGTTGCGCGTATATCGTCGAAGACGGCTTTGATGCGAGGATCGGCCGAGACCTCTTCGTCCGTCCACAGCCTAACGGTCGCCATGCTGACCCTCCGGGATTTCGAGCCGGCCACGCTTTAGCCGACCCCTGTCCAAGGTACGAGCGGCGCAATCCGGAGCGCAAATCCCGCCCTGCCCACCTGAATTCTGCCGATTTCACGTCCTTGGGCCTTTATGTCGCCGCATCCAAATGACGGGCGCGTTTTTCCTTGGCCGACTATTTCGCGCGATCCTCTAAAATAGAAATAGAGAGACAAAAGGCCCGGCAAGCCATTGCTGCCGGGCCTATCTGTTTCAGAATAGCTGCAGAAGTCGGTCCCACTATAAAGCTTGTGGAATCAGATCTTTGTGAGTAAAGACCCTATTTTCAAATCTTTACAGCAGTCAAGATTCCCAACTGTTGAAGACTCAATCAGTTACAAGATACAGCTGTGAGACCGGGGGAGGGGTACCCTCACGGCGCCGTTAGTGTGAACTTGTCTTTAACCTCGAGTCCCAGCTTCGACGGATGATACGGATTCGTCACCCGGTACATCGTCGCATCCGCGGTCTTCCCGTGGATCGCTAAGACCAGGTAGTGATAATTCGGATAAGAATGGTCCTGATACAGGTCGTCAGGTCCCCGGACGAACACCCGGTAGGGTAGTGCGCCGCCCCCGCCCGACACGATGTAGCTCACATTCTTGCTTTCAAAGCGCTCGTAGTTGTGAATGTGGCCGTTCACCACCACCAGCTTCGCGTGAATCTGCGGAGCCTTCGACAGAATGAATTCCCTGAGCGACAGTTCAGCCGGATTCGGCAGGCTGGCCGCCACCTGGCTCTGCAGGTCCGCATACAACGGCATGTGCGACACGAAAAAGACGAAGTCCGTAGACTTCGGCAGATGGTCCAACTGCCCTTCCAGCCATGCGCGTTGCGGCGAACCATCGGCGTACGACTCCGTGCAGTCCAGCACAATCAGGTACACGTTCCCGATCTCGACCGAGTAATACAGATACCCCTTGAGCCCCGGAAAGGTCGCATCGAAGTTGCGCACGCCCGCATCCCAGCCGCCCAGCACGTCATGATTGCCCAGTGCTGGATAAATCCGCAGCTTCTCTGCAGTCCACGCCTTGGTCTCGTCGCGGTAAACCTGCCAGTCATCCCGATCCGCCCCGTGAAACGGCAGGTCGCCGGTCATGAAGACCGCGTCCGGCTTCTCCCGGGCGATCTGCTTCACTATGTACTCGCGCACCTTCGGGTTCGTATCCGCATCGTTGGAGACATCCGTGAACCGGGTATCCCCGTACTCGACGATCTTGAGCGCCTGCCCCTCCGTAACCCCGGGGACCGTGAATGTCGGGTCATCCAGAGGCGGCTGGGGGGATTGCTGCGCCCCGGCCGCAACAGCGATAACAGCAAGAAAAATTGCGAGCCCCGGAAGCTTCTTCACGCGCCCGCTCCGCCGCCCACAAAGTGCACGATCTCAAACCTGTCGCCGGGCCCGATCGCCGCCGCCGGCCACTCCGCGCGGGAGACAATGCTGCCATTCTGCTCGATGGCGACCCGGTCGCCTTTCAGCTCAAGGGCGCAGATCAGGTCAGCGACCGTCGCCGAAGCAGACAAGGCCTCCAACTCGCGGCTCTCCCCGTTGATGATGAGTTGCATGAGTTGAATGTACCAGCAGGAAAGGGGAGGGCTGCGGGAAACGATGTGGACTGCCGATTTCGCGGTGATGAAAGCCTCTAACGCATCAGACGCCAGAGCTCCCACCCGGCAGCCCCAGCACCATCAGCATTGCGTAGAACACCACCGCATACGCCAGTCCACGAAAAACACCAATCGGGTTTTCCTGATAGATCTCGTCTGCGAAACACTCTTCCCGGCGGAGCGCGAGAGCGAGCGTAGTGGTGGAATCAATGGATGCTCTGGCAGCAGGGGTAACCATGAGCTTCGTCCTCCGTCACCACCTGTATCGGACGAAGGTGTTACACCCTTGAAATTCCCCGGTCGGATATCCAATTCTGTCTCAACACGGGACAGCAAATCCCCCGCGAGCCATTTCGGGCCAACTCCAGGCGCATTTCTCAGTTGAAGTCCAGCTGCACCTCATCGATATAGCACCAACCCCAGGCCTCCCCCGGCTCAACCGAGCGCATGATCGGGTGCTTCATCACGTGGAAATGTTTCGTCGCATGCTTGTTCTTCGACGAGTCGCAGCAGCCCACGTGCCCGCACTCGAGGCACATGCGCAGGTGGACCCACCGGTCGCCCATCTTCAGGCATTCCTCGCAGCCCTTGGTGTGCGGCTGTACATTATGGACATGGTTCAGATGCGTACATGTCGGCATGCCGTCATTTTCCAGCTTTCACCGCCAGCAGATCAACTTTGTTGATCGACGGCGCCTCGGCGAGCAGCTCCGGAGCCTTCGCCATCAAGGCCGCCGCCACCTTCCCGGAAAGATGCGCGTCGCGCCCCGAGTCACCGGCGAAGGTGTCGAAAATCCCAAACGTCGAAGGTCCGATCTGCAACGCGTACCAACCGATTGTCTCTGGCTCAGCCTCGACAAGCGGCACCGCGCTCTTCAGAAAGGCAGCCAGCTCGCCTTCTTTACCTGCCTTTGACTTCAGCATTACCCACAGCGCTACTTTCTCCATTGCCTGGTCTCTCCTTAATCTCGAATTCTGCAACCGTGAACTTGGACGCGCCAAATGTCGCATGAGTTACGTTAAAACCCTGCGAAACTTGACTCTTGACAGTCGAAAAAATACAGTCAAACAGTAGTCGTTTGGCGGTATCCTTCTGAGGCCAGCAAACTGAGGTCAGCAAAACTCTATGCAGACTCATCCGTACAGTTGGAACTATATTCCCTTCCTAATACAGATCATCGTAGCCGTCGGAATGGGCTGCAGCATGACTACGATGTCGTACCTCATCGGTCGCCATCGCAATATCAAAGCCAAGCTGGATGTGTATGAGTGCGGCATTCCCGCCGAAGGCGACGCCCGCGGCCGCTTCTCCGTCCGCTTCTACATGGTCGCCATGCTCTTCATCCTCTTCGACGTGGAAGCGGTCTTCATGCTTCCATGGGCGGTGATCTACCGGCAGCTCCCTTCCATCACCGGGTCACGCCTGTTCGGCTTCTGGGAAATGGTCGTTTACCTCGGCTTTGTCATGGTCGGTTTCTTCTATATCTGGAAAAAAGGCATCCTGAATTGGGCAACGGATAAAGGCGATCTGTAGGACAAAATGAACGCTACCCCCGGCAAAGACGCTGTTCTTGAGGCCCATGCAAGCAACCGGGCGATTACTTCCCTTCTTACCTCGCTCCCAGATTCGATTCTCGACGCCAAGTTCGACCGCAACGAACTCACTCTGAGCATTGCCCGTGATCAGATTCGCGCGGCATGCTCAACCGTTCAGGCCGGGGGTTACAACTTTCTCGAGACTGTGACCTGCGTCGACTGGTATCCAAGCGAACCGCGTTTTCAGGTGACTTATCACATTCTTTCTCACAGCCTGAAAGAACGCATCCGTCTCATCGCGTTCGTCGATACGGTCGATCCTTCCATCGACAGCATCACGCCTGTCTGGCCTTCAGCCAATTTCTATGAGCGCGAAGTCTTTGACCTCTTCGGCGTTCGCTTCCACGGCCACCCCAACCTGCGCCGCATCATGATGCCTGACGAGTGGGAAGGCCATCCGCTGCGCAAAGACTACCCTGTGGAGGGCTATCGCTAATGGTGGAATTCGTCCAGACCTCGTCACTGCTTGAGCCCCGGCCGGTAGAGGGCTCAAAAGACACCACGATGGTCGTGAATATGGGGCCGCAGCACCCCTCGACCCACGGCGTTCTCCGCCTGGTAATCGAGATTGACGGCGAGACGGTTCTCAAGGTGGTCCCGGACATCGGATATCTGCATACTGGAATCGAGAAAACCTGCGAAGCGAAGTTCTACCAGCAGGTTGTCCCGCTGACCGACCGCATTGACTATCTTTCCCCGCTTACGAACAACCTTGTTTACTGCCTCGCCGTCGAAAAGCTGCTCGATATCGAGATTCCGCCGCGTGCGCAGTGGATACGGGTGCTCCTGAACGAGCTCACGCGACTCAATTCGCACTTGGTCTGGCTGGGCACCCACGCGCTGGACATCGGCGCGATGACGGTCTTCCTCTATACCTTCCGCGAACGTGAAGAGATCCTCCGCATCTTCGAGCACGTTTCCGGCCAGCGCATGATGACGTCGTACTTTCGCATCGGTGGTCTCGCGCTTGAGCCTCCCCTCGACCTCTTCAGCTGGATTCAGAGGTTCATTAAGATCCTGCCGGAGAAAATCGATGAGTATCAGAACCTCCTCACCGGTAATCCCATCTGGATCGGCCGCCTCACGGGCGTTGGCCATCTCAGCGCCGAGGACGCCATCGCCCTCGGCGTAACCGGCCCACCGGCGCGCGCCTCGGGGATTGATTGGGACTTGCGCCGCGACATGCCGTACTCGAGCTATGAGAAGTTCCAGTTCAAGGTGCCCATTTCCAACGGCTGTGATGTCTGGGCGCGCTACATGATCCGTCTCGAAGAAATGCGGGAGTCAATAAAAATCTGCCAGCAGGCGCTCGACGGTATGCCTGAAGGCGAGATCAAGGCCGACGCGCCGAAAGTCGTCCTGCCCGACCGCGAGAAGATGAAGACCCAGATGGAGTCGCTCATTTATCACTTCAAGATTGTCACTGAAGGCTTCTCCGTTCCAGCTGGGCAGGTCTATCAGGCGGTTGAGGGGGCACACGGCGAGATCGGCTATTACGTGGTCAGCGACGGCACGGCAAAGCCCTACCGAGTGCACATGCGTTACCCGGGCTTCGCCACGTTACAGGCTCTGCAGACTATGTGCGCTGGACGTCTCCTCGCCGACATAGTTGCAGTCATCGGCTCCATCGATATCGTTCTCGGGGAGATCGATCGATGAGCACTCTTCAGGGCGCTGAACAGTGGCTCGAACAGCAACAGGCGGAGTTCGCCAGCCGCACCAGCGCAGCGGTGGCTTTTTGGCCGGAATTTCGTAGCACAGTGAATCGACTTCTGGAAGAAGAACCGGCAAAGGGACGAGTCGCGGTCTACTCTTCGGAGGAAGATCCGAATCTCCTCACGCTCTCGGCTGGCCTCTTTGACCTGAAACTGGCTTGTGACACGTTGAGCGATACCGTCTTCTACGCGTTCACATCCTCGACGCTCAAAACTTTGGTTCCGCGAGAAAGCGCTATCTTCTCCAGTGGACAACTGAATCTGGTTCGCGGCTATTGGGGAGTGATCGACAGCCCAGGTCCTGACGTCGCGAAGGTTTTCGCGGACGATCCGCAGACTGTCGAGCACTTCCCTCTCGCGAGTCGCTTCGCGCAATGGTGTATCGAGCAGTTGCTGGGCGGTTTTAAGAGAATTTCGGCGCTCGAAAAGACCGCAGTTGCCAGAACGAATGAAGGGGCCGCAAAGAAAGAGGCGAAAAATGGCGGCAGAAACACTGGCGAGTAGGATATACGCGGAGCTGTGGATTTCGTTCGCAGCTCTCATCCGCTCTTATGTAGCGGCGCACGATCTGAGTAAGCCCGTCTCTGAGCATGCCCTGGTTGACAGAGGCGAAGAGGGATGTCTCACCCTTCGCGGTGAAGGTAAAATTCTGGCTCTGCTGTACGATCCGGCAACCGGTGCTGGAAGCTGGACTACATATGAAGATGACCCCGGGCCCGAGCGAGTGCTCGAGAGCGGCGAATTCAAAATCGACGAAGACAGCCTGGTAGCGCTGAGCGATCGCCGGGGCAAACTGGAGCTCGAAGTAGCTGCTGAAGCATTTACAGCAAAGATTTTTGACGAGGAGTAAGCGTTGGCCACCCAATCCACCATCTTTTCCCCCGAGCTTGCGGCCCGCTTCGACAAGCTGGTCACGCTCTATCCGCTGCGCCGCTCCGCCCTCATCCCCATGCTGCTCTACGCGCAGGATGAGATCGGCTACATCTCCCCGGCAGTGATGGCCGAGGTCGCCGCCCGCATCGGCATCCAGGAAAACGACGTGCTCAGCGTGCTCAGCTACTACTCCTTGCTGCGTACCAAGCCAGCCGGAAAATTCAACGTCCAGGTCTGCACCAACATCTGCTGCATGCTGCGCGGAGGCAACGAGCTCTTCGAGCATTGCAGCAAGCGTCTCGGCGTCGGCCACAAGGGAGTCACTCCCGACGGTGTCTTCTCTCTCGAAGAGGTCGAATGCATTGGTGCCTGCAGCTGGGCACCCGCCGTCCAGATCAACTACGACTTTCACGAGAACCTCACGCCGGAATCCATGGATAAGATCCTCGACCAGTATCGGGAGAAAGCGGGCAAATAATGGCATACCTCACAACCCATCCCGATGTGGTTCCCATAATCTCCTTGCGCTTCGGCAAAGGCGCGATCTCCATCGACAAATACATCGAGCTGGGTGGGTACGAATCCACTCGCAAGGCCATCGAGATGGGCCCCGAAGCCATCATTGCCGAGATGAAGGCCTCGAATCTTCGCGGCCGCGGCGGCGCAGGCTTCCCTACCGGCATGAAGTGGTCCTTCGTGCCCAAGCAGTCCGAAAAGCCCAAGTACATTCTCGTCAACGGTGACGAGAGCGAACCCGCAACCTGCAAAGACCGTCTCATCTTCGAGCACGACCCGCATTCCGTTATCGAAGGCGTCATCATCGCCGGGCTCGCTGTCGGCGCCAAGATGGGCTTCATCTACCTGCGCGGCGAGTACCGATACCTCCTCAAGATCATGGAGAAGGCCATCGACGAGGCCTACGCAAAAGGCTTCCTCGGCAAGAATATCTTCGGTTCGGGCATTGAATTCGAGGCCGTCTCCCATACCGGTGCAGGAGCTTATGAAGTCGGCGAAGAATCCGCCCTGATGGAATCGCTCGAGGGCAAGCGCGGCATCCCGCGCATTCGTCCGCCCTTCCCTGCCGTCGTCGGCCTCTACGGCGGACCTACCGTCATCAACAACGCCGAGACCCTCGCCACCGTCCCGCACATCATTCGGATGGGGGGAGCCGAATATGCCAAAATCGGCACCGAGCGCAATGGCGGCACGCGTCTCTTCTGTCTCAGCGGACACGTCGAGAAGCCCGGTGTTTACGAACTGCCCATGGGCTACAACCTCAAGAAGATGATTTACGACGTAGGCGGCGGCATCCCCGGCGGCAAAAAACTCAAGGCGGTAGTCCCCGGCGGATCATCCACCCCGATCCTGACCGCCGACGAAATCGACATCGGCATGGACTTCGACCAGGTAGGCAAAGCTGGCTCCATGCTCGGCTCAGGTGGCGTGGTCGCTCTCGATGAGACCGTCTGCATGGTCGAGTTCGCCCTGCGCACAATGAAGTTTTACCAGCACGAGAGCTGCGGCTGGTGCATTCCCTGCCGCGAAGGCACAGACTGGCTCAAGAAGTCGCTCACCCGTCTCCACGCCGGCGGCGGGGTCGACAAGGACATCGACAACATCCGCTACCTCGCCGAAAACATGCTGGGCCGCACCTTCTGCCCGCTCGGTGACGCCGCGGCGATGCCCACCATTGCGTTCGTTAAGAAATTCCGCAAGGAGTTTGAAGACCACCTGGACGGCAAGGGTTGCCCTTACCACCACTCGCACGAACATGAAGCAGTGCTGGCGTAGGCGCGAGGAAAGAGACACGAATGGCTGATGTAACCTTCACCGTCGACGGCAAGAAGCTCACCGCACCCGCGGGCACGCTCCTCATCGAGGCATGCCGCGAGGCCGGCATTGAGATCCCTGCCTTCTGCTACTACCCGAATCTCTCCCTGCAGGCCGCCTGCCGCATGTGCGTCGTCCGCATCGAGAAGATGCCCAAGCTCCAGACTGCCTGTACCACCGTCGTCACCGAAGGCATGGTCGTCGCCACCGAGACCGACGAAGTCAAGCAGGCGCGCAAGGCTACCGTCGAACTCCTGCTCGGCAACCATCCTCTCGACTGCCCCGTCTGCGACGCCGGCGGCGAGTGCGAGCTGCAGGACATGACCTTCAAGTACGGCGCGCACGAATCCCTCTACGTCGAGACCAAGCAGCACCGTGAAGAGCAGAAGTGGTCGCCGGTCGTCTATTTTGACCGCCCACGCTGTATCCTCTGCTACCGCTGCGTCCGCATCTGCGGAGAAGGCATGGACGTCTGGGCCCTCGGCGTCGAAAACCGCGGCGTCACTAGCGTCATCGCGCCCAATCAGCAGGACCACCTCGACTGCGAAGAGTGCGGCATGTGCATCGACATCTGCCCGGTCGGCGCGCTGACCTCCGGCACCTACCGCTACAAGACCCGGCCGTGGGAGATGAACCACGTCGGCACCGTCTGCACGCACTGCGGCGACGGCTGCAAGACCACCCTCGGCATCCGCACCGCCGACGACGGCGTCGAAATTATCCGGGGAGACAACCGCGACAAGAGCGGCATCAACGGCGACTTCTTATGTATCAAGGGCCGTTACGCATTCGATTTCGCCTATCACAAGGACCGTCTCACCAAGCCGCTCGTACGCCAGGCCGACGGCAAGCTCGCTCCGGTGAGCTGGGAGGAGGCCCTCGACTTCGCCGCTAAAAGGCTGTCGGAGATTCGCGCCAGCCGCGGCGGTAGCGCCATCGGCGTCATCGGCTCCAATCGCACTACCAACGAGGAATCCTATCTGCTGCAGAAGTTCGCTCGTACCGTTCTGCGCACCAACAACATCGATCACCACCGCACGGCCGATTACCCAGCCTTCGCCGCCGCCCTCAAGGGCCACGCCGGACGCGAAGCCTCTCTGCGCGACTTCTACAAGGCACCCGCCATCCTGCTCCTCGGCAACGACCCAACCAATCAGCACCCCGCGCTCGCCTGGCAGATTCGCAGCAATGTGCGCCTGCATCGCGGCCGCGTCTACGTCGGCAATCACGCCGAAATCAAGCTACGCCGTCAGGCTAAAGCCGCTGTCCAGTTGCCCGTCGAGGGTTACGCCTCCTTCGTCTCCTACCTTGCCGGAAACGACAGCGCCTTCGAGGCAACCGACGCCAACGCAGCCTTCCGCGACGCTATCCGCAAGGAAGAATCGCTCGTCATCGCCTTCGGCTCCGAATTCCGTGGACGCGACATTCAGGCTCTCGTTGAATTCGGCCTCTCGCTGCCCAACACGAAGTTCGCCTGCCTCGGCGACTACGCCAACTCCCGCGGCGCAGCCGATATGGGACTCTATCCCGACCTGCTGCCTGGTTACGTTCCCGTCACCAACGCGGCTCCCTTCACCAACGAATACGGTGAGGCACTTCCCTCGCAGTCCGGCCTCGACCTCATCCAGATGCTTGACGCAGCTGGTCAGGGCGATCTCGCCGCCCTTTACGTCGTGGGTTCAAATCCTGTCTCGCGCTATGGCATCGACCCCTCGGCTCTCAAGAACGCGTTTCTCATCGTGCAGGATATGTTCCTCACCGAGACCGCCCTTCTCGCCGACGTCGTCTTTCCTGCCGCTAATCTCTACGAAAAGGCCGGCACCGTCACCAACACCTATGGCGACCTCCAGCTCGTGAAAAAAGCGGCCGACAAATCCGGTGTCCGCACCGACTTTGAAATTATCGTCCGCCTCGGCGACAAGCTCGGAGCCGATCCCAGGCAGCTCGTCCCCTTCGGCAAAGGAGTCCGTGCCGACTTCGGACAAACCCGCGGTGCCCAGTCCGGCGAAGCGGACCGTCATGCCGTCTGGCTCTCGGCAAATAACCTCGAGCCGAAGCTCAGCCCGTTCGACCCATTTGCCATCCTCGATGAAATCCAGCGACTGGTGCCGGCCTACGATGTTCCGCGCCTCAATTTGCTCACCGGCAACGACGAACACCTGAAGTCCGATCTGGTACAGATCACCCCTGCTGCAACCACGGGTCGCCGTGATCTCGTCCTGCCGGCCAACGACGCCCTCTACACCTCCGGCACGCTGGGCCGGTACAGCGCCAAGCTCGACGAAGTCGTTCAATCGCACACTATACTCATGAAGCCCGCGGAAACAGCGGCCGACTAAAACGTAACTCTGGACGAACGTATTCCGGGAAGGCCTCGTGGAAGTAAACATCTGGATTTTTCTACTGCTGAACGTGCTGAAGGTCATCGTCGTGACGGTGATCCTGCTCATGTGCGTCGCCTATACGGTTCTGCTGGAGCGCAAAGTTGTCGGGCGCATTCAGAACCGCTGGGGACCCAGCCGCGTCGGCCCCTTCGGACTCCTGCAGCCGCTCGTCGATGGGCTCAAGCTCTTCCTCAAGGAAGACCTGATGCCCACCAGTGTCTACCGCCCGCTCTACATTCTTGCTCCCATCATCGCGCTCAGTTGCGCGCTCATGTCCATTTCCATGGTGCCCTTCGGCGCCGACGTCCGCTACAAAGGCGTTGACCTCTTTCAGATCTCCGACGTAAACATCGGCCTGCTCATTCTTCTCGGCATTACAGGTGTCGGCGTTTATGGCATTGCACTCTCTGGATGGGCATCCAACAACAAGTATTCGCTTCTCGGCGCCCTGCGGGCGAGTGCACAGGTCATCAGCTACGAGCTCGCCTTGGGCCTTTCTCTCGTCGGCGTGGTTCTACGCTCACAATCGCTTCGCTTGCGCGACATCGTCAACGTCCAGGCGACACACGGCCTGCTCTCGTGGAACTTCTTCGGGGGATTCCAGTTCCTGGCTTTCTTTATCTACCTGATGGCCGCCTACGCCGAGACCAACCGCGCGCCCTTCGACCTGCCCGAGGCGGAAACCGAACTGGTCGCCGGCTACCACACCGAATACAGTTCGATGAAGTTCGCCATGTTCTTCATGGCCGAATACGCCAACATGATCACAGTAGGCTGTGTCGCCACCCTGCTCTTCTTCGGCGGATGGACCAGCCCCTTCGGTCATCTCTTGCCCACGTTCGGCCCTGTCATTGAAGCCCTTCTTTCCATCTTCTGGTTCGTCGTCAAGGTCTTCTTCTTCCTCTTTCTCTATGTCTGGGTGCGTGGCACGCTGCCGCGCTTCCGTTACGACCAACTCATGGTGTTCGGCTGGAGATTCCTGCTTCCGCTGGCGATCCTCAATATTGTTGTGACGAGCTTCTGGCTCGCCTATCGCACCCATTAACCTGATTTACAATCGTCCTTCGGTGTACTGAACCTTTTCGTTGTTCCGTGTTGTCGAGTGAGCGAAATGCATCTGGTTCTGTTCTTCATCTTTGGCGGCTTGTGCGTGGCGGGGGCGGTCAATCTCCTTTTTCAGCGCCACCCCATCAATTCTGCACTCTCGCTCATCGTGGTCATGAGCTCGCTGGCCGTCCTCTATCTGCTCCTCGGAGCCGAATTTCTTGCGGCCGCCCAGGTCATCGTCTATTCCGGCGCCATCATGGTCCTCTTCACATTTGTGATCATGCTGCTCAACGCCGGCCGCGAACAGCGCACTCACGGCAGCAAGGCTGCGTACCTTGTTGGAATTCCCGGCGCCGCCGCCTTAGTCGCCCTGCTTGTCTATATCTTTCTCTCCAACCGCGGCCCGCTCGGCGACGCCGTACTCGGGAATTACCTCGTCACCACCAGCGATCTGAGCAGGGTCCTCTTCCGCGACTTTCTACTTCCCTTTGAAGTCACCTCGGTCCTCATCCTCGTGGCTATTCTCGGCGCGGTTGCGCTCGCGCGAAGGGAGCGCTGATCCATGGTGCCGATTTACTACTACCTCATCCTCAGCGCGATCCTCTTCTCCATCGGAGTCGCAGCATTTCTCATCAAGCGCAACATCATCACCATCTTCATGTCCATTGAGCTCATGCTCAACGCTGTCAACCTGACCTTTGTCGCGTTTGCTCACCACTGGCACCAGGTCAGCGGACAAATCTTCGTCTTCTTCGTTATGGTCGTCGCCGCAGCTGAAGCTGCTGTCGGCCTCGCCATCATCATCGCCATCTTCCGCACCCGCAACACACTCAACGTCGACTCCGTAGACCTGATGAAACTATGACCGGATCCCTCAATCTCTGGCTGATACCGCTCGTTCCCTTCGCCGGATTCCTGGTGAACGGTCTCGTCGGCCGCAAGCTGCCCAAGGTGCTTGTGACCGCCATCGCGCTTATCTGCACTCTCATCCCGTTCCTGCAGGTCGCAAAGATCTGGTTCCAGTTCTCGTCCATCACCACGCCTTACATCGAGCACCTCGGCACCTGGATCTGGAGCGGAGCCTTCCACGCCGACTTCGATCTGCAACTCGACCAGCTGACTATGGTCATGCTGCTCGTGGTGACCGGCGTCGGCTTCCTCATCCATATCTATTCGGTCGGATACATGGCTCATGAAGAGGGCTACTGGCGATTCTTCGCCTACCTCAATCTCTTCATGTTCTTCATGCTTACCCTCGTGCTCTCCGAGAACTTCCTGCTTATGTTCGTCGGCTGGGAAGGCGTGGGGCTGGCCTCTTACCTGCTCATCGGTTTCTACATCCTCAAGGACTCTGCGGTCCGCGCCGGGATAAAAGCATTCGTTGTTAACCGCATCGGTGACTTCGGCTTCCTCATCGCCCTCTTCCTGCTCATCGCCCACTTCGGCACCCTCAGCTATCACGAGGTCTTTGCCCAGATCGCGCAGCATCCCGAGTGGCAGGGCGGAGTTCTCACCGCCATCGCTCTCTTTCTTGTTCTCGGCGCGACCGGCAAATCCGCGCAGATTCCCCTCTATGTCTGGCTACCTGACGCGATGGAAGGGCCGACCCCGGTCTCTGCCCTCATCCATGCCGCCACCATGGTCACCGCCGGCGTCTATATGGTGTCGCGAACCCACATCATCTTCGACCGCTCGCCGTTCGCGCTTAGCACCGTAGCCATCATCGGCGCTGCCACGTGCTTTTTCGCCGCCACCATGGGCCTTCTCCAGACCGACATCAAGCGTGTGCTGGCATACTCGACCGTCTCCCAGCTCGGCTACATGTTTCTCGCCTGCGGAGTCGCCGCCTACTCCTCGGCCATCTTCCACCTGGTCACGCACGCTTTCTTCAAGGCTCTGCTCTTTCTCGCCGCCGGATCAGTCATCCATTCCATCGGGGGCGAGCAGGATATGCGCGTGATGGGCGGCCTGCGCAAGAAAATCCCTGTCACCTTCTGGACGATGACCGCCGCCGTCTTTTCCATCTGCGGCTTCCCGCCTTTTGCCGGCTTCTTTAGCAAAGATGGCATCCTTTACCAGGCCTTTATTTCACCCAACGGCGGAAAAATACTCTGGTTCTTCGGATGGGTGACCGCGGGACTGACTTCGTTCTACATGTTCCGGTTGTGGTATCTCACCTTCCTTGGCGAAAGCCGCGCGGAATCGCATGAGTTGGCCGAACACGGCGCCCCCGTCCACGCTCGAGCTGACTCCAAGCTGGCGGTTGAAGACGAACACCCCCACAGCGTTCACGAGAGCCCCTGGGTCATGCTGGGCCCCCTTGTGATACTCGCCATTCTCGCCACCATCGGTGGTTTCATCGGAGTGCCCGCAGCCATGGGCGGCCACGACGAGATCGGCCATTTTCTCGATCCTGTGCTCGGCACTGGTAATCACCCGCCCGGCGGCGAAAATTCCGGCCTCGAGCTGGCCTTGTCTGCTTCCGCGGTTTTGATCGGCCTTGTGGGTCTGCTTGTAGTGCATATTCTTTACAAAGTGAAGCCTGAACTCCCCGGCAAGCTCGCGACCCAATTCCACGGACTTTATAACCTCGTGGTCAACAAGTACTGGGTCGACCAGATCTACGGAGCCGTCATCGTCACCCCGTTGCTGCTCTTCTCTCGCTATATTCTTAAAGCCCTCATCGACCGTGGCATCATCGATGGCGCCGGTTTCGCCGCGGGTGCAACCGCCCAGGGATTCGGCGCAATCGTGCAGCGTGTGCAGTCGGGAAATATTCGCTCCTACGCAGGCTGGCTCGCCGTCGGCGCTGCCGTGCTGCTCATCGCTGTCTACTTCGGATTCACAGCGCACTTTTAAGACACGAGGAAGATAAGGAATTAATTCGTGCTGACCGACTCCATATTGACGCTCACGACTTTCGTGCCCACCGCCGGCGCAGTCCTCGTGGCGCTTCTACCCCGCAAAGGGCGGATCATCCAGTGGTGGACCCTGCTGGTCTCCCTGGTGACCTTCGCCCTCACCCTGCACCTGCCGTATCACTTCGTCTATGGCCAGCACGGCTTCCAGTTCGAAGAATTTCACCCGTGGATTGCCAGCCCCAAGATCGGCTACCACCTCGGCATTGACGGCATCTCGATGTGGCTGGTCGTGCTCACCGGCTTCCTCTCCGTCGTCGGCGTGCTCGCATCCTGGAACGCCGTCGAGAAGCGTACGAAAGAGTTTTATTTTCTTTTCTTGATCCAGCAGACCGCCATGATCGGCGTCTTCGTCGCGCTCGACATGTTCCTCTACTACGGCTTCTGGGAGCTCTCGCTGGTTCCCATGGCCATCCTCATCGCCATCTTCGGGCCCGAGCGGGGCCCCAAGACTGCCCTCAAGTTCTTCAGCTACACCTTCATTCCATCCGCGCTCTTTCTCGTCGCCATCCTGTGGCTCTACGCCAAAACCGGCACCTTCAACTACGTCGAACTGCAACACGCCCTCACCAACAACGCCGCGCTCTTCGCACCCCAGGCTCTGTGGTGGGTCGCTCTCGCATTCCTCGTCGCCTTCGCCGTCAAGGTTCCCGTCTTCCCGCTGCACGGCTGGCTTAGTGACACCATCTACGAAGCTCCCACCGCCATGGCCATGGTCGTCGCCGGCAAGCTGGGACTCTACTCCATCCTCCGGTTTGTCCTCGGCCTCTTCCCTGCCCAGTCGCGCATCTTCGCGCCACTCATGATCGCCCTTGCCGTCATCGGCATACTTTACGGAGCTTGTGTCGCTCTCGCCCAGACCAACATACGACGCCTCGTTCCCTACGCGATGCTGAGCGCCCTCAGCTTCTGCATCCTCGGCATCTTCTGCTTCTCGATCTCAGGCCTCGACGGCGCGGTGTATCAGATCCTTAACGAAGGACTCACCGGCAGCGCCTTCCTCATCCTCGTCGGCTTCCTGCACGAGCGATACGGCACCTATGAGATCAGCCAGTACGGAGGTGTCGCCGGCCGCTTGCCCAACATGGCCACCTTCTACGTGATTACGGCGCTCTCGCTCATCGGGTTGCCCATCCTCAACGGCTTCGTTGGCGAATTCCTCGTTCTCAGCGGCAGTTTCGCTCCTCATCGCGGCTGGGCAGGCCTGGCCACCCTCGGCGTTATCCTCAGCGCCGCCTACATGCTATGGCTGATCCAGCGTGTTTTCTACGGACCTGAATCTACGCTGGTCACCGGCCACGTCGCGCCTGACATCCTCGGCCGCGAGTATGCCGCCCTCGTCCCCATGGTCCTGCTCATGTTCGCAATGGGCGTTGCCTCGCCCTACTGGATGCGCGCCATCAACGATGGCGTCGCCGGCCTCGCCAACTCGACGGTCAGTTCCGCAACTCATACCGTGACAAATCCCACCCTGGCGGAGAAGCGATGAACACGACACCTGACATCCTTCGCATTCTCCCCGAGGTCATCCTCACCATCACTGGCGTGCTCATCATGCTGATTGAGCCCGTTTTGCCTCCCGCCACAAACCGCAAGTCGATGGGATGGCTTGCCATCATTGGTGTCCTGGCTGCGCTCGCCGCCAGCCTCTACCAGTACCAGCTTCCGCCCGGCACAGCTTTCTTCGGCTACGTCCAGACCGACGCCTTCAGTATCTTCTTCCACGTCCTCATCTGCGGAATCGCCCTCGCTTCGCTGCTCATCGCCGTCGACACAGTGAGCGCCCATACCAGCAGCCTCGGCGAATACTTCGCCCTTTCCTGCTTCGGTGCCGTCGGCATGCTTCTCATGACCAGCGCCGTTGAACTGCTGCTCGTCTTCATCGGCCTCGAAATTTCATCGATCTCGACCTACATACTTGCCGGCCTGCGCCGCAAGAGCGCCAAGGGACCCGAAGCCGCCCTCAAGTACTTCTTGCTCGGCTCCTTCGCCACAGCCTTCTTCCTCTACGGAATCGCTCTCATCTTTGGCGCTACCGGCACCACCGCCATCCACGCCATCGCCGATCAGCTCGGGGCCAGCCAGACGCCGCTGCTGGCCATCGCCGGCCTCGGCATGATCCTCATCGGCATCGGCTTCAAGGTCTCCGCCGCGCCCTTCCAGGTCTGGACACCCGACGTCTACGAGGGCGCACCTTCGCCCGTTGTGGCGCTCATGTCCACGGCACCCAAGGCCGCTGCCTTTGCCGTCCTTCTCCGCGTCCTCTACGGAGCGCTCCCGGCACTCCACAATCATTGGATCCCGATCGTCTGGTGGCTCTCCGTCCTCTCCATGACCATCGGCAATCTCGGCGCCTTGCGCCAGAAGAACGTCAAGCGTCTGCTCGCCTACTCCTCCATCGCGCATGCGGGATACATCCTCGCCGCGTTCGTCGCGCTCTCCGCCGACGGAGTCGCCGCCGCCAGCTTCTATGTCGTCAGCTACGCCGCCATGAACGTGGGCATCTTTGCCATCGTCAGCCACGCAGGCGGATTCGACGACCACCTTGCCCTCATCGACGATTACCGCGGCCTCGCCTACCGCTCGCCCCTGCTCGGCGCAACCATGGCCTTCTTCCTCATCTCACTCATTGGAATCCCCTTCACCGGCGGCTTCTTCGGAAAGTTCTACGTCTTCTCCGCCGTCCTGCATTCGGGATACATCTGGCTCGCCGTCATCGGCCTCATCAACAGCGGCATTGCCGCTTTCTACTACCTGCGTGTCGCTACCGCCATTTACTCCAGACCTCCGGACGCTTCTCCCATCGACTCCGTTCCTCGCGCCTCAGCTTCGCTGCTGTTTGCCTTGTTCCTCACCGTCGTGGCCACGCTCATCCTCGGCATCGTTCCGGGCAGAATCCTGGCCATGGCCAAAGCAGGAGCCGCAACCTACCCCTCGGTAAGCACTCCCGCTCCCGAAGCCACCGCGCAAAGCACCCACTGAGTTCACAAAAACAAAGGCCTCCGATTCACCGGAGGCCTTTGCATTCTGAAATCCAAACCGCGCTTTTACTTCACCTCTAGGAAGATGATGACCAGCGTGAAGAGCGTGAGCGACTCAATAAGCGCCAGACCGAGGATAAGCAGAGTCTGAATACCGGCACGTGCTCCGGGATTGCGCGCCAATGCTTCCACGGCAGACGCCGTCGCCTTGCCCTGTCCGAGTCCGCAGAGTCCGGCTGCAATGGCCATGCCGACACCGGCGCCGATCGGCGCCAGGCTGATGGTCCCGCCGCTGCCTGTTTGAGCGAACGCCGGCACGGCCATACACAGCACCGCCAGCGTCATGAAAACGTACTGAAGTTTCCGCATTTCTTCTCCTGCTTCCCTTATGAATTTGCCGTCAGTGGGTGGTTGAGGCTCACCGTGCTGGCCCCCTCACGCTCACGGCCGGGCTGCGGCGGCGGAAGCGCTCCGCCCAGCCGGTAACTTTTTAGTGCTCGTGCGCGACCGCCAGCGACAGGTAGATCATGGTCAGCAGCATGAAAACGTAAGCCTGAATGACGGCGACGAACAGGTGCAGTCCCAGGAAGATCACCGGCACCCCGATCGGGATCATCGAGAAAAACACCAGCGTCAGCAGGTCGCTCGCAAACATGTTTGCGTAAAGACGAATGGTCAGCGACATCACGCGAGCCAGGTTCGAAATAATCTCAATGGGCCCAAGCAGCCACGAGATCCACCAGATCGGCCCGAGAAATGTCTTCGCATAGCCGACGACCCCGTTTGCGCGCAGTCCTTGCCAATTGTAATAGAAGAACGTCGGAATCGCGATCCCCAGCGGAACCACCGGATTCGCTGTCGGTGTCTCCAGGCCCGGCAGCAGACCCACCATGTTGCAGCTCAGCACGAACATCGCGATCATCGTCGCGTACGGCACAAAAGGCTTATAGCCGTGCCCGATGATCGAGTCCGCCTGGTTGCTCACAAACTCGTGAATAACCTCGGCTACATTCTGCGCCGTCCCCGGCTTCTCTACGTTCAGCGTGAGCCGCGTGATGATGAAGAAGAGCACCAGGGCCGTTACCACAACCAGCTCCGACGTCAGCCCATCGTTGATGGGAGCGTTCGGTCGCGCGACGTGAATGCCCAGCGAGGCGAGCAGGGCCACCAGCGGGCCGGCAAAGAGGTGGTTCAGCAGTCGCGTTAGCGAATGGAGTAACTCGTGCATGATTCCTGCAATTTACGGATTTGATTCTTAGGAGCGCGACTGCCGCGCGACGTCAATCAGCAGGGAAACCGCTACCAACCCCAGTCCTGCCACAAGCGCGTAATACGGTCCTTTGAAACACTTTAGGGTAACATAGATCACCGCTGCGGCGAAGCCAAGTCGAAGAAAAAACATGGTTAACACCCACACCGTCGACCGCGGAGCCTGTTGATTATCGAGCTTCGCGTTCATCAACTCGATCAGCTGTTGCCACTCGTACAATCCGGTGCCCGACACCGCCGCGCCGGCCAGCAATTGAACGCCCGGCTTCCATCCAAAGAGAAAACTCAGCACTCCAAAACCGAAGACCGCCATCGCCGTCGTCAGCTTCAGCGCGCGGCGCAGCGTGGCCTTCAGATCGGCGTCGGAAAAATCCAGCAGCGACGGCGTCTCGCTCATTTGTCTTTGCCGCCCGCCTGCATCGCCTGCCGCACTGCCTCAAACAATCCGGCCGCCGCGCCGAACAGCAAACCGACAATATAAATCCAGTGTGTGTGAAGCCACTTGTCGAGCAGCGCACCTGCTCCCCAGCCGATCAGCACCGCCGCCGGCAGCACAAACGCAATCTGCAGCAGCCGCTCCGCCTGCACAAACGTGTTCATCCCGTCGCGCGCTCCGCTGCTCTGCGATTTCCGCTCCGGATTCGGACTCGTGTCAGTCATTACCTTGCCTGTTATACATCAGCAAAGCGGCGGCACGCCCCTCCGCGACTTCCCCTCCGCTGCGAAAGCTATACTGGCAGGAGCCCACTTCATTCAAGGAAGCCCAGTGTTCGAGTCAGAGTTCGAGCGAAACCTCTTCGCTCTCCGCCAGGCAAAACTCCAGCAGATCGAGGCCCTCGGCCAGTCCGCCTATCCCAATTCCTTCCGCGCGACGCACTCTATCGCCGACCTCCGCAGGGCCTGCGACAACGCTACGACCGAGCAGCTCGAAGCCGAGCGCATCAACGTCTCCATCGCCGGACGCATCATGGCTATCCGCGCCCAGGGCAAGGCGGGATTCGCGCAGCTCCAGCAGAACGGCGCGCGCCTGCAGATCTACGTCCGCAAAGACGCGGTCGGCGACCAGGCCTTCGAACTCTATAAACTACTAGACCTCGGCGACCACATCGGAGTCTCCGGCTATCTTTTCCGCACCCGCACCGGCGAGCTCACCGTTCACGTCGAGACCATCACCTTCCTCGCCAAGGCAATGCTCGCGCTGCCCGAGAAGTATCACGGCCTCTCCGACGTCGAACTCCGTTACCGCCAGCGCTACGTTGACCTTTTCATGAACACGCTGCTCAACGAAGGCACGCCCGCCGAGACCCACGTTCGCGACGTCTTCATCAAGCGTGCGAAGATTCTCTCCGCTCTGCGGCGCTTCTTCGACTCTCGCGGCTACATCGAAGTCGAAACCCCCATGATGCAGCCCATCGCCGGAGGCGCAGCCGCCAAGCCTTTCACCACACACCACAACGCACTCGACCTCGACCTCTTCCTGCGCATCGCGCCCGAACTTTATCTCAAGCGCCTCGTCGTCGGCGGCATTGACCGCCTCTACGAGATCAATCGCAACTTCCGCAACGAAGGCATCTCCACGCAGCACAACCCCGAGTTCACCATGCTCGAGTTCTACCAGGCCTACGCGAACTACTGGGACCTGATGGACCTGACCGAAGAATGCATCAAGTCGGTCGCGCAGGAAGTGAACGGGACAACGATCACGCACTTCAACGGCAACCAGATTGATCTCTCTAGGTGGCGCCGCTATTCGATGCGCGAGGCGATCATCGAATTCTGGCCTCCGACCGCTGGCGCAGCGCCATCAATGGCAGAATTCGAGAGCGATACCTCTCTACAACGTCGGGTTGACTTGCTTCGCCTCGGCGGCCATCACATCGAGTTCAAACAAGGCGAGCCCCGCGGCAAAACGATTGCAACTCTCTTTGAGACCGTCGCCGAAGAACACCTCATCCGGCCGACCATCATCTACGACTTCCCTCTCGCCGTCTCGCCGCTCTCCAAGCAGAAGCCCGACGAGCCCGACTGGGTGGAGCGATTCGAGTTTTACATCGGAGGGTTCGAAGTCGGCAACGCCTTCAGCGAGCTCAACGATCCCGAAGAGCAACGCAAGCGCTTCGAACAGCAGATCGCGCAACGCCTGCGCGGAGACGCCGAAGCCCACCAGATGGACGAGGACTACGTCCGCGCGCTCGCCTACGGCCTGCCACCTACCGGAGGTGAAGGCATCGGCGTCGACCGCCTTACCATGATCCTTACCGGCGCCAGTTCCATCCGCGACGTGATTCTTTTCCCTCTGCTGCGTCCAAAAAAGGCCACTCAGGAAGCCGAGGCCGAAACACCGAAGCAGGAGTAGTCGTTCACTCTCCCAGCAGCAACCTCTGGATCGAACTCGCCCGACCCGTCTTCCCATCGCACTCGATCAGCGTTGCCGCCATCCGGGGATCGCCCTTCGCCGCCTCGAACTTCCCCGGCATATTCGAGAGGAACCGCTGCAGCACCATCTCCTTCTCCACGCCGATCACGCTGTCGTAAGGACCGCTCATTCCCACGTCCGTCTGATACGCGGTCCCGCCCGGCAGCACGCGATCGTCCGCTGTCGGTACGTGCGTATGCGTGCCCAGCACCGCCGTCACGCGTCCGTCGAGATACCACCCCAGCGCCGCCTTCTCCGACGTCGCCTCCGCATGGAAATCCACGACAATCACCTTCGCCTTAATCTGCTTGAGTAGCGCATCAACCGTGCGAAACGGATCCTCGCTCTGAGCCATAAACACTCGCCCTTGCAGATCGATAACCGCGTACGTCTGTCCACTCGGCAGTTCGCCCTCGTAGTAGCCATAGCCTGGAGTTCCCGTCACAAAATTCGCCGGCCGTATCACCCGCCGCGGACGCTCATTGCTTTCTTCTGGCACCGACTGCATGTACTCGATAATCTCCCGCTTATCCCACACATGATTTCCGGTGGTGAGCACATGCGCACCCAGATCGAACAGATCTTCCGCGATAGCCGGCGTAATCCCGAAACCCCCCGCCGCATTCTCACCATTGATTACCACCAGATCGACTTTCCGTTCAGCAACCACGTGCGTCAGATGCTCGCGCACGATGCGCCGTCCGGCGCTCCCGAAAACATCGCCTACAAAAAGAATCTGCAAGGTCCTTCAGTCTCCCGCACTTAGATCAAGAAACTTCGATGCTATACCGTTTTCACTCGAAGAGTCGCAGTTACGATCACGTTTTCAAAACCGTAAATTCAAGTTTCCGCATGGGGATCGGCAAAACCTGTGTTAGCGTGGCATCATGGCCATCAATACCCGATTCGCCACCGGCGTCCACGCCCTCGTCTTGCTCGCTGCCGAACCGGATGTACTGCAGACCTCAGAGGACGTAGCTCGCAAGCTGAACACTAACCCTGTTGTTATTCGTCGAGTATTCTCGTTGTTGCAGCACGCGGAGTTAGTCGAGAGCCAGAAAGGTCCGAACGGCGGCTCAAGACTTGCACGTCCCGCAAAAGAAATCACCCTCAGCGATATCCACCGCGCACTCAACTCCGGAGACCTCCTTCACGGAGCCTCGTTCTCCGGCACGCAGTCCAAAGTCAGTTCAGCCCTCCAGCAAATCTTCGCCGACGTCTCTCGTGCCGTCGAAAAGGAACTCGACCAGACCACCCTGAGCCAGCTCGTTAAAAAAATCACCAAAAAACCCAAACACTGATCCCCAGTTTCCGACCAGCAAAATCTCAGTCTCCGCTCGTATTCCCGTCATCCGGGAAGACGAACACTCGCGCCCTGCCATCGGCGCAGCAGCAGCGAAGCAATCACAATCAGGGCCAGCGTCAGTCCGGTCCACAGACCGGACAAGCCCCACCCTAACTTGAAGCACATGATCGCGCCCAGCGGCAGTCCGAACAGCCAGTAGCCGGCAAAGTTTGTCAGCATCGGAAACCGCGTCTCGCCCATCCCGCGCAGTGCGCCCGTAGCCACCGTCTGGCAGCCGTCGAATATCTGGAATGCCGCCACAATCATCAGTATGTGAACACCCATCGCAAGAATGCGCGGATCTCGGCTGTAAATCTCCATAATCGGCCGCGGAATCACAAAGAACGCCACCGCCGCCAGCCCCATGAAGGCAACTCCCAGGCCGATAGCCATCCATCCAGCCCGCCTCGCGCGCGCCGGATTCCCCGCCCCGATTGCATGGCCCACCGCAACCGCCGCCGCAGCCGAAATTCCCAGCGGAACCATAAAGGTGTACGCTGCACAGCTCAACGCAATCTCATGCGTGGCCAGCGCCACCGGATCGAGATGCGCCGCCATGATCGTCACTGCTCCGAACGCCGCGACCTCCAGCACCACTTGGAACGCCGCCGGCACTCCCAGATTCAGCAACACGCGAACGCGTGCCCAATCCGGGCCCGGCCAATGTGCAAACAGTGGATGCCCGCGCCCCCGTTCATGCCGCCATGCGACGTACACCAGCACCGCCGCCATGTAGATTCGCGAGAACACGGTGGACAGCGCCGATCCGCTCACTCCAAGCGCCGGCATCCCCAGCTTCCCGTAAATGAAGATCCAGTTGCCCGCAAGATTCACCAGGTTCGCAGAGATCAGCGCAAACGTCACCGGACGCACCAGGCCCACTCCCTGCAGATATCGGCGAAACCCTCCGTAGACCAGCAGCGGAAGCGTGCCCCAGTTCAGAATGCTGACGTACGACCGTGTGTAGACGCCCACGACCGGGTCCACTCCGCGCGCCGTGAACAGCGGCTGCGCGACAACGATGAACAGCATCAGCACCGGAGTAAACGCAAGCGCGATGTATATTGCCTGCGCCAGCCAGCGGTGACAGTTGTCAAAATCCTTCGCGCCCCACGCCCGTGACACCATCGTATCCAGCCCCAGCAGCAGCCCGATCCCGAACAGCGACGGCGCATAATAGATCGCGTTGCCCAGTCCCACCGCGCCAATCGCGGGCGGGCCCAGCTTACCGACCATGATCACATCCACAACCGTCATGGTCATCCAGCCGATCTCCGAAAGCGCCACCGGAATTGCCAGCCCCAGCAGTGCGCGCAGCTCTGCGCCGAGATTCACGCGTCCATC
>Ga0206881_10108_pt1 | contig 25085 bp, 24 predicted proteins | sample Alteio_BWOrgCont_3_FD_152867 | JGI IMG/M metagenome (GOLD analysis project Ga0206881, IMG submission 152867) | Enriched cells from forest soil in Barre Woods Harvard Forest LTER site, Petersham, Massachusetts, United States -... | ecosystem: Environmental > Terrestrial > Soil > Temperate forest >...
GTCGATAGGATTGATCGTTTGCCCCATTAAATCCATATAAAAAACCTTTGGAGAAAATATGCCCTATTCCATGTATCCCTTGTTGAACAAATCCGTTTTGCCGGGTAATAATATCATCGTCCAACGCATAGTCATGCATAATGGTATTGCCATATAGCACAAAAGTGAAAATTGCCAGGCCCGTGATTATAAACCACTTTTTCACATCGGGTAAATCAAATTTCTGTTCTGCTTTTTTAGGGGCAGCATTACCTGTTTGCTTTTTCTGAACAGGTTTACCTGTGTTTTTAGCAGGAGCAGGCTTCATTTCTTTTTATTTTTTTTAAGGGGTTTCATTTGCTTAACTACAGGAACTTCAATCGGGACAGGATATAATTTGGAATACCATCGTGTCAAAACCACGATACCGGCAATAAACAGAACAGGCCAGGCATAAATAGCGGCTACAGGACTGCTGTTAAACAAGAAAACCGGGAGCATATTGGCATTAAAATGATGTTTCAAAAAGTCAGGAACAACAATATCGAAAATGGGATTTCCAAAATGTACAGGGTCATCGGGAAGCATGTATATTTTGGTAGATTTATCCATCCACGTAAATAATAAGCCTGCGCTTGTCAACACATAGAAAAAGTATGTCGAAATAGGTTTAGAAGCAATGAACAGCACCCCTTCGTACATGGCTATCATTACCATAGGAATTAAATAGCGCGGCCCGAATGCCCAACCTCCGGGCCATTGATAATAGGCGGAGTAGAGAATTAAATAGGCAACAATAGTCATCAGCAGGTAGTTTTTAATCCCGATGCTAAATAAGTTACTTCTGTTTTTCATGCTTTTTATTGAGTTCTGGTAGCCTGATTTGGCCACATACCAAAGCATCAATATAAATATAGGGGTATAATAAAGTACTCCCCGGAAGGTTGAAAATACAAGTCCCCAAAAAGCCGAAAAGGATGGCATATTGAATCCAATATCCTCGGCATTTTCCTTTTGCTGGTGTATTTCATAATTATACGGAGTTTTGGTGAAGGAGCCTGTAAGATGGTAGTTATACCATAACACCAATATAAAACCGGGTATTAATCCCAATGCAAAAAGCAAAGGTTTTGAAATCTTCTTCTCGTTCAGGTATATAAGCAAGGCCCAGACAGGCACCAACACCCCTACCGGAAATTCAGTAGCTAATGCAAGCCCAAGCATTATACCTGAAAGTATATACTTTTTATCTTTGAGAAATATATATGCTGTTAATGCAAATACTCCACTTAAAACATGCCCAGTATAGGTTCCGGCATAAGCAAATAAAAAAGAGGCGTAAAATGACATCATCACAACTACAACAGGTGATAACTTTACCGGTACTTTTTTTATGGCAAACAGCGACAAAAAAAGAGTAATGACGAATGGAATAGCACCGCATAAAATATCGCCAAGCATAAGAGGAGTGGCCGATTGGGGGAGCAAAAAGCCGCGCCCATCGGGTGTATGGACTATTCCGTCAGGTGCTTTATAGGCCCAAATATAAATGGGGTATTTTTTTTGCTCCGTATCCTTTAGTTCAGGTAAGCCCAATGATTTGTAAGCGGAATAAAAAGGATAGACTATAAAAGAAGAGAGTGGCGCTTTGTTGGAATAGAAATGATTATTGATAACACTTACGTCTCCGGCATAATCTTTGTATTTATCTATTACCAGTGTCTTATTTTCATATAGCGTAAGTACCGGAATTGCCCTGCTGGCTGCATTTGGCGTAAGCCACACGTCTAAATAATAACCTGCTAAAAAGAGATTGATTACTATGAATGCCGCATAAAACCATTTCTTTTGGTTACTGAGTATTGTTTTATCAGTGGGGTAGTTCATATATCATCATTCAGGGCAAAGATAATGGAAAAGCAATACTCATTTTCTATTCCATTATTATTCTCACATAGAAGGAATAGAACGGGATTATTTTAATAAGAAAGTTCTATTTTTTAAAAAAGCCATAGATGGCTCTTACTTCCATAATGGTATATATGAAGTAAAGGAGGAAAAAGCTAACAGCAAATACTTTTACGCCCTGGCGATGCATCAGGGCATATAATAGTACAAATGCGCTGCAAAGAATCAATCGCCCAAAACTTACGGTCATGTATAAATACACAAATCCCCTCGGGTTCTTCTCCTTGGTATTGGCTACTAAAATAAAAGCAAGCGAATTAACGGCAAATAAAAAAGCAATCATAGCTGTAATAGGTAGTGAAACAGCAGGAAAACGCAAAGAAATTCCATACAGAATTCCATACAGGGCAATGGAAATAAGCAATAGCCGGAGGATAAACCGGCGGTGAATTATGTTCATTTTTGTTTTAATAAATCTCTAACTACTAAGTACACTCCGAGAAAAACACCTAAAAGGGTAAGTACGGTAGTAAATAGAGGAAATTTCATAGGAAATTTGGTGTCGAGCCACTTACCTAAGAAAAGACAAATAATTATAGACGCTGCAATTTGAAATGCCATGCCGGAATACCGGGCAAGGGCATTAAGAGACCGCTTGCTGCTTTCTTTCGGTTCTTTCTCTGCTTGATTCTGATCCATTATATAATCCTTTAACTGCATTACCCATAACGCAGGAGCCGCTGAACTGTGCCCCCGGCTCTATAGATAATCTTCCTATTACAATATCACCCAGCAGTTTACAACTTGCTTTCAATGAAAGCATTTCATTCACTGTAACTTTTCCATTAATAGTGCCATGTATTTCTGCACTTTGACATGCAATATCTCCGTCAATTTGACCGGAAATCCCTATCACCAGTTTACCTTCCGTTTGAAGTGCTCCTTTCAATGTACCGTCTATACGAATATCGCCAGATGCTTTTATAATACCTTCAATATATGTGCCAGATTTTATCTGGTTTACCACATGAGCATCTTCCTGAATGTTTTTAGCCATAATTTGAGTGGATTAAAAGTATACAAATATAATTCTTTTTCTATACGATAATCATGACAAGGTTCAGACAAGCATTAAAAATCTGAAAATCAATAACTTATGAGGTTGTGAAAAATATTTTCCGTATGCTCATTTATGGGAATTACAAACAGGTTATTAACAAATTACCTTAGCAAGATAAACAACTATTTAGTGGTGTAACTTCACCCTATCACCTATCTTTGTCTTTTCTTAAAGCAAATGGAAAAAGCTCCGGACACATACCGTTTCCCTGTAAAACTACAGCTTCGTTTAGACTGGAGCGAAATGGATTTATTCGGACACATTAATAATGTGATGTATTTTAAATTTATCCAGGCATCCCGGGTAAATTATTGGGAACACGTAGGGCTTATGCGCGATTATTATAAAGATAAAATAGGGCCTATATTAGTATCTACCGGGTGCCAATTCAGCAAACCGCTTTTTTATCCCGACAACATAGTAATAGAAGTACGAGTAGAGTTTATTAAAACAACAAGTATTGGCTTGCACCATCGCATATCGAACGGGAAAAACGAATTAGTGGCCGAAGCCCATGATGTGATTGTACTTTATAACTTTATAAAAAACGAAAAAGTGCCTATTCCCGCTGAATTGAGGGCAGCTATCGAAAAATTATAGCCCGGTTATGAACATTTCGCAGTTTATTACTTCTCCCCCATTTATGGTTTAATAACATTGGCTTAATCTGTAAGCCTCATTGGTGGCGTAGTTTTGCATTATAAAAATCAAAACTTCTACACCATGAAGTCATTATCAGTAAAGTTTTTCAGCAATTTCATTACATACTTTGTAATCCTGCTTTTTTTTATATGCTATCTCATTTTACGTGGCTTACTAAGAATTCAATACTAAGCCCCTCCAAACATGAGAAATAATAGCGCTGTAGAAATAGGAGTGTACGAAATTCCGGGACTCGTAAAGCAGCCCCTTGAAAATACGCCAGGTATTTTTGATGCAGCCGATGAGGGAAGCGAAAAATATTTGCTTTCATTTTATGAGATTTTTAAAACACGGCATGCAGGTGAAAAACTGTTTTCATACCTGTTAAGGCTTGGGCTGGTAAGGAATGATGCAGGTAAGTTTATCTTTATTCCCAAAACAAGGAGTTCGGTTCTACCGATAGTGTGCCTCTATAAAACCTTAAACGAAAAAGGCTACCTGAAACGAATGACTCAAACAGAAGCCGGCTATTATTTTTGCAAGGCCTTTGATAAAAACATGAATAACATCCGTCTTTTTTATTCCGACCAAATTGACGTTTGTCTCAAGTATAGCGAATACTTTTTCCATATTCCAAATTACGCGGAATTTATCAGGTAAATACACGTAATAATATATCAGCCAATAATTTACGGGATGATATAGGCATATCTCGACCTATAGATTTAGGTGGTTATTTTTTCATACCAATTACGCAGGAATATTAAACTTGAGAGTAAATGCAACCCTCAATTGTAAATATTCTTTCCATTGTAAAAAACATAATTGATAGTTTTGCGTCTTCTTAGAAATACTATGGTAGAAACAGGAGCGAGAAAATGGATTATTACCCTTACGGTAATACTTGCAGCATTGCTGGAACTTATTGATACTACGATTGTTAACGTATCAATCCCCCAAATAATGGGGAATCTTGGAGCCACCCTTGATGAGGTGGGATGGGTAGTTACCTCCTATACGGTTGCTAATGTTATTATTCTCCCGATGTCCGGCTGGATTGGACAAAAATTCGGGCGTAAACAATATTTCCTATTTTCCATTATCCTTTTTGTAGTGGCTTCCTTCTTTTGCGGCCATGCCCACACACTCAGCGAACTCATATTTTTCCGTATCATACAAGGACTTGCCGGTGGTGGTCTACTCTCACCTGCGCAGGCAATACTTATTGAAATATGGCCGCCTGCCGAAATTGGTATGGCTATGGCTTTATTCGGATTGGGTGCAGTAGCAGGGCCTACAGTTGGCCCTACCATAGGAGGATTTATAACCGACCATTTTTCCTGGCCCTGGATATTTTATGTAAATATTCCGGTAGGGGCTTTTGCCGTATTTATGGCTACAACCTTTATCAGGGATACGCCCCCAAGTTCTAAAGGGGAGAAGATAGATTGGTGGGGAATAGTCTTTTTAGCAGTAGCTGTTGGCAGTTTGCAATTAGTTTTGGAAAAAGGTGAAAGTGAAGATTGGTTCCACACTACCTATATAGTTGTTCTGGCAGCTGCGGCTTTCATTTTCCTTATTTCCTTTATATGGAGGGAGTTAAATATTGAATACCCTGTTGTTAATTTCCATATTATGCGGCACCGTAGTTTCACGTTAGGAATGTTTACTTCCTTTATGCTCGGCTTTGCCATGTATGTTTCCGTTTTTGTGTTCCCGGTATTTTGCCAGAATATATTAGGCTTTTCTGCTTTACAAACAGGCGAATTACTTTTCCCGGGTGGGCTTGCTACTATTTGCATGATGCCATTTGTAGGTAGTATGCTTAAGCGCGGGGTTCCGGCACAAATCATGTCTACTATAGGAATGATTGGGTTTTTCATTTTTTCTTATATGATGGCAAGCTCCAACGTTTTTTCAGGTACCGAAAACTTCTTTTGGCCGCTTATTGTACGTGGTATAGGTATGTCATTGCTTTTTGTACCGCTTACTACGCTTGCTATGCAAGATTTGAAAGGAAAAGAATTGGGACAGGGTACAGGATTAAATAATATGATGCGCCAATTGGGAGGTTCCTTTGGAATTGCCATAAGCACCGTTTTCCTTAATTCGAGAATTGCACAACATCGCAACATGCTGGTAGAACACATTTCCAATTATAACGACGCATTCACACAAAAGTACAATGCCTTCTACAATGGATTTCTCAGTAAAGGATTTAGTGTTACTCAGGCTAAAGCCATGGCTTTTCAGGCGATAGACGGAAGCATGATGAAACAGGTTTTACTTCTTTCATACAACGATGTTTATTTGTTTGTAGGTATATTTTTACTCTTCTGTATCCCGCTACTCTACTTGCAAAAGTTCAAGAAAAAGGTTAACATTCCCACAGACATGCATTAATTGTAAAATGCTTGTTATTTAAAAAGCAGATTCAATACTCCTGAAGCAGATTTTTTAAGCGCACCGAATAGTTTTTCTTTAATATCATGCGGATCTTTCTGTATATCCGCAGCCATATCAATACCTTCGGCCACTAGCAACTCTATTATTTCAGTCTTTTTTTCTTTTCCTTTTTTCAGGCGGTTGCCAATAATGCTTTTTATTACAATTTCGCCCCAGTGCTCACTTATATAATCCGTTTGCTGACCTATTTCTTCCCCTTTAGCCTTGCAAATAAGGGCAAGTTCCGCTTTACGGCTCTGTAATTCATGAAGTGCATTTTTTCTTGCTGCCATATTTATTTGCTTTGGGCTGAATTATCAGTTTGTTCTAATATCTTCCTTATCATATAATTTTGAATCTGCCTTCTGCCAATGGTAACAAAATACCAAAATATAAGCAGATAAACGCCCCCCGAAATAAGAAACCCCAGCCCATAACTATGCAGCCACTGCCCTATAAAAAAAGACAGCGCAATAAATAAAGACAAGATAACCAGGGAAAGAATAATGATCCCAACAATGGCTGCAAAAATATAAGAAGCTACCTTCGTGATATATTCAACCACTGAAAGCCGGGTGAGTTCTGTTTTTAGTTCAATATATTCCAATATCTGGCTCTTCAGAGCTTTCAAAGGCTGGTCGGTGTTTATATCCATAGGTTTGTTTTATGCTATAAATTTACAAAATATTCCGGTAACGATCTAACTTTATAAATAAGAGCCTCTTTAAAATTAATTTATTTCCTGCCGTTAAACCTTTTTATCCTGAAGCATCTATATTATAATTGAGTTCATCGCAGGCTTCCTCAAAGGGGTTTGAGGTTATTTTTCATAGGTATGGCCTAAAGGCTTAAGCCAAATGAATTCAAAAAGTTCCGCTAGTGGGCGGAACTTTTTTTTTATATACCCAACGTTTTACCTCTCTCATTCGTATTTGTTATTGGAAGGGCTTTTGATGAATTAAGGAGGCTTTTTCCATAGAGTGCCAATTGAAATAGGAGTGTTTCAATTGGATTAAGAGGGACCCTCCGGCTAGACACCGGAGGGCTTTTTTATTAATTTATCTATATTATATCTCCGAAACAGGGAACAAAAACAGGACTGTAAAAAAACAGCTTCTTTATCTTTCTTTAAACTTACTGTGAAAAATGGCATCCCATAGGGCGGAACTAACACCATAGCCCTTATGTGGTTGCTGATAGTGGTGTCGCATGTGATACACCTTAATATTAAGCCAGTATTTGCTTTTAAAGCCATAGTGATGAATGGCATAATGGGTCATGTCATAAATTAAATAGCCGGTAACAAAACCAGCAAAAAACGGGCAGGCATACACAGGCCCTAAAAGAAGCCAGAAAAGAGAATAAAAAATAATGCCAAGCGGAATACTTAGCGACGGCACCATAACCAGGCGATGGGTATCATTAGGATAATCGTGATGTACGCCATGTATTACAAAATGTATTCTTCTTCCAAGTTTACCGGGCAATTGAGTATGAAATACATAGCGGTGAAGAACATACTCCGTTAATGTCCAGAGGAAAATAGCTGCTACGAACAATATGGCTATTACCAGGGCGCCCAAATGAAGGGTAAAGATGGAGCGATACAAAAAGAATAATACGACCGGAACAAAAATGACAAGAGGAACTGACCAGTGGATACGTGATAACTTATCGAGTACGGGGTTTTTAAACATCACTACCGACTCATCTTTATTTGAAACAAAATTCTTTTCCATAATTCTAATTGCGATGCGCAAAGTTACGAAATAAGCGGTAATGAATAGATAGCAACAAAATGCAGTAGACTTTTTAATTCCTCCGCCCCTTATTTACTTTTATCTCAGCTTGTTATTGAAAAACTCAACATACTCGTCGCTTTTACCATGCTTGTAAAGTATACGGAAATTTTTATTAGAGATATAAAACCCCTCGTATGAGTTGGCAGGAAGTGCCTTCAGCAAATCGGGATTAGATACTACATAGTTAAAATAATCCTTTGCCCTGGCTGCCGACGAGAATTTATGCACCACCAACATTTGCTTATCATTCAAGAAAATATCTTCCATAGTAAGATGGTTCTCGGTGTATATTTTCGAATTCATATCTGAAATAGAGTTGCGCACCGCATTCACCTGGGCCGATTGCTTATTATCAATTACTACCACATAAAAATAGGTTGAATCTGCATCGTTAGAATACACTACCGGAGCTATAGTGTCAACCTTGGGCTTAGCTTGGGCAGCAGCACCTTTTTTGTACTCTTTATTCAGGTAATCGAGAATAGATTGTGCAACCTGTTTAAGAGTATCCTTAGGATATTCAATAATTACTTTTTCAAGCGCATTTTTGTAGGCTTCAATACCTTCGGAATGGCCTATTGCACCGGCTTCTAAAAATGCAAACTTGGGCATTTCAGCATTCCTGGGATAAAGCGAGTCGGCTTGCTTGCAATCATTAAGAACCTCCGCATAATTGGCCGCCTGGTAGGATGTTAGAGTAGCTGTATATAAGCTTAGTATTTGCTGCCTGCTGGCTTCCTGCTGCTGCCTGTATTTTTCAGGATCATTTATAAGTAAGGCATACTCCGTATTAGGGTACTTAGTTAGCAGAATATTTTTGTAATAATCTGCTTTTGCAGTATTCCCACTTTGGGTGTACATGAGATAAAGATTGTAATATATAAGTAATTTATATTTATTATCGGGATAGCGCGAAAGCATTTCTTCATAGTCGCTTTCAGCACGATTGTTGTTTTTTATATATTCCTTATATATATATCCCACGTTATTATAGGCTTCTATCAGGGTATCGTCCGATGCTTTCATCTGCGCATCAGTCAGCGGAATATTTTTCATGTAATTATTCCGGTTGTATTTTGACTGGTTTGCATCTTTGCCACCAGCAGCAGCATTTCCCGTTTTAGCGCTATCGTTAGAAACAGCATTATTGGCGGCTATTTGTGTGGCATCGGCTAGCTTGTGGCTGCGCCTCCAGTTATCCTCCAGTTGCCTATTTCCCCATCGTTGGGTAAACTCATTAGCTCCCTGGCTTATCAGGCTCGGATTATAAAAATACCATTTGCCATTAGCCACCCCGGCAACAGGCGCGTTATTCTGAGCGTTCTCGGCAGCTATTCTTTCCTGTTCCTTCTTTTGTTCGTCGCTTCGTTTTTGGACTTCAATAAGGCTATCCACATATTTTTCAGCTCCTTTTTGTCCACGCTTGGCAATCTTTCGCAGGCTGTCTTGTTGGTCAATAACAGCCAAATCCCGTATCAATTTATCCAAATTATTTTTCTTCTCTACAATAGAATCACGCCCCCTATAGGTCTTAGGTAATGCAGTAACAGTACTGTCGAAATATATTTTTGCAATTCTGTAATCTTCATGGTCGAAAGCTAAGTTGCCGAGGGCAAGGTATGAAATAGCTTTTTGCACCTTATTAGTGGTGCTTACCTTTACTGATTTATTTAAATCAGTAAAGGCCAAAGGTTCCGAGCCTTCTTTTAAGGCTATTTCAGCAAGCGCATAATAAATTTGGTCGCGGTCATCAGCATATTTGGTAGGCCGCAACATTTTCATAAGGTTTTCCTTTATTTTTTCATTCTCCTTGTCGCCACCCAAATGCAATATGGCTCTTCTTATGCGGGCTTCAAAATCCAAGTCGTCATAAGGATGCATGGCAAGGCATTGGGTATAGCTGTAATAGGCCTTTTTATTGTTGCCGCTTCGTTCCGATAGCTGCCCGATAATGAAGTAATAGCGGGCTTTTGTTTTTTTATCTTTTTCTACCTTCAATGCCTTTTCAAGTTGGGCTGCCACTTCAGGGTATTGCCCTATGCGCATGTTCCAGTCAGCGGTTACGGCAAACACTTCCGGAACCAATTTTTTCGGTATTTTTTTTCCACTGCTTCGCAGTAAGTCAACCACTTCTTCTGATTTACTTACCGAGCCTAACTGGTTATAGGTTCTCGCCTGCCATACTAGGGCTTCGTATTTAAAATCTGTTTTCTTATATTCTTTAGAGGCGTATTCAAACACATCACTCGCTTCCAGCAAGTCATTCTTGTACAAATGTGCTTGCCCCAATAATAAGTAGCAATATTTTATGTAATGTACCGCATCGGGTATTTCGCGCTTATTTTTGGTAGTGATGGTGTGCTTTTGGATCATGGTATCGGCTTTCCGCACAGCCCTGCTCATGTCAGGATAAATAGAGGCAGCCTCAGAAGGGTCAGGATATACATATACAGGAATTATATCCGTATAGTCTTCCTTATGGTTTTGATTCAAAGTCTTTATTCCATCATCGTAAGCCAGTTTACCCCAAAAATAGCCGTTATAGTGAGCGCAGGTATTATGAAAAGTACGGGTAAGCCAGGTATTCTTCGTGGTAGTGCATGACGAAATACCCAATACCAATATAGCCCCCATAAATAGGAGAACTACTGATTTCCATATGTTAAACTTGCTCAAAAACTAAAATTTAGATGTATAACTGGATTTCGGGGAAAATAGTGTGCAAAGTTAAAAGTTATGCGTTAAGAATACTTGGTAATAACTTATAATTCACAACTTACAATTATCAAAGCGGAATATTGCCATGTTTCTTTTTAGGAAGCGTATCTACTTTGTTTTTCAACATTTCAAAGGCTTTTATCAGCTTATTGCGGGTATCTTCGGGCATTATCACTTCATCTACATAGCCTCTTTCAGCAGCGCGATAAGGGTTGGCAAAGTGGGCAAGGTATTCTTCTTCTTTTTCTTTCCATTTGGCGGCCTTGTCCTTAGCTTCCGATATTTCCTTCTTATGTATTATTTCAGCAGCGCCCTTTGCTCCCATCACAGCTATTTCAGCCGTGGGCCACGCGTAATTCATATCAGCGCCAATGTGTTTCGAATTCATTACATCATAGGCTCCACCGTAAGCCTTGCGGGTAATAACCGTAATGCGTGGCACAGTAGCTTCGCAAAAGGCATAAAGCAATTTTGCTCCGTTGGTTATAATACCGTTCCATTCCTGGTCGGTTCCAGGTAAAAAACCGGGTACATCTTCAAATACTAACAAGGGAATATTAAAGCTATCGCAAAATCTTACAAAACGAGCTGCCTTAGCCGATGATTTTATATCGAGCACCCCTGCCAAAAATGCAGGTTGGTTTGCTACTACGCCTATGCTTTTGCCGGCTAATCGGGCAAAACCAACAATAATATTCTCTGCATAATTTTTATGAACCTCAAAAAAACTCTCTTCATCTACCACCTCGCTTATCACTTCGCGTATATCGTAGGGTTGGTTAGGGTTTTCAGGTACTATATTGCTAAGTGCAGGCCTGCTTTCAACCGCAGGTGTATATGGTACTGATGGCGCTTCCTCTTCACAGTTCTGAGGGATATAGCTAAGCAGCTTTTTAAGATATTGTATACATTCCACTCCGTTGCCGCAGGAAAAATGTGCCACTCCAGATTTGGCTGAATGTGTGGAAGCTCCACCCAGTTCTTCCGAGGTTACCTCTTCATGAGTTACCGTTTTTACCACACTGGGGCCGGTTACAAACATATAAGAAGTGTGTTCAACCATTAATATAAAATCAGTAATGGCAGGTGAATAAACAGCTCCGCCGGCACAGGGTCCCATAATAGCAGATAACTGAGGAATAACTCCTGAAGCACGGGTATTTCTGTAAAAAATATCGGCATAGCCGCCAAGCGATACGACACCTTCCTGTATGCGTGCTCCGCCTGAATCGTTAAGGCCGATAACGGGAGCCCCGTTTTTCATGGCAAGGTCCAGAATACGGCATATTTTTTCAGCATGGGCCTCGGAAAGTGAACCACCGAAAACAGTGAAATCCTGGGCAAAAACGTATATTAATCTTCCATTAACAGTTCCATAGCCGGTTATAACGCCATCGCCTAAAAAATTTTCACGCTCAAGCCCAAAATCGCTTTCGCGGGACGATACAAACATTCCTATCTCTTCAAAACTGCCTTCATCCATCAACAGGCCCACCCTTTCACGGGCGGTTAGCTTGCCTTTTTTATGTTGCGCTTCTATACGGTCTTTACCACCGCCAAGTTTGGCTTCGGCAATTTTTTCATTTAATTCTTTCTGCTTATCTGTCATAGAGTAATCTATTATATACTGCTGCAAAGGTAAAACAAGTTACGAGTTATAAGTAGGAAGGTTTCCCTATCTTTGGCCAAATAATAAACCTATGGATTGCCCTTCTTTCACCCTTGATTTTGCCGGTTCGGCTGAAGACCTTTTAAATAAAATGCAACAAGCAGCTAAAGAGCAAGGCTTTTCATTGAGCATTGATTCGGGCTCTATTTCGGTAAAGATGTTTGGCGTTACTATGGCCAAAGCCAGTTACCAAATCAATGGGCAGCAGGTAACCCTTACCATAACCCAAAACCCACCTGGCTGGGAATGCGCAAAAACACAGCACATTATTTCGAAATTTATCGGTGAAGGGAGGTAAGCTAAGAGGTAAGAACCAAGAGTATTTATCGTCAATGCGAGGCTCTGCGAAGCAATATCTTCTTATTTTACTCGATGACTTTGTCATGCTGAGGAACGAAGCATCTCTACCAGACATTGAGATTCTTCGCTCTTAGCTTTCTAATAACCGCTGAACCCTCGACTTTACCGGCTCTGCTGATGCTCCTTTAACCCCAAATGCAACAAGCCATCAAAGAGAAGGGCTTTGGGTAACAGGGTTTTTATATATTTGTATTCTTCTAATTACCTTATTATGGCTGAAAAAAATAAATACGATGTCTACATTAATGATAAACTTGAATATATAGACATGGAAGCGAAATCGGAAGAAAATGCCATTGAAGAAGCAAAAGACTTATTTGTTGTCCAGTCTGAAATAGGTCAGGAAGGTGAAAATACCGAGGTTAATCTGGCAGATTATACATTCAGGGCAGTTAAAAAATCGTAATGATGTAAATGTTAATTGCACTATTAACTATTCACCAATATACTTAGTTAATGTATCAAGGAAAGCCTCTCGCTGGTCAATAAATACGTTATGAGATGCATCAGGCACAATAATAAAATTATTATTTCCTATTTCAGCTTTCAATTCATTTAGTTGGGGCATATCGAATAACCCGTCATCTGAACCGTAGATTCCAAAAAACTTTACCCCTTCCTTTTTACAGGTTTCAATATCCTTAGTAAGATTTAGGGTGGTATAATGTTCATTCCTATAAAAGCCTTGCACAGGCGGATAGTCGGACTGCATCAGCATCTTGGCATCAGGATTTGACAAAAGAGATTGATAAATGCCCTTAGATTCTTCAGTACTATTCTTAGGCTTATAGAGGTTACAATGCATGGCATGATAAAAGAGATAGGAACTGTAAGGAAGTGATGCAGTATCCATTTTTTCAAGCATGGCAATATATTTAAGATTTGCCGTGTCATTCTTCTGAACATAGAAGTCTTTGCAATGATGTAAGATAGCAGTGAGTGTCATTTGATACGAAAGAGGAGAACTTACCATCACCATATTTTTTACCATAGCCGGATTTTTTTCAGCAAAATGAATGCCAATTGTTCCACCCCAACTGTGGCCTATAAGTGTGGCAGTGCTTATTCCGTATTTAGCATAAATTCCCTTCAAATCATTTATATCTTCCTCCATAGTAAACTTGCCGGGCAGTTTGTTTGATCGCCCACATCCACGTTGGTCATACACGATTAAATAATACCCCTTATCAGCTAATTTTTGCGCTGTAGCTAATTCAAAACCGGCACAATTATAACCGGGGCCTCCATGTAAAAAAATAATTGCGGGTTTATGTTTATCACCAAAAGCCTTTGAATACAAAGAAGCTGAATCTTGAGAAAACGCAACGAACGGCAGAAGAGCAAAAAGAAGTACAAGTATTTTTTTCATCAGTTTATGTGAAATTTATATATTAAAAAATCAAATATAGAGATTACTTTCCTGTCGGGCTCCGGCTACATCCTCTCCGGCACATCAATACCCAAGAGCCAGAAAGCCTTTTTTATAACTGCTCCCGTTTGTCGGGAGAGTGCAATACGGAAACTCCGCACATCAGCATTTTCTTCTTTCAATACCTGGTAATCGTGATAGAACCCATTATATTCTTTCACCAATTCATAAGTATAATTAGCAATTAATGCAGGGCTATATGTATTAGCAGATTCTTTCACAACGATAGAAAACTCATAAATCTTACGAATGAGTTTTTTTTCTTTATCAGCAATAGTGTTCACGTTAGTTGCCGGGGAATAGCCCATTTCATTTGCTTTATTCAACAAGGAATGAATACGTGCATGGGTATATTGAATAAAAGGACCCGTGTTGCCTTCAAAATCTACCGATTCTCGGGGATTAAAAAGCATTTTCTTTTTCGGGTCAACTTTCAGAATGAAATATTTGAGAGCCCCCATGCCAATGGTTCTATATAATTCTTCTGCTTCCTTCGATTCAAAGTTTTCAATCTTTCCGAGTTCTTTGGTAATTTCCCGGGCCGTATCTACCATTTCTTTCATCAGGTCATCGGCATCTACTACGGTTCCTTCCCTCGATTTCATTTTGCCTTCAGGCAATTCTACCATGCCATAAGACAGGTGGAAGCAACCGGTAGCCCATTTGTACCCCAGTTTTTTTAGAATTAAGAAAAGAACCTTAAAATGATATTCTTGTTCGTTGGCTACTACATAAACCAACTTATCAAACTTAAAATCCTGCGACCGTATGAAAGCCGTACCTAAATCTTGCGTAATGTAAACTGAAGTACCGTCGGAGCGCAATACTAGTTTCTCATCTAACCCGTCATGCGTCAAATCTACCCAAACGGAATGGTCAGTACGGCGATAGAATATTTCCTTTATCATGCCATCCTCTACTATTTCCTTCCCCATCAAATAGGTTTCCGATTCATAATAGGTTTTGTCGAAATCAACGCCCATAGCTTTGTAGGTAGCATCAAAACCTTCATACACCCAGCCGTTCATCATTTGCCACAGCTTAATAGTTTCTTCATCACCGCTCTCCCATAAACGCAGCATTTCACGGGCTGCTTCCATCAAGGTTGATTTTTTATCAGCATCTTCTTCCGATAAGCCTTTCGCCATTAACTCTTTTAGCTCCTCTTTATATTTCTTATCGAACAGTACATAGTATTTCCCAACAAAAAAATCGCCTTTTAATCCGGCTTCGGAAGGTGTTTCTCCCCCACCCCATTTTTTCCAGGCCAACATAGATTTGCATATATGTATGCCCCTATTGTTAATCAGGTTTACCTTAATAACATTGTTTCCGGCTGCCCTTAATATCCTTGAAACGGCAAAGCCGATAAGGTTATTCCGCACATGCCCCAAATGCAATGGCTTGTTGGAATTGGGACAGGAATACTCCACCATAACGGTGGGAGAATCTTTTTGAGGCTCTGTAAAACCAAATTCTTTATCTTCTGAAATAGATTTTAGAAAATCAATCCAATACGATTTCGCTACTACCAGGTTAAGGAAACCCTTAATTACGTTGAAAGATTCCACTTCAGGTACATTGCTTTTCAAGAACTCGCCTATTTCCTTTGCTGTATCTTCCGGCTTCTTTTTAGAATGCGAGACAAACGGAAATACCACAATGGTAAAATCGCCCTCGAATTCCTCACGGGTGGGCTGAATAGCTATCTTAAGGTTTTCGGTAGGAGCATTATAGAGCGTGGCAACTGCCTTCTTTAATGATTCAGATATAATGGAATGAATAGTTTGCATAGTTATATAACACGAGTTATCTGGTTAGCGGCTTTTTGTAATATTTCGAAGGCATTTTCGGCCATCAGGTTTTCTTTATCGAGGGTTGGATTTATTTCTGCGATTTCAAAAGAAGCTATTTTTTTACTATAAAGCAAACGGGCAATGAAATTTCCTGCCTCCCTTTCCGTAATGCCATTTTTAGTAGGTGTTCCGGTACCACGTGAAATGGAAGGGTCCATGCTATCTACATCAAATGAAATATGGATAATGTCGCATTTATCTAAGTAATTAAGCACCTCTACCGCTGCACGTTCTACTCCCTTAGCCCGCATTTCCGATACGGTGTAGTTATGAATATTCAGCTTTTTAATCAATGTACTTTCCTGAATTTCCATACCGCGCATGGCAACATATATTACATCGGAAGGAAGTACCTTTGGTTTTATTCCCCCTAATGATTTCAGTTTCTCCCAATAGTTTATAGTCTCTTCATCCGGCTCATTGGTTTTATTGGCTATGTTATCTTCATCAAGCATGGCTGCAATGGGCATTCCGTGCATATTGCCGGAAGGGGTTGTGTATGGCGAATGAATATCGGCGTGTGCATCAATCCATATTATTCCAAGCCTTTTATCAGGGTGAGCCATTTTAATTCCTGCCACCGTTCCCATAGAAGAGCTATGGTCGCCCGAGAGAATAATAGGAAAGGTATTAGGTGCTTCCACAGCCTTTTGCACTTCTTTTGCCAACTTTTCAGCAACTGTATATATTCCTTTTATACGCTTGGCATATTCATTGCGGATAGGTTCCAGCAAAAGTTTGTTTTCAACCGGAACCCTAACAGACTTATTTCTCTTGAAAAAATAACTGCCAAAATCGAGCGCGGCTATTTTGAGCGCATCCACACCCATGCTTGCACCTCGTGTTCCGGCACCTATTTCCGATTTTACCTCTATAAGTTTTATCTGTTTCATACCTTATTAGTCGTCAGTCACAAGTAGTAAGTCGCAAGCGATTTTCTATTCCTCATTCGTCATTATTAATTTTCCACTCTCAAAAGTAACTCACTTACTTTACTCTATTTTTTTCAAAGTAGTTTACTTACATTTGCGTCCTCAATTTAATTTAACCCACTTAGAATGGAAAATACGTATACGGACCTCATACAACACACCTTCAATTTTCCGCAGGAAGGTTTTCGTGTGGAAGACAATGAACTCTACTTCCACGATATTAATTTGATGTCCATTATTAAGCAATACAAAACGCCGCTTAAGCTTACGTATCTCCCAAAAATCAGTTCGCAAATCCAGAAAGCAAAGAAACTCTTTAATGTAGCTATGGCAAAAGCCGACTACAAAGGTAAGTATAGATATTGTTACTGTACAAAAAGCTCGCACTTTTCTTTTGTCCTGGATGAAGTGCTATCGAACGAAGATGTACATATTGAAACCTCATCGGCCTTCGATATTCCTATTATCAAGGACCTTTACAAACAGGGCAAACTGACTAAAGAAAACTATATTATTTGCAACGGATTTAAACGCCCTGCCTACATACAGTACGTTTGTGAACTGATTAATAACGGGTTCGTAAACGTAATTCCGATTCTCGATAACAAAGAAGAATTGGACTATTATAACCGTTCTGCCAAGAAGAAATTCAACATTGGTATCCGTATTGCAGCCGAAGAAGAGCCTACTTATCCTTTTTACACATCGCGCCTTGGTATACGTTACCGTGATATAGTAGACTTTTACAAGGAAAAGATACAGAAGAACCCGAAGGTGCAATTGAAAATGCTGCATTTCTTTATCAATACCGGTATAAAGGACGCTATCTATTACTGGACTGAACTTGCCAAGTGCTTGAAGGTTTATTACCAGCTAAAGAAGATTTGCCCCAGCCTCGATTCATTGAATATTGGTGGAGGCTTACCGATACGCAATTCGCTCGGGTTTGAATTTGATTATGAATACCTGATTGAAGAAATCATTCTGCAGGTTAAAAATTTCTGCGACCAAAATGACATTCCCGAACCCAATATATTTACTGAATTTGGTTCATTTACGGTGGGAGAAAGCGGCGCTGCCCTCTACTCCGTATTGGATAAAAAATGGCAAAATGACCGTGAGCTGTGGTATATGATTGACAGTTCATTCATTACTACCCTGCCCGATACATGGGGAATTAACCAGCGCTTTATCATGCTTGCCCTTAACCATTGGGATCATGAATACCAGAAAGTAAACCTCGGAGGGCTTACCTGCGATAGTCTGGATTATTACAATTCTGAATTACATACCAACGAAGTATACTTGCCTAAGTTCAACTATAAAGAAGATGAACCGCTCTATGTAGGTTTCTTCCATACAGGAGCTTACCAGGAATCGTTGGCTGGGTATGGTGGTATACAACACTGCCTTATTCCTGCGCCAAAGCATGTTATTATCGACAAAAACGATGATGGTGAAATAACCACACGCCTCTTTGCCAAGGAGCAAAGCTATAAGAGCATGTTGAAGGTGCTGGGGTATTAGAAAATGAAAAATGGAAGAGTGAAAAATGGTGTATGCAAGCTCTGCTGATAAATAACGACACAAAACGGCTTATTTATCCAACCCTTCTATCGTCCTTTTGATGATATTCGTGGCCTCCAGTATTTGTTCTTTCGTAATGATAAGCGGTGGTGCAAAACGAATTATATGATCATGGGTAGGCTTAGCAAGAAGGCCATTGTCTTTTAATGCCATACAGACATCCCAGGCGGTTACACCGTTCATTGGCTTAATTACAATAGCGTTTAGAAGCCCTTTGCCACGTATTACTTCTATTCTTTCCGAGTCAATTTTATGTAGTTCATCGCGGAATATCTCACCCATTTCAGCAGCATTTTCAGCTAATCTTTCATCACGTACCACTTCTAATGCAGCAATGGCAACCCTTGCAGCAAGCGGGTTGCCCCCAAAGGTAGATCCGTGTTCACCGGGTTTAATACACAATATTATTTCATCATCAGCCAGAACGGCAGATATAGGATAAACTCCTCCTGACAAGGCTTTGCCAAGTATTAAAACATCAGGTTTTACATTTTCATGTTCACAAGCCAGCAATGTACCCGTACGCCCGATTCCTGTTTGCACTTCATCAGCAATAAATAACACATTCTTTTCTTTACAAAGCTTAGCAGCCTCATTTAAATACCCTTCATCAGGTACTAGCACACCCGCTTCGCCTTGTATGGGCTCAACCAGGAATCCTGCCACATTAGGGTCTTCCAGTGCTTTACGCAAGGCACCCAGTTGGTTAAAAGGAATCAATTCTATCCCCGGTGTATATGGGCCATAATCTTTGCGGGCATCCGGGTCATTGCTCATGGATACAATGGTGATTGTCCGGCCATGAAAGTTTCCTTCACATGCAATAATCTTAGCTTTGTTTTCAGGTATCTTCTTAACCAGGTAGGCCCATTTGCGGCAAAGTTTTAACGCTGTTTCTACTGCTTCGGCACCAGTGTTCATAGGCAACACCTTATCATAGCCAAAGAAGGAAGCTATGAACTGTTCGTATTCGCCTAAGGCATCATTGTAAAAAGCCCTTGAAGTGAGTGTGATTTTTTTAGCCTGCTCTATCAATGCTTCCACAATTTTAGGATGGCAATGCCCTTGGTTAACGGCTGAATAAGCCGAAAGGAAGTCAAAATATTGCTTGCCTTCTACGTCCCAAACATACACACCCTCGCCCCTTTCAAGCACCACAGGCAATGGGTGATAATTATGGGCGCCGTATTGTTGCTCCATTTCGATAAGCCTTCCGGCCCTGTTCTTTTTAACAGCTACTGTTACCATTTTAAAAAAAATTATCTATGCAAAGTTAGAAATATTGCTGCATCTTTGGAACAATTTTTACAAGGAAATGCAAGCAGAAATAGTTGAAAACGCAGAAGCCATCGACATCGGCGAAGAAGGAAATGCCGTAGTGCGCCACCAAAACAGGGTAATATTTGTGAAAGGACTTGTCCCTGGCGATATAGCAGATATAAAAATTGTAAAGAAGAAGAAAAAATACGCAATGGGGAAAATTATCTCCATTAAAAAGCTATCAACCCTACGTGTACAGCCTGTCTGCAAGCACTTCGGAACATGCGGAGGATGCAAATGGCAAAACCTGGATTATGAAAAGCAAGTTGCATTTAAACAAAAGCATGTGGAAGATGCATTCGCCCGCATAGGGCATATTGAAGTGGAAGAAAAGTTTCCTATTATAGCTTCATCCAATGTGTATCACTACCGGAACAAACTGGAGTTTACCTTTTCTGCCAAACGCTGGTTAACACACGAGGAAATGGGCGATACAGCCAATTTTAACCAACCGGGACTTGGCTTTCATGTGCCTGGTTTGTTCGATAAAGTAATTGATATAGAGGAATGCTTTTTGCAGCCGGAGCCTTCCAATTCCATAAGGAATGAAATACGGAAATTCACTGTACAAGAAAAAATGACCTATTTCGATTTGAATGCACAGGAAGGTCTTCTGCGCAATGTGATGATACGCATTGCCACCACCGGCGAAATAATGGTAGTTGTTGTATTTGCACAAGATGATAACAAAATGCGAGAGAAATTATTGGCGCATATTGCAGAAAAGTTTCCGCAAATAACATCCTTGCAATACATCATCAACACCAAGAGAAACGATACGTTCAGCGATTTGCGTTCGGTTACTTATTTAGGCAAGGATTACATTACCGAGCACCTGGTAAAGAAAAGCGGAGATGTATTGCAATTCCGTATTTCGCCCCAATCTTTTTTTCAAACCAATACCACGCAGACCAATGCACTGTACCAAAAAGTGAGCGAACATGCTGGGTTAAAAGGCAATGAAATAGTATACGATTTATATACCGGTTGCGGTACCATAGCCTCTTTCATAGCTTCGGAAGCTGCTTCGGTAGTAGGTATCGAATACGTTGAACAAGCTGTAATTGATGCCAAACAAAATGCGAAAGTAAACGGCATAAACAATGTTGATTTTTTTGCCGGCGATATGCAAAACATGCTTACAGAAGAATTCTGCCGCCATCACGGTATCCCTAACGTAATTATTACTGATCCACCTCGCATGGGCATGCACCCGGATGTGGTAAATGCCATATTGAAAATGGCTCCTGAAAAAATTGTTTATGTAAGTTGCAATCCTTCAACCCAAGCCAGAGACATTGCCCTGATGAAAGAAAAGTATACTGTAAAAAAGATACAGCCTTTCGATATGTTTCCGCACACATCGCATGTTGAAAACATTGCGCTTTTAGTGAGGATATAGGTCAATTCATAAAGGTAAAAGTTCATAAAGTACCAATGCCATTTACTTTCTACTTTAGGAACTTTAAAAACTTTGTAAACTCTAAAAAAACGGCTTATTTTACTTAATCACAAAAAAATGAGAAGGATGGGTAACCATTCTCGTTCTCTTTTTTCTTTTCTATTAACAGGGCATTCTGATAGTATCTGCATCAATGATTATAGGGGTGACGACAGGTATGAAAAAATAAAAAAAACGATAAGAAATTTATTTCACTTTCATTTGCAATGCGGTGTTCTCAATAATTTTCCCATACCGGTTGGCAGCTCGTTATTGGCTCAACTGTGGCTTTTACCTATAATTTACTTACTTTTTTCACAACCCTCTGGCCATTTGATTCAATATCCAGGAAGTATACACCAGCCGGGAAAGACTTCATATTAATGGTTTCTCTGAATCCCTGGTTTACCATTTTTTGCTTGTCTGAATAAACAACTTGTCCCACCACATCCGTCAAATAAAAATCAGTTTCTGCCTGCATTCCATCAATAGTAACAGTAAGCAATCCATCGGTTGGGTTTGGATACACCTCTACCTTTGAGGACATTAATCCCAATGGCTCAATCCCGGTAACGTTAGCTATACTAATGTTAGAATAGGCTTCATCTTTAGACGGAAGGAAACTTAAACGTCCCGGAGCGTGCGGCAATATATGCGGGATATAGGGTGTGCAATTTACATTCCAATTCAGGCCCAAACGGTAGCGGAGAGCCGGATTAAGCGGTGCTGCGGTATCAGTATATGCGTTAACACCACCCGGCACTGAATCAAGTGTATGCCACTTTCCTTTGCCTGAATCGTCGCGCATAATGCGATAATAATTTACGGTAACTCCCTGATAAAAATTCCAGTTAAGGTTTATTTTATGCCCGATACCTAAGCTAGACTGAAGCAATATAGACTGATGATAAGCACTCAGTGGTACGCCACCATGGCAGGTATCAACAATGCCTATTTTGTAAAAATAACTTGAAACATTGGGCGATGATGAGGTGTCCGTGTATTCAGTATAGCTATGAATTGATACCTCCCCTACTTTAGCATATACATTACTGGCTACTCCACGGTAAACAATAAAACTATCTACAATAGTAGAATCGAGGTCTCCTTTTTGCCAAACAACAATATTATGTTTTGAATTAGTATCAGCTGTTACATAACATATATTTGATGAGTAAATCGGACAGCGCTTTATAACCGAAATGCACGCACTGTCGCTGCATCCTGTTGAATCGGAAACTTTACAACAATATGTGCCTGCACATAATCCGCTTATAGATGCCGTAGTTTGGCCTCCTGACCAGCGATATGTATACGGAGGGATACCGCCCGTTGCTGTTGCCCTTGCCGTACCACTGCAATACCCCGTATCAGGGGTTGAATAAAGCGTTATAACAGGGGCTCCCGTTGAAGGGGATATAACAACCATAGCCATGGTTATTCCTCCACAACCATTGTTGGCAGGAGCTAAATTTTTTGCTGTAATAACATATTTTCCAGGTGTGGCTGTAGAGGAATATGCAGCCGAACCATCCAACCCATTATTTATGTGCATACTATCCAAAAATGTAGCCCCTGTCCACGAAATAGGATAAGCAGTATTCCCGGTATTAAACAAAGCATTACAATAAATCATAGAGTTATTTTGAGTAGTGTAGATGGAGTCTTTTATGCTACCACCTGTAAGGCACAGTATACTGTCCGTTTTAATTGCTGTAATATCAGATATACCTAAAGTAGCATGCGTGCTTGCATAAAATGCAGCGGCATAATTCAGATAGAAAGGGGTACTATAATTGGTTTCTGTGCATAGAATAGTATGCGTGCCCGTGGCAGAAACTGCATAAGCATAAATTTCAGATGCCCCTGAATTACCACCATCCCAGGCAGTGGCAATATGAGTAGCAGGATTCCCATCTACTGTGATGGGCCCTATGCCAGGACCAAACCATCCATCATACGATATAACAATAAGCTCGTTGGGATGATGAGTAACAATATTAAAGGTACTGGAACTCCTAACAGCAGAAGCAGATGTATCAAAAAGAACCTTTCCGCCACATTGGGCTTGAAGGTTTGAATAGCCAATAAAAAGAAGGCTAACAGCTAGTAGTAGTAAGGACTTTTTCATGGTTTAAAATTTTGTGTTCATAGAGGAGAAAACATATTACCCACACTAATACGTAAATTCTGGGTAAAACGTTGGGTAAAGTATTTTTTCTCTGATTCTCAATTATTATCTAGTTACTGCAGGTTTATTCATCAATCCTGACCACGAAACTATATCTAACCTTATAGAGCCTACCAATATATTGGCCTGTGCGCGAATGGGAATATGGTTTTTATCATCCGAAATCCATACTTGCAAGTCGTTATCGTGCTTGAATATTCTACCCTTTTGTACCATAGGTTCAAATACCAGGCAGGCTATTTTACCCACCTCGCTCGTAATAGTATCGCGCCTTACAAACCTTATTTTAAGGCTCCATACCTGGTTATCTACAAATGCTACAACGCTGTCAATTTTGCCCGGTTTATCATTCCTGTAGTCAAATGTCCGTGAATAATAGAAGGCAGAAAGCATATCTTGCACATAGGCAGGAATTTTCAGTTTTTTACCACTGCTGTTTACAATGTGATAATCCTGGTCAAACAGCATATCCTGCTTGATTATAAACCCACCTTCATCTACCCGCCGAATAAACATAAGCGGGCAAAGAGCCTGAGCATCTATATATGTTTCGTAGCGATCATTTACTTTGAACACGGTGCTAAGCACTCCAGTAGAAACCCCGGTGCCTACTATATGATACGCCTTTTTTCCCAATACAGGCACCAAAGAGTCTTCTATTTTTATGCTTGCCTGCCCGGCATCTATAAACCCGTAATGAATACGGTAAACAAGTTGCTCGCCGCATTTAAAGGCCTCATTATTAATGGTACGGCTTTTCTCCTGGGCAAATATGTTTGAATGAATGAAAAATGAAAAATGAAAAGTCGCAATAATCAAATATGCTTTTATATTTTTCAATTTAATTTTTCATTTTTAACTTATTAATATTGTTCCTTTTCGTTAGGAAAATCCTTACTCTTCACGTCTGAAATATAATTGGTAACGGCATCTTTAATTTCCACATACATATTGGCATAGCGGCGTAAAAAGCGGGGATGGAATTCGTAAGTGAGACCTAGCATATCATGTATTACGAGCACCTGCCCGTCTACCAGGTTGCCGGCACCAATTCCAATAGTTGGAACAGATACCCGTTTGGTTACTTCACCTGCAAGCGCTGCCGGAATTTTTTCGAGCACAATAGAGAAACATCCGGCTTTCTCCAATACTTCGGCATCCTCTAATAGCTTTTTAGCTTCTTCTTCTTCTTTGGCCCTCACTGTGTAAGTTCCAAATTTATAAATAGATTGTGGTGTTAAGCCTAAGTGCCCCATCACCGGAATTCCTGCTGAAAGTATGCGCTTTACAGAGTCTTCCACCTCTACTCCACCCTCCAGTTTTACTCCATGAGCACCTGATTCTTTCATGATGCGTATAGAAGAATTCAGCGCTTCTTTGGAATTACCCTGGTAGGTACCGAATGGCAAATCAACCACAACCAATGCGCGTTTTACGGCCCTTATTACCGATTGGGCGTGATATATCATGTGGTCGAGGGTAATAGGCAAGGTAGTTTCATGCCCTGCCATTACGTTAGAAGCTGAATCGCCTACTAATATTACATCTATGCCGGCATCATCAAGTGCGCGAGCCATAGAGAAATGTCCCTGTTTTCCAATTTCTTGATGTAACGCATCATGAAAGAATCAGGTGCTCATGGAGTAAAACTGGAGGGTGGAGTAGAGGTAATGATTACTATTCATA
>Ga0206881_10109_pt1 | contig 25076 bp, 23 predicted proteins | sample Alteio_BWOrgCont_3_FD_152867 | JGI IMG/M metagenome (GOLD analysis project Ga0206881, IMG submission 152867) | Enriched cells from forest soil in Barre Woods Harvard Forest LTER site, Petersham, Massachusetts, United States -... | ecosystem: Environmental > Terrestrial > Soil > Temperate forest >...
GTGGACAGTTGCGGAAGACAAGAGTGCGGTCGCGATGCCGGTCGGAAAAAAGGTGGAGACTGCGGGGCAGTTTTCCCGAGCGAGTGACGACAACGCGCCAGGGCTGAAGCTTGCCGCGGCGGCCAGGAAGTCGGACGGTGAGATGCGGGTTGTCGCGCCGGGCGGTTTCGGCGCCGACGAGAATGGCGTCCGATTCCCAGCGCAACTCGTGCGCGACGCGACGCGCGGCGGGCGAGGTGAGCCAGCGGTTGTCGCCGGGCGGCGTGACGATGCGGCCATCGAGTGAAAGCGCAATCTTGGCCACGACCCAGGGACGGCGGTGCGTGATGTACCAGTTGAAATCGCGGTTGAGAGCGGTGGCCTCGGCGGCGAGAAGCCCGCTGGAAACCTCGATGCCAGCGGCGCGGAGAAGTTTCGCGGCGGCGCCGGCGTGGGCGGGATTGGGATCGGTCGCCGCATAGACAACGCGGGCGATTCTTTCGCGCAGGATGAGATCGGTGCAGGGCGGCGTGCGTCCGTGGGTGGAGCACGGTTCGAGGCTGACGTAGAGGGTGGCTCCGGCGGCGGGCTGGCCGCGCTTTTTCGCGTCGGTGACCGCGTGGACTTCGGCGTGAGGCGTGCCGGCGCGGCGATGCCAGCCTTCGCCGATGATTTTTCCGCCGCGCACCAGCACGGCGCCGACGCGCGGATTGGGCAGCGTGAGGCCCGCGCCGAGTTGCGCGAGTTCGAGGGCGCGGCGGAGGAAGCGGCGATCAGTTGTCGAAGAAGTTTTCAACGAAGTCCTTTGCCTCGAAGCGCCGGAGGTCCTCGGGCTTTTCGCCGCGGCCGAGATAGTAGGTGGGGAGGCCAAGTTCGGCGCGGACGGCGGCGACCATGCCGCCGCGGGCGGAGCCGTCGAGCTTGGTGACGATGAGCCCGGTGAGGCCGATGGCCTCGTGAAATTCGCGCGCCTGCGGCACGACCCCGCTGCCGGTGGTGCCGTCGGCGACGAGCCAGGTGTGGTGCGGGACGGACTCGGCCTTTTTCTGGAGGCTGCGCTTGATCTTGCCGAGTTCGAGCAGGAGGTTGCGCTTGTTGGCCTGGCGTCCGGCGGTGTCGATGATGAGAAGATCAGCCTTCGTTTCCTGCGCCGCAAGGAGCGAGCGGACGGCGACGCTGGCGGGATCGGTACCGGGCGCGGCGCTGGTAACGGGGATGCCGAGGCGCGCGCCCCAGGCCTCAAGTTGCTCGGCGGCGGCGGCGCGGAAGGTATCGGCGGCGCCGAGATGGACGGTCCGGTTTTCGTTCCGGCCCCGGGCGGCGAGCTTGGCGGCGGTGGTGGTCTTGCCGCTGCCGTTGACGCCAACAAGGAGGATGACCTCGGGTTTTTGCAGGATGGGCAGTGGCGGCGGAACGCGGACCAGTGGGGTCATTTTTTCGCGCAGCCAAACCCCGGCCTTTTCGGGCAAACGGCTGAGTCCCTCCGCGCGGAGTTCTTCGACCCATTCGGTGGCGAGCTTGACGCCGAGGTCGGCCTCGATAAGAAGCGCCTCCCAGTCGATGTCTTGATCGGAGCCGGTGCGGAAGCGCTCAACCAGCTTGTTCCAGAAACTCATGGTGCGGTCAGGCGGTGGACGGAGCGGGCGGAAGAATAACGCGCATGGGGAAACGAAGCTTCATTTCGCCGTCGAGCAGGATCTCGAAATGGTGCGCACCGGCCTCGGTGAACTGGAGCCCGCCGAAAATGTTGATGTTGGTGGTGTGGCTTTCCTCGTTGCCGAGTCGAAACTGGGTGGTGGCGGAAGCGAGGACGGTCTCCTCGTCGGGGGAGACGAGGCGGGTGATTTGTTCGAAGTCGCCGACGCCCGAGGACCAGCGGGTCCAAACGCAGAGCTTGATGATCTGGATGGGTAGCGTGGGCGCGCCGATAAAATTAACGATGCCGACGACGGTGTGGGCTCCGCTGGCTTCGACCCGGACGTCTTCGCAGGCGAAGGAGGCCTGGAGGTCGGGAATCATGCGTTCAAGGGAGGACATGGTAGAACCTATATCTCATCTACTTTTTAATACGCGGATCGAGCGCGTCACGCAATCCGTCGCCAAGAAAGTTAAGCGCGAGCAGGGTTAAGGTCATGAGGCCGGCGGGAAAGAGGAGCAGCCACCAGTAAAGCCGGATCGGGTTGATCAAGAAAGCCGCATTTGCAATCAGGGTACCCCAACTGGCCAGCGGTTCCTGCAGGCCGACGCCGAGAAAACTCATGAACGATTCATCAAGCATGATGGTCGGGACGGTGAGCGTCAGATAGACGACAATGAGACCGAGCAGATTGGGAAGGAGATGTTTCCAGAGTATCCGGACATGGGACTGGCCGAGCGCCAGCGAGGCCTGCACGAAGGGCTGCTGCTTGAGAACCAGCACCTGGCCGCGGATGATGCGCGCCATGGTGAGCCATTCGGTGAAACCGAGGAACGCGACGATGAGAACCAGACGCGGGGAGAGTTCAACCAGGCCCAACCGGTGAAGCAGGGACGCGACCGGGTTGTCCAAAGTGGTGACCATGACGATGACCAGAACGAGGGTGGGCAGAGAGTAAATGATTTCCACCAGGCGCATCATGAGATTATCAACTCGGCCACCGGCGTAGCCGCTGATCATGCCGTAGGTGACGCCGAGGGTGAGGCTGATGAGCGCGCCCAGCGCGGCAACCAAAAGGGAAATCCGCGCGCCGAAGAGGGTGCGGGTGAGGAGATCGCGTCCGTTGACGTCGGTGCCGAACCAGTGGTGATGCGAAGGAGGCAGGAGCGAGGCATCGGAAATCTGGTCGTAGCGGTAGCCAGTGTGCCGGGGACCCCAGATGGCCAAGAGGAAGACGGCCAGGAGAAAGAACGCGCAGACGATGAGAAAGCGGTCGTTGCGGACCACGCGGTAAAAGGAGAGCAGCGCGGTCATTCGAGTTTTACGCGGCGGTCGACGACGAAGTAGAGAATGTCGGCGAGGAGGTTGAAGAGGATGAGGAAGGAGCTGAAGACGAGAACGACGCCCGAGGTCATGAAGGGGTCGCGGTTGGAGGCACTGTTGACAAAGAACTGTCCGATGCCGGGAATGCCGAAGAGGGTTTCGATGACGATGGAACCGGTCAGGATGCCCGCGGCGGCGGGGCCGCTGTAACCAATGATGGGCAAAATAGCGACCTTGAGGGCGTGGCGAAAGAGAACGGCGTCTTCGGAGAGGCCCTTGGCGCGGGCAGTGCGGATGAAGTCAAGCTTGAGGACCTCCAGCAGACTGCCGCGAGTGAGGCGGGCGATGGTGGCGGCGAAGGGAACCGAGAGGCAGAGCGCGGGTAGAATAATCTGGTCGGGCGAACCCCAGCCATAGGCGGGCAGGAGGTTGAGATTGAGGGCGAGCAGGATAACGGCAAGCGGGGCGAGAACGAAGATGGGGATCGAGATGCCGAGGAGGGCGAAGAGCATGATGAAGCGGTCGCCGGGGGCGGGGATTGGCCAGCTAAAGTTGGCAAAGAGCTTGATTCTCTGATCGTTGGGGCGTTCGTGGCTGATGGCCGCCCAGCCGCCCAGGGTGATGCCGAAGAGGAGGGCAAGGAAATAGGCGACGGAACCGAGGACCATCGACACGGGGAGGCTCTGGGCGATGATCTCGTTCACGCTGCGGTTGAGGTACTGGGTCGAGATATTCAGATTGCCCCGCACGACTTTGCCCATGTACCGGAGATACTGGTCCCAGATTGTACCCTCAAGATCATGCTGTTGGTTCAATTGGACCATGATCTCGGGGCGGATGCTCTTCCCGTTGGAAAATGGGTTGCCGGGGGCAGCGCGAACCAGGAGGAAGGTAAGCGAGACGACGATGAAGAGGACGGGGATCGCCTGCAGCAAACGGCGAATGATAAGAGCGGTCATGGTTTCTTTCCGGGGATATAAAACTCGCCCCAGCGGTGGTCATCGACAAAATTCGGCTCGAAGCCGCCAAGTTTATCGGGGTAGTAAAGCGACATGCCGACCCAGAAGTAGACGGGGATGATGGGGACCTGGTCTTCGACCAGGATTTTTTCCATGTCGTGGAGAATCTGCATCCGTTTGACCGGATCGGCGGTGTTTTCAGAGGTCTGGAGCATCTGATCGTACTGCGGATCGCCCCAGCCGGTCTGATTGTTGCCGCCATCGGTGACGAACATGTCGAGGAAAGTTTGCGGATCGTTGTAATCACCGATCCAGCCGGAGATGCTCAGGTCAAAATCGATGAGATCCTGCGTGTTGAGGAAGACTTTCCATTCCTGGCCGCGCAGGTGGATGGTGTTGATGCCGAGGTCGCGCTGCCAGAGAGCCTGAATTTCGGTGGCGACCTGTTCGGAGGTGCCCCGCTTCGGGTAGAGCAACTCGACGTCGGGAAAACCCTGGCCGTTGGGGTAACCGGCCTCGGCGAGCAGGCGGCGCGCCTCGGCGGGATTGTAGACGAGGCCCTGGGGCGGCGTATAACCGGCGCTGCCGGGCGGGACAAGCGTGTTGGCAACCGGCTCACCGGCGCGGGTGATTTTTTCGACGATGTCCTGCTTATCGAGCGCGAGCGCTAGCGCCTTGCGAACACGGATATCGTCGAACGGCTTGCGCTTCACGTTGAAGCGGATGAACGAAGTTGCACCGAACGGATTGGCGTGAAAGTAGGGCTGGTTCTTGATGTCCTGCACCAGCGCGGACGGAATGCTGCGGGTGTCGAGAATGAGATCGGTTTTTTTCGAGTAGAAAAGATTGAAGCAGGCGGTGGCGTTGTTGGTGGGCAGGACCTTGATCCGATGAACGGGAACCGGGCGCCAGTAGTAGGGGTTGGCCTCGAGAAGGATGTAATCGTTGAGCCGCCATGCCTTGAGCATGTAGGGACCGTTGCTGACCATCCGCCCCGGCTTGGTCCAGTCATCGCCATATTTTTTCACGGTGGGGAGATGGACCGGGCAGAGCGTCTGGAATGAGGTGAGTTCGAGGAAATAGGCGGTGGGATGGGCGAGAGTGACGACGAGCGTGTGATCGTCGGGCGCCTTGACGCCGACTTGGGAAAAATCGGTGATCTTGCCCGTGCCGTAGGCTTCACCGTTGACGAGATAGTAGAGCTGGTAGGCATATTCGGAAGCGGTGGTGGGGTTGAGGACCCGTTCCCACGAGTTGAGGAAATCATAGGCGGTGACAGGATCGCCGTTGCTCCACTTGATGCCGGGGCGAAGGTGGAAGGTGTAGGTGAGGCCATCGGGCGTGTGAGTCCAGCTTTCGGCCATGCCGGGGATGATGTCGCCCTTCGCATTGCGGGTGGTGAGGCCCTCGAAAAGCGCGAGGCAGATGCGTCCCTCGAGCTGGCCGGTGATGACGGCGGGATCGAGACTCTGCGGTTCGTCGCCGTTGCAGAGGGTGAGGTCGGCCTTTTCGCTCAGCGTCCAGCTGCCAAAGAAATAAAAGAAGACGACGAGAAGCAGCAGCGCGCCAGCGATGAAGGCGGGCAGAACGAGCGTTGGCGGAAAGCGGAGACCGGAGACACCAGCGGCCCGGTCAGCTTGCTCCGAACCGGCGCTGCTCATCGGGGTTAATTCGTGGCAGGTTTGGCAGGCGCGGCGTTAGTCGCTGGAGCCACGGGAGCCGGAGCAACCGCCGCGGGCGCGGATGGCGTCATGGGTGCGGCGTTGGTGACGATGGCGGGTACGGGCTTGAGCAGTTCCTGCTCCAGGGTGGAGGCGTGGCTGGCCAGCGCCTCCCGGTGGGAATAGAGACGGGCCAGGGCGATGCTGAGCGCAAAGAAAAGGACGGCAAGCCAGACGGTCGTTTTAACGAGGACCTGAGAGGTCTGCGCACCCCAGACCGAATCGGTGAAGCCGCCACCGAAGGCAGCGCCGAGGCCTTCCTGTTTGCTGCGCTGCATGAGCACGACAAGGCACATGAACAGGGAGACGATCACGTAAAAGAAAAGCAGGATGTTGATGGCAATATCCGTCCAAAACATAAGGGGGCGATGATTGCGCTTTCGCCCAGGGCCTGTCCACCCTAAAATGGCAGGATGGCGCGAGAGGCTGTCTGGACGCGGACCTAGGCGCGAGTGAAGGAGTGATGCCGTAGTGCATCTCGACTAAGCGAGCAACGCCGCCCACTTTTTAGGGTGGACAGGCCCTTAGGGGAGGCAAGCGTTTTTGATGATGGCGGTGAAGCCGCGCGCATCGAGGCTGGCGCCACCGACGAGGGCGCCGTCGATGTCGGGCTTGGAGAGAAGTTCCTTCGCGTTTTCGGGCTTGACGCTGCCGCCGTACTGGATGCGGATGCGCTCGGAAACAGTCTGGCTGAAGTGGGTGGCGAGGACCTGGCGAATCCACTGGTGCGCCTCCTCGGCCTGGGCGGGCGAAGCGGTCTTGCCGGTGCCGATGGCCCAGACCGGCTCGTAGGCGATGATGATGTCGGCGAATTCCTTTTCACCGAAGCTGGCGAAGCCTTCGCATAACTGCATTTCGAGCACCTTTTTCCACTTGTTTGATTCACGCTCGGGCAGCGTTTCACCGACGCAGACGATTGGGCGCAACTCGGCGGCAAGCGCAGTCTTGGTCTTGCGGTTAACGGTGGCATTGTCCTCGTGAAAGTACTGACGGCGCTCGGAATGGCCGATGATGACGTAGCGGACGTAGAGCTCGCGCAGCATACCGGCGGAAATTTCGCCGGTGTAGGCGCCGGAGGCGGCCTCGTGGAGGTTCTGCGCGCCGAGGCGCACGTTGGGCACGGGGCTGAGAAGCTCGCTAACTGCGGCAAGCGCGGTGAAAGGCGGACAGAGGACGATTTCGGCCTCGTCGAACTTGCCGATTTCGCGCAGGAGATCCTCGACGAGGATGCGGGCTTCGGCCTGGGTCTTGTTCATCTTCCAGTTGCCGGCGATGATTTTTTTGCGATAGATCATAATTTTGTCATGCTGAGCTTGTCGAAGCATCTCTAACTATTCCAGGACAAGCGTGAGGTTATTGGATAAGAGTAATTTTTATTAAAAAAGAGTTAGATATCCTTCGACAAGCTCAGGATGACAGGCTTTTAAGAGTTCTCTCGGATTTGCTTTCAGGGATAGCGTCTTTTTTTCCAGACATTTTCAAATTCTTCCTTGGGGATTTCGACAGGTTCAAATTCGGGGTCTCGGGCAATGACGGAGAGATCAGGGAGGGGACTCGTATTCAAAGCAGTGCTGCCGGTCGATGCGGTTCCAGTGGCGTAATCGCAAAAGCCGTTCTTGAAACATTCCAATTTGCGCAACTCGCGGCCTTCTTGATCAAGTTCGCTGAAGAGCCAGACTGGTTCATCCGGATTTGTATGTTTCCATTTGACCCGAATATATTTCATTTTCTTCAGGCCATTGAATGTTGTTTCAGAACAAAGCGCAATGTTTCGTTTATCAGACGCGGTGCCTTATTTTTTGTCGGGGATGCTGGCCACCCCGGGTAATTCCTGGCCTTCGAGAAACTCGAGCGACGCGCCACCGCCCGTGGAGATGAAGGAGACCTTGTCGGCCACCTTGGCCTTCTTGACCGCCGCAACCGAGTCGCCGCCGCCGATGATGCTGACGGCGCCCGTGTTTTGGGCGATGGTCTCGGCGATGGCGAAGGTGCCCTTGGCGCACTCGGGCACTTCAAAGACGCCCATTGGTCCGTTCCAGAGGATGGTCTTGGCCGTGGTGACTTCGGCGGAATAGCGCTTCACGGTCTCGGGGCCGATGTCGACGCCCTCCCAGCCGTCGGGGATGTCCTCGCCCGGCTTGAGATATTTTCCGCCCGGCGTGACGGTCTTGGCCTTGAAGTCGAAGTGTTCAACGATGTAGGTGTCGGTGGGCAGGAGGAACTTGACGCCCTTTTCCTTGGCCTTGGCCAGTGCCAGTTTTGCGGTCTCAATCTTGTCGGGCTCGGAGAGCGAGTTGCCGATTTTTTTGCCGAGCGCGAGGCTGAAGGTGTAGGCCATCGCGCCGCCGATCAGGATAGTGTCGGCCTTGTCGAGCAGCCGGTCGATCACCTTGATTTTGTCCGAAACTTTCGCACCGCCGAGAATAACGACGAACGGGCGTTTCGGGTTGTCGAGTTCCTCGCCGAGATAGCGAAGTTCCTTTTCCATCAGGAATCCGATGGCGCGGACCGGGATGCATTTGGCCACGCCGGCGGTCGAAGAATGGGCGCGATGGGCGGCGCCAAACGCGTCGTTGACATAGACGTCGGCAAGCCGGGCCAGCTTCTGGCTGAAGGCGTCATCATTGGCCTCCTCCTGGTCGTAGTAGCGGAGATTTTCGAGCAGCGCGATCTCCCCGTCCTTGAGTTCCGCGGCGGCCTTTTCGGCAACTTCACCGACACAGTCGTCGACAAACTTCACCGGCTTGCCCAGCAACTCGGAAAGTTTTACGGCGGCCAGCGCGAGGCTCTGCTTGGGGTCACGCTTGCCCTTGGGTCGTCCAAGATGGGCGCAGAGCAGGATGCGCGCGCCCTGCTCGACGAGGTACTTGATCGTCGGCAGAGTCTCCTTGATGCGCGTGTCGTTGGTGATGACCTGCACGCCGTCCTTTTCCTGCAGGGGCACGTTGTAATCGACCCGGACAAGGACGCGTTTGCCCTTGAGCGATACGTCGCGGATGGTGATCTTGGCCATAAGGAAGATTCGAGCGTCCCCGCCGTGGCGGAACCGCCGCGGGTTAACCGATAATGAGCTTGAGGAGGTCGACGCAACGGTTGGAATAGCCCCATTCGTTGTCGTACCAGCTGACGAGCTTGAAGAACTTGCTGTTAAGCTCGATGCCCGAACCGGCGTCGAAGATGCTCGAGTGGGTATCGTGGATGAAGTCGGACGACGTGACCTCGTCCTCCGTGTAGGCGAGGATGCCCTTGAGATAGGTTTCACTCGCCTTCTTCATCGCCGCCTTGATTTCGGCGTAGCTGGTGGCCTTGACAGTCTTGACCGTCAGATCGACGACCGAGACCGTCGGAGTCGGCACGCGGAACGACATGCCGGTGAGCTTGCCCTTGATCTCCGGCAGCACGAGGGCGACCGCCTTGGCCGCGCCGGTGGTGGAGGGAATGATGTTGATCGCCGCGGAACGTCCGCCCTTCCAGTCCTTCTTCGAGGGGCCATCGACCGTCTTTTGCGTGGCGGTGTAGCTGTGGATCGTGGTCATGAGGCCTTCGTCGACGCCGAAACCTTCCTTGAGGAGGACATAGACGATGGGGGCGAGGCAGTTGGTGGTGCAACTGGCGTTTGAGATGATGTTGTGCTTGGTGATATCGAGCTTGTCCTGGTTGACCCCGAGCACAACGGTGATGTCTTCGCCCTTGGCCGGGGCGGAGATGATGACTTTCTTGGCGCCGGCGGTGATGTGGCCCTTGGCTTTCTCCGCTTCGGTATAAAGGCCGGTCGATTCGATGACATATTCGACGCCGAGTTTGCCCCAGGGGAGAGCGGCAGGGCCTTCCCGGACGGCAAGACACTTGATCTTGTAACCGTTGACGACGAGGACGTCATCCTCAGCAATGCTTGGGTCCGACTTTTCGCTCGTGACCGTGCCGTTGAATTTGCCCTGGGTCGAATCGTACTTGAGCAAGTAGGCGAGATTGTCCGCAGGAACGAGATCGTTGACCGCGACAACATCGACGGTTTTACCGAGAAGTCCCTGTTCCGCGATCGCGCGAAAGACCAGCCGCCCGATACGCCCGAAGCCATTGATGCCGATTTTTGTCATAGTCGTGTTCTTTTTTGAAGTGGAGTGAAGCTACTAAAGTGCCAGTTGGCGTAAAGAAGCTAGTTTCTCACCCGCGTGCGTCAACGGGAAAACACGCCCCGCCTGCGCCCGTCCTTTTCAGTCCTGCACTGCGCCTTGTGGCTCTGTGATTTGCATCAATTTGGAGACCTCGCCATGCCCTTCGGTAAGAATAGTCCCTGGGTCGGGCTCGGCTTGATCTGCCTTGATTTGGCTTAATTTGACCGTTTGCTCTCCGCCAAGATCGGTCGCACGATGGCCCGCTGCAGCGGAAACGCGATCCGCTCGGATAGCGTCGTGATCCCCACGTCGGTCGGTTCCAGCCCCGCCGTCGCCAGGCTGGCCAGCAGATCGCCCAGCGCCTTTTGCTCTTCGGTCGAGACGCCGCCCCAGATGATCCGTGGCGTGGCGCCCGGGATGCCGTTGATGTCGAGGTATTGCCGGAAGAGCTGATTGCCCAACGTCAACCCCAGCAGCATCTGATCGTACTGCCGGATATCCTGCCGCACGCTTTCGTGCTGCTTGCTTACGCCCGAGTTCAGCCCCGTGCTCATCGGCCGGGCCGAGCCGACCTGCCCAAGAATGACCTTCGACTTCTCATCGTCGCACACGTCCTTGAAGGCCTTGAACGCCTCGCCGTTATTCTGGCTCGCGGCCTGGACCAGTTCCACCTGCGTCTCGGTGCTGACCACCAATCCGAAAATCTTCGTCGCCGCCTGGAACGCCTGCATCAGCGCCGACCGCGTCTCGTCGTCCGCCGGATCGTACTTCCCCACCAGGAACGGCGCCCCGTACCGGTCCAGAAAACGGGACCACCAGTCGCGGCTCATCGCCGACATCAGCCACCAGAAGAGGAGGCACCGGAACGGCCCGCCCCAGAAATCGGCCAGTTGCAGCAGATGCCCGCGATGCAGGATGTACCGGTTCGGGTTCGGCGACTCGCGCCGGCCCGTCACGTAGCCGAGTTGCGGGTCGACCTCCCAAAGCTGCAGGAAGCCGGTCGTATAATCGAGGTCGAGATGGGGCACCGGATTCAGCCGCGCCAGCTCGTAGCGCAGGCCGGGGCGCGTGCTCGGCTTGAAGACCTTTTCCACCAGCGCCACCGGGTAAAGGGTTGAGTCGAGCAGATGATTGCACGCCCGCACCAGGTCCTCCTGGAAATAATTCACCAGGTCCTGGATCGCCAGCGCGGCGCGCACGTCGTCGGGCCGCGACTTGTCGGCCGGCTGGATCGAGATCGAATCGCCCAGCACCGCCAGCTTCCGCTTGGCGAACTCGCACTGGATATGGCTGTCCGAGGCGAGCACATCGCGGTAGAGGCTGAAGAGATCGCGCACGTTGCCCAGTTCCGCGCCGGCCAGCACGTCGCGGACGCGGTCCACGTCCATCAGGTTCGCCTGGAAGCCGGGTTCGGTGCGAAAATTGTAGAAATGCTTGCGACTGCGGCGCGGGATCCAGGTCTCGAGCCACGCCTGCAGACGCGTGCGCAGACTGACTCGCGCGTTTGAATTTGAAGTCGGATTGAACAAAGGCATGGGGTGTCTCCAGTAGGATGTTGAGCGGACCAACGGGAAATTTCTTCCCGTTTGCTCTGCCACGTTAGGCTTCCCTGCCCCCGTGCGTCTTTGCGTCCTGCGCGGCTTTGGGGTTGGAGCTGTGGGCGGCGACTGTCTCTTCCCCCCGTCATCCCGAGCTTGTGGCAAGCTCGTATTGCGGGAACCCTAAACCCAGTATTAGCCCTCTCATTTAAATTCCGTCTTTATCTAGTTACCACACGGGCGCAGACTACTGGAGTACAGGCTTATTCAAGTTATTCGAGCTAATCGGAAGATATGAACCCACTTACAGATCAAGAATTGGAGGTGCTTTTAAGTGACCTAGAATCTGATCGTGCCGAACGTAAGGAAACCTGGGCTGGATCAGCACCCCAGAAAGGAAGACAGGCAGTTTGTGCTTTTGCCAACGATTTACCAAACCACCAATTACCGGGGGTTCTATTTGTAGGCGCAAAAGACGATGGAAGCCCATCCAACTTGACTGTGACGGATCAACTCGAACTAACTCTTGCGGACATGAAAACTGACGGGCAAACGGTACCTCCTCCCGTCATGACAGTCCAAAAACGCACGCTTAAGGGCAAAGAAATGGCAGTCGTCACCGTGTGGCCTTCTAACGCACCCCCTGTTCGTTACGATGGACGTATCTGGATTCGAGTCGGACCGAGACGAGCGGTAGCCACAGCACAGGAGGAAAGCATTCTCAATGAACGCCGCCGTCACCGTGATATTCCTTTTGACGTTCACCCCCTTCCTTCTTGTCCATTAAGCGAACTTGGTCGAGCTATCTTTGAAGGTGAATACCTTCCAAATGCCTTTGCACCGGATGTCCTTGATGCCAACGAACGCAGCTTCGAGCAACGCTTGGCTGCTTGCCGAATGATTACCTCGGCTAACGATCCTACACCGACGGTTTTAGGCGTCATGACAATTGGCAATTCTCCTCGCAGTTGGATTCCCTGCGCTTATATCCAATTTCTTCGCATTCGGGGAACAGAATGGGGAGATCCAATCGTTGACGAAGAGGAAATCGACGGAACTCTGGCCCTTATTCTCCGTCGGCTTGATGATAAGCTCAAAGCTCATCTCACCACGGGCGTTGACTTCACCTCAGGTGCCATCGAAAAGCGCACCAGTCCTTATCCAATAGTCGCGTTACAACAATTGGCGAGAAATGCCGTCATGCACCGCACCTACGAGGGTACAAATGCTCCAATCCGGCTCTACTGGTTTAATAATCGAATTGAGATTCATAGTCCCGGGGGTCCTTATGGCGTTGTTACTGCGCAAAATTTCGGTCAACCGGGAATTACGGACTACCGCAATCCTCATATTGCAGAAGCGATGAAGGTATTAGGGTATGTGCAACGATTCGGGATGGGAATCGTGACGGCTCAACGAGCACTTAAAGAGAACGGTAATCCTCCGGCGGAATTTACCGTGGAATCTAACGTAATTCTGATTACGCTTAAACAAGTCCCATGAGTATACCTGTCCTTACTTTTTTCAACAACAAGGGCGATGTAGGCAAAACCTCTCTAGTCTACCATCTCTCCTGGATGTTTTCGACGATAGGAAAACGCATTCTAGCCATTGACCTTGATCCGCAGGCAAATCTTACGTCAGCGTTTTTACCGGAAGAGAAACTTGAAAAACTGTGGGATCCGGAAAGCGCCGACCAAACAGCGGACACAGTCTTTCGATGCATTAGGCCACTAATGAAGGTTGGGGACATTCTTGCACCTCTTCCCGTCAAAATTACTTCCTCGTTGCACATAGTTCCGGGAGATTTAAGCCTTGCGGGATTCGAGGACGTACTCTCTCAGGAATGGCCGAAGAGCATGGATAGCGGTGATCCTTACCGTCCCTTTCGGATTCTCTCTGCATTCTGGCAAGTAGCGCAACAAGCTGCGACCGCTACTAGCTCAGATTTAATTCTCGCCGACGTCGGTCCCAATCTTGGTGCGATTAACCGCTCAGCGCTTTTGGGTTCAGACTATGTCGTTATTCCACTTGCGGCTGATCTATTCTCTCTGCAAGGCCTATCTAATCTAGGTCCTACACTGCGAGCATGGCGCGTCGATTGGAGCAAGCGACTCGCCAACTGGCCATCACCTCAGTTTGCGCTTCCTGAAGGCACGATGAAGCCGATTGGCTACATCGTGCAACAACACATGGAACGCCTTTCGAGGCCTGTAAAGGCGTACGAAAAATGGGCACAACGGATTCCCAATCTTTACCGAAAAAGCGTATTGAACGAAAGTGACGTCGATAACACTTCTCTAATCAATGATGGCCATTGTCTTGCCCGCTTGAAGCACTATCGTAGTCTGGTACCCATGGCACAGGAAGCCCGCAAGCCAATCTTTGAACTTACTGCCGCTGAAGGAGCCATCGGAAACCATTCATACGCCGTGAGTGAGGCCCGTAAGCATTTTAACGATCTTGCAAAAGCAATTTTGGGACGAATGTAAGTTCTTTACAGTTTTAGCCGGAGATGCGGGTCTTTCATTACGCCGATATAGAGGATCTGCTCGTTATTTGAGAGGATGTAGACGAAGTAGTCCCGCGCAAAATACAAACTGCGACTGAACTGATCCCTCGACAATTCTTCGGCTTCGCTTTGCTCGCTCAGAATGACGTTTTGTCACCGGCGGCGTTGCCGCCGAGAAAGGCTCGGGATGACGGAGGGTGCAAGTTCGGGATAACCTAAGGCCATCCCCTACTCCACCACTTCAACGGGGCATTTCGGCAGGACGGCGAGGAAGGCCTTGCCGTAGGGCTTGGTCAGGATGCGGTTGTCGAGGATGACCACGATGCCCTTGTCCTGCTGCGTGCGGATGAGCCGGCCCACGCCCTGCCGGAATTTCAGCAGAGCCTCGGGCAGGGAGAATTCCCGGAACGCGTCGCCGCCTTCCGCGATGATCCGCTCGCACTTCGCCTGGGTAAGCGGATGGTCGGGCACGGCGAAGGGGAGCCGCGTGAGGATGACGTTGCTCAGCGCCTCGCCCGGCACGTCGACCCCCTGCCAGAACGAGTCGGTGCCGAAGAGGACCGAGTCGCGGTCCTCCTTGAACCGCTGGAGCAGTCGGTGCCGCGGCATCGCGCCGCCCTGGACAAGACAGGTGATCTTCTCACTGCGAAAAAACGAGACGAGCGTATCGGCCAGCCGCTGCATCGTCTGGTAACTGGTGAAGAGGACGAACGCCTTGCCCTGCGTCATCGAGATGAAATGGCGGATCCAGTGCTCGAGCGCTTTTTCATACGCCTCGCGTGCGGCGGGCTCGGGCATTTTCTTGGGGATGAAGACGCGCATCTGCCGCTGGTAATCAAAGGGCGAATCGACCTGAAGCGTCGTCGCCTCGTCGCCGCCGATGCGGTTGACGAAATAGCGGAGGCCGTCGCCGACCGCCAGCGTGGCGCTGGTCATGATCGCGGTGTTGTCGGGGCGGAAAATGAGCGAGCGCAGTTGCGCGGCCACATCGATCGGCGCGGCGGTCAACGTCAGGCGCGTGTCGCGCTTCTCGTTCCGCTCGACCCAGTAGACGTGGTCGGCGCGGGTCTGGCCGATGAACTCGCCGATGCCGGCGCGCATCGTTTCGACCCGCCGGGCCGCCTCCTGTACCTCGGCCTTGAAGACCTCGTCCTCGATCTCGCGGGCGGCATCGGCCAGGTTGCGGTAAAGCCGGGCCAACGGCAGATCGAGCGAGTTCTCGGCAATGCCCGGCTCGCGCAGCCGGATTTCGCGGGCGCGCTTGAAATCGAGCGCGCGCTCGATCCGGTCGAAAAAAAGATCGGCCTCCTCCTCGGCTTCCAGCACCAGCTTCATTGCCTCGCCGCTGCGCAGGGCGGCGACGATCCCCTTTTGCGTCCGGGGATGAAAAAGGCGATGGAGCAGGTAGCGCAGGCTGCCGTGGGAGAGGTCGAGGCCGAGATGCCGCGCGGCCACGCCTTCAAGCGTGTGGGCCTCGTCGAAGATGATGAAGTCGTTGTGAAAGAGATAGCCCCGCTCTTCCAATGCCGCCTCGGCCCCAGCAAGGAAATTGAAGAAGAGCGAGTGATTGAGCACCAGAATGCGGGCCGACTCGGCCTCCCGCCGCGCGCGCTGGTAGAAGCACTCCGGCCCCAGGCCGCAGGTGCGGGCGGTGCAGATGTGGGGCTCGCTGCAGACCTGAAGCCAGACCTGCGGATCAGGCGCCGGGTCGAGATCGGAGAGGGTGCCGTCGCGCGTGCGGTGGCTCCATTCCCAGATGCGCTTGATTTCCTCCTGCTCGCGCGAGGCGAAAAGCTCGCCGCCGTGGCCCATGGCCCGCTCCAGCCGCCGCGGGCAGAGATAATTCTGACGGCCCTTGAGCAGCACGGCCTTGAACGGCTCCGGCAGCAGCTTTTGCACGAGTGGGATATCCTTGTGAAAGAGCTGCTCCTGCAGATTGATGGTGTGGGTGGAGACAAGCGCCTTACGATTGTCCGCCAGCGCGTGAAAAATCGCCGGCACGAGGTAGGCGAGGCTCTTGCCGACGCCGGTGCCCGCCTCGACGATGAGGTGCGAGCGGTCCTGGCAGGCGCGCGCGACCGCCGCGGCCATGGTCTGCTGCTGGGGCCGGTACTCGAAATCGCGCGACTTGGCCAGCAGGCCGCCGGGACCGAAGGCGAGATTGACCTGCCGCTCGAACTCAGAGGGAAAATCATTAAGCGGGGCAATCATGGCGGGGGAACAGTCGAGTTCAAGCGTCCAAATCTAGAACCTATCTCAAAATTAACCAGGGGCACGCGAAATGAACTTCTGGATAGCGATACCGTTTCGTTTCCTTCCGTGAAACCCGTTCTCCCAGCAATCCGTCATCCTAAGCCTGTCGAAGGATCAGCTCCAACGAGAGTTGTGATAATCCTCCGGTAGCTGATCCCTCGACAAGTTCGGGATGACAGAATGCCAAAGAGTATTTCGCAGAGATCTCAAACCGCACCACTACCAGCCTTCCGGCCGATTTCGTCGTGGATCCAGCGATAGGTCCGCTCCAGCCCGTCCTCGAGCCGGATGGAGGGTTCCCATGCAAAGACTTTTTTGATCAGAGTGTTATCGCTGTTGCGGCCGTTCACCCCCTTGGGCGCGTCGAGCTTGTAGCGGCGCTTGAGTTTGATCCCCGCAATATTTTCCGCGATGTCGACCAGTTGATTGATCGTCACCTTCTGGCTGCTGCCAAGGTTGATCGGCTCGATAAAATCGCTGTTCAAAACCATCTGCGTACCGTGCAGACAGTCGTCGATGTACATGAAGCTGCGGGTCTGCAGGCCGTCGCCCCAGATCTCGATCTCATGCTTCCCGCTCAGCTTCGCCAGGATCACCTTGCGACAGATCGCGCTCGGCGCCTTCTCACGCCCGCCCTCATAGGTGCCGTGGGGACCGTAAACGTTATGGTAACGCACCACGCGCGTGGCCAGGCCGAAATCCTCGCGAAAATGCCGGCACATCCGCTCGCTGAAAAGTTTTTCCCAGCCATAGCCATCCTCCGGCATGGCGGGGTAGGCGTCGCTCTCCTTCAGGCCCGTGATGTCGCTGCTGACCTGCTTGTCCGCGTTATAGACACAGGCCGAGGAAGCAAAGAAAAACCGCTCCGCCTTGTGCTCCCGCGCCGCCATCAGCAGGTGGGTATTGATCAGCACACTGAGCATGCACAGCCCACGGTTCAGTTCGATGAAGCCCATCCCGCCCATATCCGCCGCGAGGTTGTAGACGATCTGCGCCCCGTCGAGCGCCGCGCGGCAGGATGGTAGTTCCTGCAAATCGAGCACAAGATTTTCCACGCCGTCAAAACGCTGGTACCACTCTTCGAGCGGTTTGCTATCCACCGCCCGCAGGTTCCGGGCTCCCTGCCGCCGCAAATCGGCGATCAGGTGGCCGCCAATGAAACCGCCTGCGCCACAAACCACGATAAGCTTGTTGAGATCGGGCATAAATGAGGATCGCATCATATTAAAGGATTCCTATTTTGCCATGTTCAATGCTAAAAATTTGAAGGTAGTGCCTTTGCCCCTGGGTTGACAATTCCCCTATTTTCCACCTTCCTGACCAAGTTTCCATGGAGCTGACCGAGAATCCGAAATATCCGCCCGACTTCCCGCGCCGCAACGCATGAAGCAGTGCCTCGTCATCGAACTGTGGTGGCTGGGCGACGCAACGCTGATGACGTCCGCCCTGCGCGGCCTGCTGGAAGACGGATGGAAAGTCACCGTCCTGGCCAAACCGCAGACCCGCGCCTTCCTCGAGCCGGTCTACCCGCAGATCGATTGGATTGAGTTTGAAGCGCCCTGGACGGCTCTTTACGGAAAATACCAATTATGGCGCTGGCCCTGGCGCGATATCTTCCGCGTCCTGCGGGAATTGCGCGCCCGCCACTTCGACGCCTCCCTTTCCATCCGATGGGATCCCCGGGAACATTTCCTCCTCTGGCTGGCCCGCGTCCGGTGCCGCATCGGGTTCAAGACCCCGTGGAGCCTCTGGTTTCTCAACGAGCCGATCTCCGGCCACAATCCCAAACTGCACCGCGTCGAGGACTGGTGGGCCGTACAGCGCCAGCTGGGCCACTCCACCGCGACCTGCCTCCCGCCCCGATTGACCGCCGAGCCCACGCTTGCGGAACGGTTCCGCGCCAGCCTGAACCGCGATCCGCGGCCCGTCCTCGCCATCCACTGTGGCGCTCGCATCGCGCTGCGCCGCTGGCCCGTCGCCTATTTTCGCGAGTTGATTTCCCATCTGCGCCGGGAGTTCGATTTCCAGCTTGCCCTTTTTCCCGACCTCGATGGCTACGGCAACGAACTGCAGAATCTCGCCGAACATACCTTCACCGGCTTAAACATGGCCGAGATGCTCGCCGCCCTGGCCGGCGTGTCCCATCTGATCTGCAACGACAGCGGCCCTTCGCACCTGGCCGACGCGCTCGGTATTCCGGTCATCACTATTTTCGGCCCAGGCAAACCTGAAAAACTGCGCCCCTTTCATGCGGACAACCTGGTCGTCATCCGCGACACCTGCCCTTACCATCCCTGTTCCGATTACTGCCGCTTTCCCGAACCCTACTGCATGACGCAATTGACACCCGCCCTGGTCTGGCCCGAAATCCGCGACAACCTGCTGGCCCGAGGACGCATCCCCCGGCTCACTTCCCTTTCCTTCCGGACTTCCGGCGAGGCTGAAACGAAAATTTAGACCGACCCAGAAAAACAAAAGGCAAGTGACGAGCGTTCCATGCAAACAACCGGCCCCGAGCTAAAGACCATGCAGGCAGGCTGCCTCTCCGTCGTCATGCCCGTCTACAACGAGGAGGGCACTGTGACGGAAATTGTCCGGCGCGTACTCGAGCAACCGGTCGTGCGCGAACTCCTCATCGTCGACGATTGCTCCTCGGACGGGACCCGCGCCGTCCTGGAAAAACTGGCCGCCGCCGACCACCGCATCCGCCTCTTTCATCATCCCGTCAATCAGGGCAAGGGCGCGGCCCTGCGAACCGGCTTCCGCGAGGCGCTTGCCGACGTGGTCATCGTCCAGGACGCCGACCTGGAATATGACCCCGTCGAATACGGCAACCTATTGGCCCCGATTTTGAGCGGCCGCGCCGACGTTGTCTTCGGTTCCCGCTTTCTCGGTTCCGGAGCCCACCGTGTCCTTTATTACTGGCACTCGGTCGCCAATTACTTCCTCACCCTCCTCTCCAACATGGTCACCAATCTGAACCTCACTGACATGGAAACGGGGTTCAAGGCATTCCGGCGCGAAATCATCCAGAAAATCGACCTCAAGGAAAACCGCTTCGGGTTCGAGCCTGAATTTACCGCCAAAGTCGCCCGATTCTCCCCCAGACTGAGAATCTACGAGGTTGCCATCTCCTATTATGGCCGCACCTATGAAGAGGGGAAAAAAATCAGGTGGCATGACGGCGTCCGAGCCCTCCTTGCCATCTTCAAGTACGGGATTTTTTAGGCAAAGGCTTATCCTTAAATAACGCATGTCTGTCCCGCGCCTACGCATCCTGCAGATATTCAATCGCTATCTGAATTACGGCGGAGAGGAGGGCAGCGTCTATCGCATCGGCGACGCGCTGCAAAAAATCCACGACGTCGAGTATTTTCTCTCCTCGACCGTCGACCTGACGGGCGATGGTTTTTGGTACAAGTGGAAAATTCCGTGGAAGGCGATGCACAATGCCGAAATCATGGCCAAACTCAGTCAGTACCAGAAACTCGGCGGCTTCGACGCCTGGCAGATCCATAATATCTTCCCGATCATGTCACCCGTCGTTTACGAAAGGGCCCTCGAATGGAACGTTCCGATTGTCCACTACCTGCACAATTACCGCCTCTCCTGCGTCAACGGCTTTTTTCTCAACCACGGGCAACCCTGCCAGCGCTGTCTCTCCGGCAACTTCTGGCCCGCTTTCCAGACCGCATGCTGGCATGAGAGTCACCTCCAAAGCGGCTGGATGGGACTCATTACCTCCCACATTCGCAAACTGCCTCTTTTTGAAAAGGTCTTTCAGTGGATCGCCATCAGCGAAGCTCAAAAAAGGGAACATGTCCGCATCGGCATTCCTGAATCCAAAATTCGCGTTATCTACCATTTCCTCGAACCGGAGGAACCCGTTTTGCCCGCTTCTCGTTCGTCCACCGCCCTCTTTATCGGGCGGCTTTCGACGGAAAAGGGTGTCTCCCACCTGCTTGAGGCCTGGAAACTGATCCAGGGTGGCAAAAGAAAACTGCTCGTGATCGGCGACGGTCCTGAAAGGGCCGCGTTGGAACGGAAAGCCGCCGGATTGAAGGGCGTCGTCTTTACCGGTTTTGTGGAAAAATCGCTGCAGCGCCAGTTTTGGCAGGAGTCCCTCTTCTCCGTTGTGCCCTCCATCTGGATGGAGCCCTTCGGCATGACCGTTCTTGAATCGTGGTCTCACGGCCGCCCCGTCGTCGCCCACAAGATCGGGGCCCTGCCTGAACTTGTCCGGGACGGCATCAATGGTTCCCTCTCCAATCCGGAGGACCTGGATGATCTTGCCCATAAGATGGAAAATATTTTTTCACATCCCGAACAGTCCGAAACCATGGGCCTCGCAGGCCGTCTTTTATTAGAAACAGAGTTTAACCGAAACCGCTGGCTGAGAGAAATTGCTGAAACATATAATCAATTACAGAAGAGACCTGCACTATAAGTCCAAATTTATGGCGAACAATATCGTCCAATTGCCATTTCAAAAGCCACCAGGGCTTCTCCATTTTCTCTGGATTCCTCTTCTAGCACCACTCGTTCTGTTGATCATTGACAAGGTCCTGATTCCGGAAGCCTTTACACTGCCCTTGCTTCTTTTGCCTGTTCTCGGTTACCTGGCCATTCGACTGCCTCCCTGGGTCGTTTTTACCTGGGGACTGATTTATGGGTGGGTCATTCTCAGTATTCTGCTTTTTCACTTTCCAGAGGATAATTATACCGTCCCTGTTTTGAGGCCCTATCTCAGCTCCCTTACTTTTGTCACCAGCGGAGTGGTGATAGCCCTTCTGTCCGCCTACCGGATGAAGCTGGAAAAAAGTTACAATGCGCTCTTTAACATCGTCACAACCCTCCCAGTTCCGGTTGTCGTTTCGGATATCTCAGGCAATATCCTCCTCCTCAACCGCGAAGCGGAAAAATTGCTCTATGGCCAAGTCAACGATCTGGCCGGCCTCTCCTTTTTCTCGACCTTCACCAGCCCCGGCGAACAAGGACGCGCCATTGCCAAGTACATCGGTTATTTCGACCCCAATAATTTCGGCCCCTTCCCAGTCACGCTCCAGACCCGGGGCAATTCACCCAAGCTTTTAAAGGCATCCATTTCCATCTTCGGATCCTTCAAGCATCTCTACGCCGTAACGGTCATCGAAAAGACGTCTGAACTGGAAGCCGCGCAAGATGACTCCGGCGGTGCGCCTGCCGCGGATGGCGGGTCTCTCGAGGCTTGATTTCCCCTCACAACGCGCCCTTGGCTAATTTTGAGATAAGTTCTATGCTGGAAACGTAGTGACATCCTCCCCTACGCAGAGCGCCGTTCGCTTGAAAGATCTGGCGTGGAACGGCCGAAATCTTTTCGCCTTGGCCGCCGCGGTTCTCGCCTGCTGGCTCCTCCTCGGCACCGTCCTCTACTGTGACACCTCCTACCGCAACACCTTTAATGGGCGCTGCACCCTCACTGGGCTCTTCCTTAGCACCTTCTGGAATGACTTGAAGGACCAGTTTACCGGCCTTGTTTCCGGCACGCCTGCCGGTTCCATCGCCGGCGAGGTCACGGCCACCGAATGGACCCAGTGCATCCTCGTTCCGCCCCTGGTCGCGTTCCTCGTCTGGTGGCTCTGGCCGAGGTTGCGCGAGGTGCCGGTGCGCGGCCATGCCTCCGGCTACGCCATCCTCGGCGCCGGGCTGCTCCTTTATTTCGGTGGCTACATGGCTGAAAATTATTACGTCGGCATCGTCTCAATGGAATTGGTCTACGCCGGACTGATTGTTGTCTTCCTCGGCTGGGCCATGATGCGGTTGCTGGTTTTCCCGTGGGCCTTTCTTCTTTTCATGTGGCCCTATGGTTTCCTCGAGGACATCGCCTTTCAGTTGCGGCTGATCATGTCCGGCCTCAGCCACGACGCTCTCGGCTGGATCGGCATCGACAACGTCCTCAACGGCACGGCCATCCTTTCCCCACCCGGCGCCCCGGCCTCCTTTTCCATCGACATCGCCGACCCCTGCAGCGGCATTCGCTCTTTCGCCGCACTGCTTATGATCGCCAGCCTCTATGCCTTTCTCTCCTTCGACCGCCTCTGGCAAAAAATTATCATCGTCCTTGCCGCCGCCCCCCTCGTCATCATCGGCAACCTCGTCCGCATCATTATGCTCACCCTCGGCACCATTCATTTCGGTTCCAATTTCGCCCTCGGCGCCAACGACCATCCCTCGTGGTTTCACGAAGGCGCCGGCTACGTCGTTTATTTCGTTGATCTCGCGGGCCTAGCCGGTCTCGGCTGGCTGTTGAACCAGTTTACGACCGGCGCCGCGAAGAGTTCCCGCTTATGAGTTCGGCACCGTCTCGCACCGCCATCAACCCGCGCAAAGGCCTCATCGTTCTCAGCCTCGCCCTGTTCACGATCACCGCCTGCTGGTTCGTCCCGCCGGAACAGCCCGGCAGCGAAACCGGCATCGTCATGGACTTGCCCGATCGGGTTGGCCCCCTTTGGTCCTTCCCCGAAAACGTTTCCACCGCGGAACTGGCCATCCTCCCATCGGACACCACGTTTGCCCGCAAGACCTACGGCCTGCCCATTTCCGACCGCCTCGACCGGATTCTCTGTTCCATCGTCCTGAGCGGGCGCGAAAAACGAAGCATCCACCGCCCCGAACGCTGCCTGCCCGGCCAGGGCTGGTCCATTCGCGACAGCAAAGTCATTCCCGTCGAACTTGCCTCCGGCCATCCTCTCTCCGTCACGGCCCTGTTGCTCGACCGCCCGGTCACCTTCACCGACGGACGCACCGCCAGCCTCCAGTCCTACTACCTCTACTGGTACGTCGGCAAGGAAGTCGCCACGCCCTACAGCTTCGAGCGCGTCCTGCTCACCAACTGGGACCTCGTCCGCCACCGTCGCAACCAACGCTGGGCCTACGTCATCGTCTCCGCCTACATCACCCAGGGGTTCCGGCCCAACGGACGCGATCCGGAACAGACCCTCGAGTTGCTCAAGCAATTCATCCGCGCCAGCGTCCCCAGCTTTGTGAAAAGCGAGATGCCCCCCGGCAGCATTCCACCCGATGCCGATGCGGCGAATCCTTAGGAGCTTGCTGAAAAGGCCTTTATTTTAAAAGCGCCGTCATCCCAAGCTTGTCGAGAGATCTCTAACTATTCCCTTCAGAAAAATGCGTCGCGCAGAATAAGGTAAGATCCTTCGATCAGCTCAGGATGACGGCCTTTTTCAGCAAGTTCTTAGAGCTTCATTTCATCCGTGACTGCCAGTAGAACGTCGGTCGTGGCACGTCGAAATGGACCCGTTTTTGCGGGCTCGCCTCCGTGTAGATGTCATAGCCGAACGGACGTGGTCCATAAAGCCCGTGTCCCAGTCGGCGCAGCCGGTGCTGCGCCACCCACCATGGACGCAGCGCCTGCATCCAGCGCGGTGCCTCGCCAGCCAGCGCGTCCCGTTCCTCCACCGCCCGCGGACTCAGGCCAAGATTTCCTCCGTTGTCGAGGAACACCGACGCGTACCTTCGCAAGACATCGACCCGCACGCCTGCGCGCAGCATCCGGATGATCAGATCGGCGTCTCCCGCGACACGCCAGCGCGGATCGAGCCAAAAACTCCGCTCCCTGATCAATTGCCGCCGGAAAAAAGTCGCGCAACTCAACGTCTGCAAATGGCAGATCCACGTGTGCTCCAGCCACGGGGGCAGGACCTGCCGGCTGCACAGATAGTTTCCGCCCTCGTCCACCACCACGGCATCGGCAAAGAGAATATCCGTCTCCGGATGATTCCGGAAATGCCCGGCCACCGCCTCCAGCGTTCCCGGCAGGTATTGCTCATCGCAATTGAGCCACGCGAGAATTTCTCCGCCTGCTTTTTCCCAGCCGCGATTGATCGCGTCATACATCCCGCCGTCCTTTTCGGCGGCCAGTTTTGCGTGCGGAAACGGCGCCAGTGCTTCGGTCACTTCGGGACCCGACAGATTGTCCTGCACGATGTGCTCCACCTCCACACCCTGGTCCGCCACCGACGCCGCGCAAAGCCGAAGCCAACGGGCCTGCCGGTAACTCGGCGTGATGACGGAAAAGGTTGGTTCGCTCATGAGTTTCCTATTTTTCTTCCAGCGTGTAACGGCGCAGGCCCGTCAACTGCAAGAAGGCACGGCCGATGAAAAGCGGATTGTTCTTCAGGTAGCGCTTCCAGAGACGCCCCGGTTCCTGAACGAGCCGGTAAAGCCACTCGAAGCCGCTGCGCTGAATCCAGCGCGGCGCCTGCCGCACCCGCCCGCTCAGCAAATCGAACGCCGCCCCGACGCCGATCATCAACGTCGTGTCGAGCTGCGAGATCATTCCCGCCATGAACGCCTCCTGTTTCGGCGTGCTCAGGCCGACCCAGATGATGTCCGGTTTTTTTTCAGTCACCAGCGCGCGCAATTCCTCTGTTTCCCGCTCATTGAGCGGGCGGAACGGAGGCGTATGGGTCCCGGCGACGATCAGCTTCGGGAAACGGCTTTGCAGCGCAGCGGCCAATTGTTCCGCCACGCCCGCTGCGCCGCCGTAGAAAAAATGGCGCCAGTTCGCCTGTTCCGAAACGCGGCAGACCTCGAGCAAAAGATCGGGCCCGTAAACGCGGTCCATCTCCCGCCGCCCCTGCCACCGCCCCATCCATACCATCGGCATGCCGTCGGGCGTATTCAACAACGCCCGGTTCAAGATCGCGCGAAAGGCCGGTTCGTCCTGCGCTTCCGAAACGCCGTGCACGCCGGTCACGCAGACATAGCCCTTCGTGCGCATCCGGATCGCCTCCCCGATCACCGACACCGCCGAAGGCAGATTTAACGGATCGATTCCCACTCCCAGAACATTGACGCGGTCAAAAGGAGGTTTCATCGGTTCGCAAGCACTTCGCGGTAAATTTCCAGGTGTCGTCTGGCCACGGTTGCGGGGTGAAACCGCGCAAGCGCCTCCTCGCGAGCCCGGGCGGCTCGTACTCCCGCTTCGTTTGACATCAGCCCCTTCAGGGCGGCGGCCATCGCCTTCCCATCGCTCGGGTCG
>Ga0206881_10052_pt2 | contig 24941 bp, 23 predicted proteins | sample Alteio_BWOrgCont_3_FD_152867 | JGI IMG/M metagenome (GOLD analysis project Ga0206881, IMG submission 152867) | Enriched cells from forest soil in Barre Woods Harvard Forest LTER site, Petersham, Massachusetts, United States -... | ecosystem: Environmental > Terrestrial > Soil > Temperate forest >...
TACGATGCCCGTGCCGCTTATTACCTGGTCAGCGGCGCCGATCCCGCTTTTCGGAATAGCGGTGCCATGGCCTTGTTGATCGACGAGGCAATTCAATTCGCAACATCCGTGTCGCGCGTCTTCGACTTCGAAGGTTCGATGGTGGAACCGATTGAACAATTCGTCCGAGATTTCGGTGGAAGTCCCAAACCGCATTTCACGATCCGAGGATACAGCCGACGAATGCGACTGATCCAGGGAATGCGCAGCATGCTGCGTAAAGCAGCAGGGTGAGATCTGCCTGAGACCAGGACCGAACTATCTCTCCTGGCGGCGAATGTTCGAACGGACTTGCGAGGCTCGCGGATCAGTTGATCAAAGAAGGCACGATGACTAACAACACGGACACATTGGACTGCGTGAATAGTGTTTTTCAGCAACCCTGGTGGCTGGAAGCCGTTGCTCCGGGACAATGGCAGAGCCTGGAAGTGGTCCACGAAGGAACGGTCTGTGCTCGAATGCCAATCGTAATCGGTTCGCGATATGGATGCCGAACGATCGACAAACCACGGTTGACTCATACGCTCGGCCCGTGGCTGAAACCGACAGAGGGTAAATCCACAACTCGGATTGCAAAAGAGAAGGAATGGATGCTGGCTTTGATCGACCAGTTGCCGCCTTTTGACTACTTCATTCAAAACTGGCATTACTCATTGCAGAATTGGCTGCCATTCTATTGGAAAGGATTCGAAGCATCGGTGTCGTACACCTACGTGATTACCGATCTTTCCGATCTGGACGCGGTCCGGGCCGGCTATGGCGCGAATATGCGCCAGCACATTCGACAGGCTCGCAAAAAAGTCGCCGTTCGTTCCGATCTGGGAGTCGACGTCCTATGGCGACAGACCGAGAAAAGCTTCGGACGTTGGAATAGGCGCCCACCGTATTCGTTCGAATACCTGGCCCGCGTCGACGCCGCTTGCGAAGCCAATCAGGCTCGGAAGATCCTCTGTGCAGAAGATGCGCAAGGGAATATCCACGGAGCCCTGCTTCTCGTGTACGATGCCCGTGCCGCTTATTACCTGGTCAGCGGCGCCGATCCCGCTTTTCGGAATAGCGGTGCCATGGCCTTGTTGATCGACGAGGCAATTCAATTCGCAACATCCGTGTCGCGCGTCTTCGACTTCGAAGGTTCGATGGTGGAACCGATTGAACAATTCGTCCGGGATTTCGGTGGAAGTCCCAAGCCGCATTTCACGATCCGAGGATACAGCCGACGAATGCGACTGATCGAAGGAATGCGCAGCATGTTGCGTAAGGCGGCCGGTTGAATTGCGCCGCTTTGACCGCCATTCGAAGCGAATAAAATCCTCAAACTGACTGATCGGGTCTCGGAATTATCGAGTAATCAACATGAGTCGATTGTCTATCCACATGGACAGCCCGAGGCCAGAGCAGCCGCTCATCTTGAATTCTAACTCGGAATTATTTCTGCACTTGTTGCGTGCGACGACTGCCCAGATTGTCGTCGTTGGTCATGCGATGTCTCTGTTCGGCGTACTGCCGTCAATCCAGCCGCCTCACTTCTTTTGCATTCAAGACTTGGCGGTCGTGATTTTCTTTTTTTTGAGTGGGTATGTCATTAGCTACACGTGTCAACTGAAGTCGTCGAAAAAAGATTACGGTTACGATGAGTTTCTCTTTGATCGCGCTGTGCGCCTGTATGTCGTATTGATTCCATCGTTGGTCTTCATCGCGGCTTGCGATCTGTTCTTCTGGAAAGGCCTCGGAACTCGATTCCAATACGAAGACGATTTCACGCTCAAGAATTTCGTGGCGAGTCTGTTTTACTTTCAGCACTTTCCGCCGGGCAAGATCTTAAAGCTATCCGTTCTGGGATCGGGTCGATCACTATGGACTCTGGCAATCGAATGGTGGTTCTACGTTGCTTTCGGTTGGCTGACGCTGAGCCACTCCAATTCTACGTTGAGACGTTGGGGAGGACATTTGCTCGCCGCCGTTTCGGTGCCTATGGTAATCTATCGGCTTGTAGGTGATCGCGAACAAGGTTTCGCCCTGCTGTGGTCGTTGGGTGTCGGCGCGATGCTGGTAATGCAGGGGCGACGTCTGCCGCAATGGAACGCCCGGCTGCTGTATCCGGCAGGATGTGGCATCTTCGTCCTCACTTTCATGTCTCCTGTCGAAACGATGTCGGGATATCACTTTAGAGTGAGCGTCTGCTTGTGTCTGGCAGTGGCAATCCTGGTATTGGCTCACCAATCCACCAAATGGCAGTTTTACGAGCGTCTGCGAATGGCACCTGCAATTCGCTTCTTCGCCGACTACTCATTTACACTTTACTTGGTTCATTACACCGTCCTTTACTGGATGAAGGAACACTGGGGACTCAATGAACCGAATATGAGTATTGTGGCGGGATCGATCGCCCTCAGTAATATCATCGCAGTCTCTCTGGCGGCTGTCACCGAGTTCCGATACCGCTCGGTCCGAGCGTGGCTTTTGCCGTACTTTTTCGACCTCGCGACCATCGCGCCAGCGCCCGTCGTGCCGGGAGTTTTGGACGAACATCAAGAACCACGACGGATCAGTGCCTGATCAAGTTCGGGAAAACGAACCAGTATTGTGCAGGAACGCAATACTGACGTGTCCGACAGAAGTCGGAGGCGTGAGAGGTCAGATCGCCATCGATGCGGCGAGCGGTCAAACGTCGCTTTCAGGCCCAGATCGGTGCCAGATTCGGATGGGATGAGCGACGCAAGGGTAAAACACAACGTGAACACGGCCGCTATTGCGCAGACCCACTCAGCTCGGGTCCCTTTGCCATAGTCGCTCGAACCAGTGCGCGAATCTATTCCGAAACTGCGGCTCGCAGTACGTTTTAATCGGCGACCGTACTCGGAACACGCTTCCCTGTCCGCGAACGCGGAGTTTCCCCGGCCCCAATCGATACTTCAGTCCGCTGTTCGTCAATTCGATTTCAGCGCGCAGCGGGTACCGCTCTTTAACGCCCTGCTCGATATTCCAGTCGAAGAATTCCGCCGCAAACACAAGCCCTACCATTGCATACAGCTATTTGGTTGGGAGAACAAACCCTGAAACGGACTGATCAACAAATTGCCGGGATCGAACGCGGTCCGTCCAAACCGCTACAATCGATTCGATAGTTAAAGTTTCGCTCATTTGCCACAATCGGAAGGTCGATAATTTCTTCTGCGTTGCTGGTGGAGACGGGGCGAAATTGCAACCGCATGCCAAGTCTTTGATGCTACGTGGGATTGGAACCCTTTGGGGAGCGGCCTTCCGATTAGATGCATTGTTCACTCCAACGTGCGTTGGAAACTGGGATGGCGATGTAGCTTTACTTCGCGTCTATCGTCTTGAAGGAACAAACACCAAAATGCGAGAAACAGTCAAGTTTACGACTATCGATGATGGGAAGCATCGATTCAACTGGGGTTCACAGGAGCAGCAACGACGTCGCCGTTGTCGTCTTCCGATTGCCGCGTCGCATCACATCAACCTCTGGCTGGGAAAGACCTTTCCTAAGCTCTTCCCGTTTACCTTTGTCATTGGATATCCCAAGAGCGGAACGTCGTGGGCGTCGCAGGTCATCGCCGACGTCCTTTACGTTCCCTACCCGCAGCACGCCCTGCTGCCACTGAGCTTCGCATGTGTCCTTCAAACACACGTGGCCTGTTCGCCAACGTTCCCCAAAGCCGTCTACATGATGCGCGACGGACGGGACGTGATGGTTTCGCACTATTTCCATGTTGCTGGAAATCGCAAGGCACAGGGACTCAAGACTGGAGATATCCGGACCGAATTGCCAGCGTTCATTCGCGAATCCGCTCGGCAGCCGAACTCCAGTCCTTTGAACTGGAGTGCGCACGTCAAGTCCTATTTCGAACAGCCGCACGATCGCATTCCCCTGCTGCGGTATGAGGATCTTCTGGCGGACGGCGTTTCCGAAATCTCCCGCATTCTCGAAGAGCTGATCGGCCATCCTCTCAGTCCGTCGTTGATTGCGATGTCCTGTGAAAGGCATTCTTTCCAGAGGCTGAGTGGGCGATCTCGTGGCGCGGACGATCGCGGCTCCTGGTTGCGCAATGGCGAAACCGGAGATTGGAAAAATCATTTTACACCTGCTGCAGCTGATGAGTTCCTGAAGCACTTCGGGGACGCGCTGATCTTGAGCGGATACGAGTCCGACGACTCGTGGGCGAAACCTGGTGAATTGGCAATTGCCGCCTGACGAGCATCACTTCCGCGGTATTCCAATCGTCGGCACCGTTGATTGCCGGACACGTTGAAGATCGACCGACCGAAAAACCGCAGGCGCATTGCTGCCCGGAAACTGCTGGAGCCACGTCATCAAACAGTCCGGGCAGACTTGACTATGACTACCACTCAAATGGCCGTGGACGTTCGACCGCAACGGGGATGTCCGACAAGATCCCGGTCTGCATCAAGTTGCGCGCGCGCCCCAGAAGATGTGGAAGCAAAACCTCGCCGCACGTTGCTCAGCAACCTGGTGGAGCTTGGATTGTGCCTCGTGCTGCTGGAAGGCTTGCTGCGGCGCCTGGCTCCGGAATTAAACATGGTACTTATGGGTGTGAAGTTCATTTACTTCCCGACCCTGTACGCGTTGTTCTTCCCTGATCTAAAACGGGGCATTCGAAGGTGCCCGTTGGGGTTTGGCCTAATCTCCTGGCTAACGTGGGGACTGTTGATTTCATTGATCAAGGCGCCGTCCAGCCCGATGGTGCATCTGCTCGGCATCGTCATCAATTTGCTGTTTGTACCGCTGATCTGGATCGGAGCAAGTGCCTATCCGACCGTACTGGAGGTTCGGGTGCTGATGTATCGGCTGGCACTCTTATCCGCCGGCATCGGAGCGTTCGGCATCTATCAGACCTTTCTTCCGGCCAGTCATCCGTTGAACATGGCGATGGACTTCACAACGAATGCCCTAAGCGCCGGCAGCGGCTGGTACCGAATCACGTCGACACTGCCACACTGCAACCTGTTCGGTTCGTTCGTCTCCATTGGAATGATTTCGGCCCTGGCTTCAATTCGGCTCGGCAAGGGTTGGCGCAGCAACGCCGTCGGGATCTCGGGATTGGTGCTGATATATGGTGGTGGAATCTTCAGCGGTAGCCGGATGGCCACGGTCTGCGCGTTACTGGTCATGGGTGCGTGGTTCGTGCGAGATATCGGTTTGCTGTTGAAAATTCTCTTCGCGGGAATGGCGGGGCTATGTGTCGTTGCGAGCATTTGTGCAGTGGATCCGTCGCTGATGGAATCGATTGCGCCCGACGCATCAATGCGAGCGTTTGATACGGAAGAGCTTACCGGTCGAACAACGGACATGTATTTCGGTTCGAATTTCGGCAATGGAGCGGACGCGTCCGAGGATGGATTGGGAGTCGGCTGGGGTGTCTATACGATGGGCGTCGCGAGCTACGCCGAGCGGCTTGGTCTCGAATCGGCTCATGACGGTCGAATGGTCGAGAGCGGGTTTTCGATTATCGTGGCGCATTTGGGAGTGTTCGGTATCTTCTTTTTCGGCCTGATGCACGTCGGACTGCTGCTCACGAGCATCAGACGAGGGGGGTGGCGCGGAGCACTTGTCGCCGCACTTGCCGTCTGGTCGTTTCTGGCACACCTTCCACTTTCGATGTTTGAGATACCAACGCTTTGCATTCCGTTCTGGCTATTGTTGGGAGTCGGATTAAATGACGAAAATCGATTCCCAGCCGCTCAGGCTAAACCTCAATTGCGACTCATGCCAAAGAGGACGCTTCCTTCGGTGGGCACGAGTTGGAAAGTAGCCTGACTCACGATTAAGATCTGCGTTGGTACTGAGACCCAGAGCCGATAGACGCCATCGACACCGTGGTTGAATGCGAGCCCTTTGACGTCGGGAGCAGATTCTGAGGCACAAGCCTCAGCCGCGGTTTCGAGCGGCAAAATGTCAAGGGGCCAGACCAAGGAATCCTCACATGACCAACCGTCTTCCCATGGCGAGTTTGATCATCGTTGTTGGCGTGCTACTGTGCATCACCAGCTACGCTGAAGATCCCGATGAACAGATCCTGACCCGAATTCAGGAACACATCCCGAAGCTGACCAATCGACGTGGTGATCGGCTTCCGATTTTGATCTGGGAATCGCCCAACCTGCCCACGGGAATTGAGAATCACACGGTCCGCGAGACTCAATCTGTCTTTCTCGATCGCGGACTGCTTCCTTTATGTAATCGCTGTGCCAATCGATACCAGGTGAATCGCTATCTGCCCGTATTTCAGTATTGGAAGGAGCGCGATTTCCCGGTTTGCTTTCTCCCCCAGGGATGGATGGAAACGCCGTTTGTGAGACGCGCTGACGGTCCTTCCAAAATAGACCATCAACCTCCCGCCGCACAGTCTGCGGACTTCCCTTGTGCTGCACAGATGCTGGAAATCGTAAGCCAGCGGCCGCAATCCACGGACATCGAAAATGTGCTGACAACGCTCAAAGGGAACAGCATCGATGTTAAACTGATCGTAGTAGACTGGGAATCTGGACCGTATCTTCGGTTTAAATATGAGGAAACACAATGGACTGAACGAGCTGCCGCCGAAGCGGCGAAATGTCCGCATTGTCAGATTGCATTTGATCGAAACTCTTTTGAGAATCCCACGAGATTTGCCAAGCTGACTGATCAGGTTCGGTCTGGAGCCGCGAAGAAAATGTTATGTGAGCCAGTGCGGCAGTTTTACCCAGATGCCTCTATTGGAAACTTTTTCACCTGGCCGATCAACAGGGCACCTGCGACTTCGGGGCATCATCCCGCCTATGGATTTGAGAATAGCGGCCTGAACGTTCTGATGCCTTGCATGTATATGAACGCTGGATGGGGAGGTGCGCATCGCAACCAGAGCCACATGAACTGGAATGCATTCCATTATTGCCTGGACGCGTTTTCACCCGCGGCGGCCGTTCGCAAGCCGGGCGAACTTCTCATCCCGTGGCCCCACACATACCTTGGTGGGACGTATCTCTACCTCGCGCAAGATGCCCGCGCGCTGCCGGAACCCTGGGTGATGGCTGAAATGGCGCGACATATGCTGTTGCGCGGAGCCGAGACTTTTGCCATCTGGGTCGACACTGCACTAGGCGAGTACCCCGTAGATTATCCGCACCAGAAGTACGCGAAGATGGGACAACTCGTCTACGATGTTGCGGGAATCCAGGCCGGATACAACGAAATGCTCGCCCACAACGATTTCTTGCGGCAGGCGCAGCCCATGACATTTGAAGTGCCAGGCAAACCGAACGAACTGAATAGCACTACCGCGTGCTGGTCAGGCATGAAATCTACCGAAAAAGCACTGGTTCGGACGATCTCGTTCGATACCAACGGCCAAAGCACTGGGACAATCCAGGCATTTGGCAAATCGTATTCGCTGCCATTTGGATCACGCGGACGAAGCTGGTGGCTGTTTCCCGATGGAAGGGTCGAAGAGCTTCCCAGGTAGTCTCCGCTGGCGATACGAAAATCGTGGATTAGTAGAGTGCGTTCGTATTCAACAGTGCACCAGAAAAGACAAAGCGAACGACATTGAGTGTTTCCCAAACCGCGGTACCCGGAGTGGATTCAACACTCACGACGTCTCCTGGTTCCAATCGCACGTTGGCTTGGGCGTTTCGCTTCGCTTCCCGAAAGCTGACTTCGATAACTGCCGATTCGCTGCTGTTCGGAAGACGTCGGACCACAAATATCTTATTGGCCAGTGACATCGACGTCCCCCCCGCCATGGCGATGGCATCAGTCACCCGCAGATCGTCCGAAATTGGAAAGTCATACTTGTTCGGCTTCTTGACGTGCCCGATGACATACAGCGGAATGGGGTCGCGCTTTTCGACGCGGACAACTCCGCCGTCTTCGACAATATAGTCGCCCGTTTTGACCTTGGTCGCAGAGACCAGGTCGATATGCACCGACTCCATGCCTCCCGATCCGTTCGAGACTTGTGTGGCCAACGTTTCGTCGCCGGGGAGCCCATCCTGCTCGGCAACATGACCGGCAGATTTGATGTCCGACGTATCACCCGATGCGATGGCACTCGGACGCGCTTTTGCTCGGCGCGTCGGATTTCGAACTTCGATGCTGGTCCCGGCGTCGTCTTCCAGTCCTTCCGCAGCATATATTGCTGTCAGAACATCGCTCTTCCCGCGCGGCAGCTGGTACAGCCCGGGCTTCTTGACGGCACCGATCACCATCACCTTGTTCATTTTCTGCTGTTTCATCGTCACGGTGATGTTCGGGTTGCGATACAATTGACGATCAACACACGCCGACGTGATGGCCGCCTCTGCAGCCACCGGTTCCAGGCCCGCCACCTGAACGGCACCGACTTCCGGAATTTCGGCGATACCGCGATCATTCACCCGAACGGGTGCCGTCACGGGGTCCTTCTCTTCCATGCCTGCGGAAATCGTCACCTCGATGACGTCACCTAGGTCGATCGCATTACTGTTTTTGGAAGCGAGCGCCAAACGCGTTAGATCCAGAGTTTGCACATTTTCCCGCTTCTGGACCAGCAAGTCGGCCGGCATCGTTCGGTACGTGTAGTGACGCTGTCCGGACGAAGCTGCGCAGCCCGAGACAAGAACGACGAAAAGCGCATAGCAGGGCAGTCGGCGACCGATGGCACTTCGGCCAGAGTCTGTCTTGCGTCGCTTTGGAATGGAGTTGGCCATGCGAATCTTCAATCGCCTCGGCTCCCGGATTATTTCGAGGTCCGTACGCGGCCACCACCCTGATGTCGCGAGGCAGAGAGGCGAGTTCTGCCGATTTTAGTCGCGCGGATCGTAGGAGAGGTCTCGAAATGGGTCAAGACGGATGTCTTTCCGCCATGACGTGATGACGTGAAGGAAAACGGGACTTCAATGAATTGATCGGTCCTTCAAAGAGGTGCCACGAAACAATTGCTCCGACAATTGTTGCAGCTGCCTTCAGGCAATCGAAGGAAAGAACCCGTCGCTGTTCCTGGGTAAGCGCCCACCACAACCAATCTTGACGTGTCGTCTAGGCTGACGGGTTCGGAGATTTTTCTCGAACCTGTTTTCCTGGAGGTCGCAATGGCTATGGGCGTGGAGGGATGGAAAGCTGCGGAGTGGCAGCGGCGGATGGTTCGTTTTCATGAGGCCGGGGTTCCCGTGTCGGTGTTTTGCCGCACGGAGCGAGTGTCGGTTGCTTCATTCTATCAGTGGCGTAAGAGGCTGGCTTGCTCGTCTGTCGAAGAGTCGGATGCGACTGCCGGGTTTGTTCCTGTTCGACTGGTGACGCACACAGGCATTGTTGCGGAGTTGCCCGGCGGGACTCGATTGCAGATTCCGGCTGGCGATCCGCAGTTGGTTCAGGCAGCGATTGAGGCGCTTGTTCGAGCGGACGCCGAGCGTCTCGGGGGTGACGCATGCTGACGTTGTCTCCGCAGCTGCGGATCTATGTGCATGCCGGTGCGACGGACATGCGCAAGAGTTTTGATGGACTGAGCGGACTGGTTCGGTCCGTCTTCCGGGCCGAACCCCTGGACGGCAGTTTGTTTTTGTTTCTCAACCGCCGTCGTGACCGAGTGAAGATCCTGTACTGGGATCGTGATGGCCTGGCTCTGTGGTGCAAGAAGCTCGATTCACACGCCCCCCATTCTTTCCTCTTTACAGAAATCGGCAAAGACGCCAATACTCGGGCTGTCCGGCCTGCTACGGTTGGTGGAATGGATTCAAGTTCGACAAGAACCGGTCCAAGGAGGTGACCCATGTCCAGACAAGTTAGAGCCATCGTTCCCCCCCGCGCCCAATTCCCTGCGGAACGATTCGCCTCGACCAGTTATGGAATCTGCTGACGGAACCTCAGCGGCGACGAACGCTGGTAATCCTCAGCGGCATCGTCGTACGCCAGGCGGACGCGCCTCTCGACGCACAGGAGGTGCGCAATGAGCGTTCGTAAGCCAAGCCTCACCGATGTTCCCCAATCACCCGCATCCGCGCCGCTGGTCATCTCGGCTTTCGGCCCGCGGGCAACGTCGAAGATTCAAGGCACACACTTCGATCGGTTGGCGATTGTTTATGTACGTCAGTCTTCGCCACAGCAAGTGATTGAAAATCGCGAATCGCGTGAGAGGCAGTATGCGCTCGCTCAGTTCGCTCAACGTTTGGGTTGGCCTGCCGAGCGAGTGTTGATCATCGATGAGGATCAGGGCATCAGCGCCAAGACAGCCGAAAATCGTTCGGGCTTTCAGCGGCTCATGGCCGAGGTCAGCCTGAACCACGTTGGCATTGTGCTCGGACTGGAAATCAGTCGATTGTCGCGTTGCAACAAGGATTGGCATCAGCTTGTCGACGTCTGCGGCATTTTCAATACTCTCTTGTGCGATCAGGATGGCGTGTATGATTCGGGCGACGGCAATGACCGGCTGTTATTAGGAATGAAGGGAGCCATGAGCGAATTCGAGTTAGTCACGCTCCGTAACCGGTTGGCGCGCGGGACTCGGAACAAGGCCGAACGAGGCGAGCTGTACTTGTCGGTACCAGTTGGTTATTTGAAACAGACCTCCGGTGAGGTGGTTCTGGAACCCGATGAACAGGCGCGGGGGATGGTGCGATTGGTGTTCGAGAAGTTCTCTGAACTGGGGACTGCTTACGCCGTGTTTCGCTATTTCACGGTGAACAACTTGCGTCTCGGGTTTCGGCGGCTGCGTGGTGAGCGGATCGGTGAGCTGGAATGGCGTGCCGCGTCGCCGACAAGGATCCTGGGAATTCTGCGGCATCCCGTTTACGCGGGCGCTTACGCGTATGGCTTGCACCGGGCGGGGAAAAAGAACCCACTGACAGGACAGGTCGAGGGCGGAAAATGGTTTGTGTCTCCCGACGAATTACCCGTGCTGATTCAGGACAAGCTACCGGCCTACATTTCCTGGGATCAATACTTGGCGAACCAGGAACAACTGAAGCAGAACGTCGCGCGGAACGGTTCGCGGGGTGCGCCGAAACGGGGTGAGGCGTTACTGTCGGGGCTCGTGGTGTGTGGCAAGTGCGGCCATCACATGCAAACGAGGTATCCCGGAGACAAGAAGCCATCGTATCAGTGCCACGAGTTTTATCGTGAGACATTGGACGAATTGTCGGAACCATGCGGAAGGATCACTGCGGCGACGCTCGACGACCTGGTGGCGCGCGAGGTGCTTCGCGCCCTGGAGCCAGCGTCGCTGGAACTCAGCTTACGCGCCATCGAAAACGTGGAGCAGGAGCGAGAACGCCTTCACGACCAGTGGCGTCAGCGACGGGAACGCACGCGGCAGGAGGTCGCGCGAGCGGAGCGGCAGTATCAGTTGGCCGAACCAGAGAATCGGCTCGTTGTGCGTACGCTCGAAGCGCGCTGGGAAGAGGCTTTGAAACAGCAGCGTCAAGAGGAAGAAGAATACCATCGCTTCCTGGCCAAGCTGCCCTTGACCCTCTGCGAAAGTGACCGAAAGCGCATTGCGTCGCTTTCCCACGATGTCGCAGCATTGTGGCGAGCCGAGGGAACATCTGCGGTTGACCGCAAGCAGATCGTACGCTGCATTGTGGACCGTGTCGTCCTGGTGACAGACCGGTCGACTGAATTGAATGAAGTGACGATCGTGTGGCAGGGAGGGGTGGAGACCAAGTACCAGATCGCGCGTCCCGTCGGCACCTTCGAGCAACTGAAGGATTACCGAAGGCTCACGGAGCGAATCCGCGAGTTACACGGTGCTGGACTTCACTTTGCACAGATTGCCGAGACTCTGAATCAAGAGGCGTTCGTCCCGCCTCGGCGTCGCGGCGTTTACACCGAAGGCGGAGTCGCCGACCTCGCTCGACATCTGGGACTCTCCGGAGAATTGTTTCGCGACGAACTCCTCGAAGAACATGAATGGTGGATCGCTGATCTCGCTCGCGAACTCAAAGTCATCACGGTGAAAATTCACTACTGGGTGAAACAGGGCTGGATCCAACACCGTCGCACGCCCTCCGGAAAGCACCACATCGTGTGGGCCGATCAGGACGAACTCCGCCGCTTACGCAAGCTCGCAGACAAGAAATCGTCCTGGTTCGCAGCGAAGAACCCTGGCCTCGTTGTCCCCAAACAACGCCCGGCACGATAGGAATTGCAGTCCCACATCCCGTTGTTCCGATAAGGAAGTACTGCGGATCAATTCTCTAACGCGATTAAAAAGGACGCCTTGTGATGCCAACTCCAAGCGATTGGAGCGGGGCACGTTCGAAATGATTCCCGCCGCCGAGGGGGCCGCGGCGATTGAAATCGATTCCACGCAGCTGGCGATGTGGCTGGGAGGAGTCTCACTGACCGCCGCGGTACAACGTCGCAAGCGGTATCGAATGACCGGCTGACGTGTCGATGACAACCCCTCCGAAGCGCAATCACGCTTCCGAAGTCGTCGCTGATTTCGGAAGCATTTTTGTTTCCATATGCCGGGTCGAAGCGCGTCCTCAACGAGTCTCGCACGGACACGTTCTTTTTTGGAAAAATCTGCGAAAAATCGTGCCTTTGGACTTGGGTGATTGACAGAGATCACTATCCTCTGGCCGCATGAGCGAAGCCTTGATCATCCCCGACAACATCCCCGCCTGCCAGGCTCTGATCGGCGAACTGGCACGGACGATCGAGGAGATCAACAGCAAGAATCAGCAACTGGCTCAAGAACGCGATGAGTGGAAGCTGGCGTTCGACGAATTGTTCCAAAAGGCGTTTCGTCATCGTAGCGAACGGTACCTGGAAGACCCTCAACAGTTGAAGCTCGACTTCGGCAACACGGCCGAAGCGGCCGATGCGGCGGCGGGACTGACCGAAGCGATTCAGGAGGCCGAACTCAAGCCGGTGGAGATCGTCATCCCCGAGCACACGCGTCGCAAAAAAGTCCGCAAGACGCGCAACGAACAACTGCCCGCCCACTTGCCGCGATACGAAGTTCAAGCCCCGGTACCTGACGAGACGAAGGCCTGTCCGGTGCATGGCCCGCGCAAGGTGATCGGTCATGACCGCGTGGAGACGCTGGAGTTCGAACGGCCGAAGCTGAAGGTGCGGGTGACGCTGTATCCCAAGTTCGCCTGCGACCAGGAAACAGCATGCGGAGTTGTCGAGCCACCCCGCCCCGAGGGGCTTGTGGAAGGGAACCGTTACGACACCAGCGTGGCTGCCGAGATCATCACGGGCAAGTATGGCTATCACATGCCGATCTATCGCCAGCAGGACTGGTTCGCCGGAAGCGGATGGATGCCTGGACGCAGCACATTGCTGAACATCCTGAGCGCCTCAGCGGAAGTGATCCAGCCTCTGGTCGCCTTCTTCCGTGAGGAGGTGCTGCGAAGCGGCCTGCTCGGCACGGACGAAACGCGTGTGACGCTACTGTTGCCGGGCGACATCCCCGCACCGATGGAAGGCGATCTCAAATCACAACGAGTCCACGACGTGTTCACGGAGGCTCGTCGTGCAGGACGCCCGAGTGTCTCGGGGCGTATGTGGGCCTACCGCAGTCTGATCGTGCCGCTGAACGTGTTCGACTTCACGGTCAGCCGACATCGCGATGGTCCCGATGCGTTCCTTGTCGACAGCGGATTCATAGGAACCATGATGGCGGACTGTTACTCGGGATATCAGGGGTTGACGCTGCGCAGCGAAGCGCGAATCAAACGCGCCGCCTGCGTCGCGCATGCGCGACGCAAGGTGTTCGATGCGCGCGAGAATCATCCGCTGTTGTCGAGCCAGTTGTTGGCGATGTTCCAGGAACTGTACGACGTGGAGCACCGCGCCAAGCCCATGACCGCGATGGACCGACAGGCGCTGCGCGCGACCGAGGCGCGTCCGGTCTGGCAGCGTCTGCGCGAAGTTCTCGATGGCGAGGCCGCGGCGCGTGTGCTGCCCAAGGACAAGTTCGCCGAAGCGCTGGGCTACCTGCGCAATCAATGGGATGCATTGCAGGTGTATCTCGATGATGGCCGCCTGCCGATCGACAACAACGAAGTCGAGCAACTCATGAAGCAGGTCGCCCTGGGACGCAAGAACTGGCTCTTCATCGGCAGTGTCGCCGCTGGTGAACGCACTGCGGATCTCCTGACCCTTGTCAGCAGCGCCGTCAGGAACGATCTGGATGTGTGGGCCTATGTGAAGGATGTGCTGGACCAACTCCTGGCCGGATCGTGCGACTACAGGGGGCTTCGTCCCGATGTCTGGGGCGCGAACCATCCCGAGTTCATCCGCACCTACCGCCAGGAAGAACGCCGCGACCGGGCCGACGCCAAGAGCGGCCGTCGAGAGCAACGCCGAAGCAACCACGGTTCTTGACGTCGTTGCGCATCACGCCTGCCATAGTGATCGTACTGGTCGCTGCGATCGCGCGACGAAAACTCGCGCGGTCAATACGCCAAGCCAACATGGGTCAGAGTGGGTCATCCGCGTGCACCCTGTCCCTGTCCGCGGCAACCAACGAATCCGCCGCCGAGCGACGCATGCCATAATGGTGCTGGTGCGCGCTTACATTCCTGGCGAACTTCCAGGGTTATCTGCAGGCGGACGCGTTCAGCGGATATGACCGGGTCGACTCGAGCGGTCAGGTCATCGAAGTGGCCTACATCGCCCTGTTGAACGCTCTAGCTAGAGACTCAGTTCGAGAAGGCGCTCTTGAACGGTGAGGCGCTCCGCGCCGCGCGGCAACAACATGCCGTCCTCATCCTGAACGACTTCGCCGCGTGGATGAAGAACGAGCGAGCCGACGTGCTCCCCAAGAACGCGATCGGCAACGCGTTCATCTACACGCTCAATCGGTGGGAGCGCTCGGCCGCCATACCGAAGATGGCGCGGTGGAGATCGACAACAACTTCGCCGAACGGTTGGTGAAGCTGCCTGCCATCGGACGCAATAACTGGCTCTTCGTCGGCAACGAACACGGTGGCCATCGCGCCGCCATTCTGCTCAGCCTGATCGCCAGCGCGGAATACTGCGAAGTGCAAACATGGGCTTGGCTGAACGCCGTCATCAGCGAACTCCCCAAATGGCTGACATCAACGACGGGCCCGCCCGATCTCGCAGACTTGCTCCCCGACATCTGGCTCAAGAACCACTTCGCGCATCGCTGGAAAATCGATAACATCAGAAAGGTTGAACGACAACGCTCAAAGTCGCAGAAAACAAACTTCACATCGCGTCTGGTGCTACTTCCTCACCAATCTTCACATATCTCGTGTATCGCCCGCTCTGGCAGTCCATTCGATAACCGACTTCAAGAAATTGTTTAAATCGAGACCATCGCTCACTGTCGAATGCCCCGCTCACTCCATTTGATCTCAGAATGAAGTCGTCAACTTTCTCCCACGTGTCATGACAATATGCCTGGATGCCTTCCCCGTTACCGCAATAGAACTCAACACGTGGATCCCTCCATGTTCCCACAGTTCTCCCATCGTGGATACACGCATTAACGAGCCGCCGCAGGTCTTCATCCGGTTCTTTGGAAAATGCAACGGGAGCTATGCCGAATGGTAGAGAGTAGACCACCACGGAAGCGAGCAATACGACCTCCCCTATCGGCCGTCGATAAATCAGTAACAGGGCGCCAATGACTGCAAGTACCGCTCCGAACAATACGGTCATTGTCATTGGCAGTGGCAGAAAAGCCTTGACTGCCGCGCCCACCAATGTCAGCAAGCCCCAATTTAGCGCGACGATTCGGCGGCGAAAAAGCATGCCTGCACATGCAGCGATTGGAAGATACATCGGAGTCAGGTAATACGAGAATCCGCCTGGCAACGCAGCCGAAACGCAATTGAAGACAAATGTCAGCACTAGGAAATAGACGCAGGTGCGTGCAATCGCTTCATGCCAGCCACGAAACGCTCCAAGGGCAGCCGTTATTACTGCCGGAATACACAGCCCCGATACCCCCGTGAGCATAACTCTCCAAAACGTCTGGCCTCGCGTCTCGCGAACGGCGTCAAAAAAAACGGTACCAAGCTGAAATCTCGAAAACAAATCGTGCGTCCCCAAGGACCCTGCGAAGCAGCAGGAATAGATCAGCCATGCCAGCATGGCGGCTCCAGACGCCGCTCCATAAAGCACGAGCGCTCTCCACGTTCGAAGATCGACAGCGCAAAAAAGAAGCGCACAACAAAGCACTACCGCTTGATACTTGCAGAGCGTCGCGATCACTAGCGCCGCTATTCCGAGGAACGACCGCTGCTTCGACGCGAAGCAAACCAGAGCGAGAAACCCCCAACTACTCAGCCCTTGATCCAGTGATACATAAGCTGCACTTAACGTCTGATTCCAATTCAGGAGCAATACGGAATAGCCAACAGTCATCGCAGCCGTACCGTGCGGCCGGAGCACGGCGGCCAACGTCAACAATCCTGGCAGCACGAACGCTACCCAGTGAGAGACACGAAGCGCTCGCCATGAATCCGACACTCCAGCCACCGGAGCTAGAATAAATGGAACCGCCACCGGGTTGTCAACGAATATCGGAGAGTCTTTATTGTTGTACCACGTTGGCTGCCAGCGAATCCATATCATGCGGCTCACTCGGCAGTAGATAGTTTCATCATAAGATGTGTCTGCTCCTCCGCGAGCAATACAAGACAGGAGCGAAAGAGTTACGAATATCGCCGTAAGCAGCGAACGACTGTCAACAAATCGGCCGTCAGGGCGCAGTATGCTCGTAAAGAACGTAATTCCGTCTCGGCTCCGAGTTGCTGCCGGCATGGGACCTAGGATTGCGTGCTTGCATCCACCGCTCATAGAGGTGAACATATTTGTCGTATCCTAACTGGGCGCGTTCGATGCTTGGTTGACCAGCGGTCAGGCCAATATGCTTCACATGAGCATGATCGACCATGCATTCATATGCGCGTGGAATCAACGGCAGGCGCTGTGCCGCTACACGGAATGAGGCGCACTTGGCATCGGCAACAATCTGACCGAGCAGATGGTGAAACTTCCCGCCATTCTGCGCAACAACTCGCTCTACGTCCGGAGCGAATCAGGCAGACATCGAGCGGCGATCCTACTGAGCATCACGGCAAGCGCCAGGCACTGCTGTATGGAACCATGGGCATGACTGCCTGACGTCCTGCGGGAAATTCCATTGCGACTGGCATCAGCGACCGGTCCTCCAGATCTCAGGGACCTTTTGCCCGACGCATGGCTGATGACCCGACTCGTGAACACCGCCAGATCATCGACGACGTCCGAAAGCTCCAACGGAGACGCTCGCGCCGACAAAAAGCCACCAAACACGGACGCCTACGCTGACTGTGCCGACACGTGTTTCGCCGTCCGCTTACGCCTGTGCATCGTTCGAGGTCCAGCGATCGCGCAATTCCAAGATTGGTGATTCCACAAGGTGGGCCATTAAGATGCCGAACACTATACTCAGTGATAATCCGGCCACGGCGGGCAAAAGACTATGCTCAACGTGAAAGCGGGCGGCCATCTTGGGAACGAGATTCCACACAATTGGGCCGTGCCACAAATAAATTGAATACGACTGTGCACCCATCGCGGCGATCATGCGTGTGAGGGGCACATTCGGCACTCCGACCATACGTAGCCCAAGCAAGAGGCTTCCGCAGCTCAGGTAGAGTGCGGTCAGTCCCAGCACGCTCAACTGAGACTTCTCAAACTGAAACGGCGGCATGCATCCACCAACACCCGCAACCAACAGTTGCCATCGCCAGGGAAATAGCCATCGTTGAATCCAGTCCTGACGAAAGTTCCACGCGTGAGCCAGTAGCACTCCGAACGCCAGTGCGTCCATTCGCAGTTGCGTCGGAAACCAATGTGTCTTAAGGTGAAACGGTATCTGCGCTAAGCGCCACCTTAGGAGTAGCGCGATTATTGCAATGGCGATCATGATGACTGGAATTGCGATACCATCGAGCCTTTTCCCAAAGGCGAAAACCATCCAGACAAGTATTGCTACTGTAATATAGAAATGTTCTTCGACCGCGAGTGACCACGTGTACCCCCAGAAGCCGGGCCAGAAATTCTGCACGAAAAGCAGTTCTGTGAGCAGGCGTTCTTTTGATGCGAAAGATGCGTCGTTTCCCAGCAGAGTGAGATAAGTAGCCGTAGTCAATATGAAAAAGTAGAACGGAGGGTAAATCTTCAGGCCGCGTCGAAGAAGAAACCGGCCGATATTAAGAGAATGAGTTGTTTTGAATTCGTGAAACAGTATCCCCGACACCAAAAAACCGCTTAGCACAAAGAATAGATCGACGCCCGCCCAACCACCTTTGCCGAGTGTTTGAAGCACGGGGAAGCGGTCAGGAAAATGAGAATGGCTGGCGATCACCAACAGACAGGCAGCGGCGCGCAACACGTCGAGAGACATGACTCTTGGCTGCGGTGTGCTCATTTGATTTGCTCGATTTGGACGGAGAGAATGGCCGGGCAGAGCTCTTGCACCGCCGGATGGAATTAAGTCAAGTTGTGCCTGATTGGATTGTTGTTACCGCTTGGCTGTGCCGGCAGACGCCGTTTCGCATCAATTATTTTCAGACGTATCTCATCAAAATATCTCATCTTCAATCGAGCTAATGTCCAACCCTCCCAGCCATCGAAAATGCCCCTTTTTGCAAAGAACGCGACGCAGAAGTACAGCCACGGCAGCCACCAGCGTGTCAGGTGTTTGTATTTGAACTTCTGGCGGGCGTTTAAATCAGCCCAAAACTTATCGTCAGCGGTTTCTAGCCATAAAAAGCGATTGGCTTCCCACGTCGAATATTCATTGTGCTTGGCAATATGGTTCGCAATACCGCTATATCCGTGATGTTCGAGTCGGGATCGAATCGTGCCGATTGTACCGTTCAATACCGGATGCTCGTGCACTTCCATGTCCAAGTTCGTCCACGATTCCTCTGGAAATTGTTCGTATTGCCCAGCATCTACTCGGAATAATGCAAGTTTGCGAAACGGATCACCATGCTTTAGTGGTCGGCCCATGAACCAATTTGTGAACGATAACCAGAAGCCAACGTGCTGCGAATTCGAAAGGACACGTTGGAACTCTTCGAGGACGGTCTGGGTTAGTCGTTCATCGGCGTCGAGAAACAAGACCCAGGGGTGCTTGAATTTGTGATTGAGTAAGGTCCAGTTCCGCTTCTTTGGATACGCACCGTTCCATTGAAAGTTCAACACAGTTACCCGATGAGCGAATGCTATGGCTTTGGTGGAATCAACGCTTCCTGAATCGACAACGACCACGTCGTCAAATTGGCCCTGCAATGAGCGAAGGCAATCTGGCAAATTCCGCTCTTCGTTACGGACCGGTATGCAGACGCTCACGGGGAGGTAAGTCACGTTTTCAATTCTCTCTTCTTTATTCGGATCGCAGGGTTTCCCACGACAACCGCCCACGGTTCGACATCTCGTGTTACGACAGACATCGCTCCGACAACTGCTCCTTCGCCTACGACGACTCCGGGTCCAATAAAGCCACCTGCACAGACCCATGCCTGATTTGAGATCGTCACGGGCGACGAAGTAAGACGCATGTGGGGGTCAGTGATATCGTGAGACGCAGTGCATAGAAAGGCATATTGAGATATCGTGGCGTGGCATCCAATTCGGAGCTGATCAACACAATAGCAGTCTACCTGATACGAAATAGACGATTCATCTCCAATTGACAGATTCCATGGCGCCCAGATCCTCGCTGTTGGATCGATCCTCGCGTTCGCGCCGATGGTTGCACCAAATGTCCTCAGTATTAGCCGCCGCCAACCGAAGAGTTTGCGGGGAGACGTGCGGAACAAAGTGGCACAGACTACGCTCCATATAATCCGCCCAACCTTGTTCCGCCAGCTGTGTGGACTTGGGCAGTGTTGCTCATCAGCGAGGATCCGTAACGGAAGCTGCGGGGTCGTTTCGGAAGCCGGGTCCGTGCTTTCGGGTGTGCTGGAAGTGAATGCCACGATTGACCTTCGTAAAGGCGATTACGTAGAATCGCTACCTCGCACCACATTTCATTGTCAAGTCAGCTGAGAACACCGATTGATTACGAGCGCTGATGTGAAATCACCGTGTGATAAATCGAAAGCAGATGGCTTCGAAACCGTTCCAAGGAAAAGTCCGTCGTTCTTCGTAAGCCACGTAATACTAATGTTGCGCTGAGTGTTTGATCTTCGAGGACTGACACACAGTAGGATGCGAGTTGTGCTTCATCACTTGCATCGGCAATCAGCGCCGCATCCCCAACTACTTCCGGGAGAGATCCATTGCTACTGCACACGACGGGGCATCCCCACGCCATCGCTTCCAATGGTGGCCAGCCGAATCCTTCATATACGCTTGGAAAGAGGAGCAGTCGTGCTGTTCTGTAGAGTTCAATGATTTCGGTGTCGCTTGGGTTGCAAATAAAGTCGACAAGCGAATCCAAGCCGCGCTCCTGAATTAAGTTGCATATTTCCGCGTCAGGTGGTGGCCCAGCGAGCTTGAGTCTCACTCGGTGGTTGCTTCGTATCCTGTCAAAAATCCTCAGCACTCCGATACGATTTTTGTAGAACGCGTTATTTCCGATGTGAAGCATGAAGGGGTCGTGACAAGTCCTGCGCAGATTCCATGTCAACCCTTCATGGCCGGGTTGGGGAAGAAACTCAGGTGGCAATGTCAGCGGAACGACAGAGATGCGTTCCGCCGGTATCGGCGTCATGGCGACGAGGTCATTGGCCGTCGACTGACTGACTGAGATGACATGAGTCGCATTCAGTAGTCCATTGAGGCTGGCTCGGATCAGCCAGCGAGCACCAGATCCTGGCGGTTGCAGCGAAAACCGACCACGCGACTGCAATTCGGGAATGACATCGTGTGCCGTCACAATCGTTTTGCCGGGCGGTAGCCAGCGGGTGATATAGCCGTGACTGCCGTCAACGACGTGGTAGAGGTCCGCAGGATTGTGACGAACAATGGAATTGGCACGCCATGCGACGGCGGCGTGGTGCGCCAGTGTCCGGAATCGGCGTGGAACGCGAGTCAATTGCAAGGATGAAATCGCCAATTGCGCGCGGCTGCATTCAACACCGGGAGTTCCCGCGAGTGCCATTTGCAGCAAATTGGCGTAGCGGGTCATGCTGCCGATCGACTGTGGAGGCGCAGTTTCGAGGAAAACCACTCGCATCGTCACGACATCACACGGTGTTGGGTGGCCAATACCATTTCGCGTGCTACGTCGATCATTGTGAATTCCGCGGACCAACCCAAAACGCGCCGCGCGCGCGAAGGGTCAAGTTGGCAATTGCGAATTTCGGATGGGCGATGAAATTCGTGATTAGTTCGCACATACGGCCGCCAGTCCAATCCGACATTACGAAACACCTCAGCCACGAATTCTTGCAACGTATAGGTGTGGCCGGTTGCGATGACAAAATCCTCGGGATTTGGCTGCTGCAGCATCCGGTGCATGGCAACCACGTATTCGGGTGACCAACCCCAATCACGCGCGATCGAGAGATCGCCCAATTCAACGCATTCAAGTTTTCCAGCCGCGATGTTGCACGCAGCTGCCACAACCTTTTGTGTCACGAATCGTTGCGGACGAAGCGGAGACTCATGGTTCGACAGGATTCCTGAACACGCGTAGATTCCATATGCATCCCGATAATTTGCGACTTCCCAAAACGCTGCCGACTTGGCTACGGCGTATGGACTGCGCGGTGCAAACCGAGATGATTCCGATGCAGGCGTTTGGCCAGTCTCCCCGAAACATTCGGATGAGCATGCGCTGTAAAAGCGTGTGGGGAAACCGAGAAAACGGATTGCTTCCAATAAATGCAGTGTCCCGCCCGCAATGCTCTCCAACGTTTCAACTGGCAGGTCGAATGAAAGGCCAACAGAAGTTTGTCCGGCAAGATTATAGATTTCATCCGGACGAACCTTGGCTAGAATCTGCAAAACGCTTCGAAAATCAGACAAGTTGACCGAATGCAGTCTCACTTGTTCCAGGATTCCGAGTGCTCGAAGCCCCTCGAAGCGTTGCCCAAATACATCGCGTGAGGTGCCGTCGACCACATAGCCGTACTGGAGCAGTAGGCGCGCCAAGTATGCTCCATCCTGTCCAGAGATTCCAATGATTAGCACTCGACGCGGACTCATAAGATTTAATTCAACCCCTGACGTGTAAATGCCAACCGTGGAATACCAAGCACGACGCCAAGGCAGAATCCTACTATCAACACAGTAGATGGATCTCCGCTATACGCTTGGTGCGAAACGATGAAGCTGGCTCCATTCGCAATGAGTATGCTCAACATCCCAATTTGCAGTTGCCGGACTTGGAATGCATCGCTAGGGACGACGAGCAACGATTGTCGGATTGAAGAAATCATCCCCCAAATCGCAAAAAGAACTAATATCACTCCTGGGATGCCCAACTCCTTGAAAAGCCTGCCGACACCATCTTCTTGCCATGATTTGCTGATTTCGATTCCCGTGTGCTGCTTGCCTTGCGTTGCTGATCCCAATCCATCGCCCAGCCACCCAGACTGCTCGATTGTTACCTGAATGATACTTGAAAACGAAAGACTCACTCGGTCGACACTCTCCGTCACGATGCTTGATGCGAAGCGAGAATAGTCATCCGAAGTTTCCTGCAATTGAGTCATTACGGTAAGTCCGGCTAGCACGGCTACTGCAAAAAGTGCAGATGCGACTGCCGCCCGCTTCCCGCTTCGCCCGGAGAGCCAATTCAGTCCAACGTATGTGAAAAGGAACAAGCCAGGCATCACGATCATCTTCCGGCGCCCGGAAAGCAACAGGCAACTTGCAGCCCAAATGCTGATGAACCACCAAAGCCACTTCCAGCGATCCTTTGGCCGTAGCGCCAACATTGCCGAAAACATCATCACATGAGCGGCGTGAAGTCCCATGACGTCAGGGCTACGATAAAAACCAGAAATGAGTTTCACGTTGTCGGTTCCGAAGTTTCGAACCCATTCCATTTTCATCCCGCCCAAGCCTGCAAGAGGTACCTCCGCAAATTCCAGAACCGTTCCAATCAAAACGATCGAGTTTACGACAACGTAAAGACTGACCCAACGCACGATGTCACTCAAGAAGCGTGGCCATAGATAGCCCAACAGTATCCCAATAAATGGCGCGAGATACGAGATTCCCCCAATCAGCACCAAAATCCAACCGTTTTGGTATCTCACAAGAGATATTGCGGCACCGGGAAGAATGCCAACGATAATAAGTGTAAGTGCTGATTTAAACTGAGGGTATCGAATAAACAACCGACCGAGCTCTCGACGATCTGTAGCACTGGCCGATACAAAAGCGAGAGCCCACACAATGCCAATAATAATCGTGCTTAAGATGGGGTATCCCGGGGTCATTTTCCTGACGATGTCACGCGCAACATCCAAAAAAACCGCCGCATAGATTGCTGTGCGCCAGTTTCCGAAGCTTGAAAGCCCAACAAGGACTGTGAGTCCTGCAAATGCCCAATCCATTGGTTTTCACACCTCAGCATTAACTGATCCCGCACGCGAACCGGATCGCAGTGTACATGCCATCAGCCGCCGCGGACGGCGAGTACGATTTAATTCGCAGTTTAGCATTGTCGCCCCATTGACGCAGAATGGAAGATTGCGTGCTGCAAATCTCCAACATTTCCGACAGTTCATTCCAAGCTCCAAACCGGAAAACATTTCCCGTGTGCCCTGGGGATATCAAATCAGCGGAACAGCCTACCTGATCACTCACAATCGCAGGACACCCGCACGCCATTGCTTCATTCACAACAAGGCCCCAAGTTTCTCCGTGGTCCGAGGGAAGCACAATACAATTGCTCGCGACGTACGCGTTCACGATCTGAGACTGATTCAGGAAGCCGGCAAATCGAACTGGCAACTGCCGACTGGCAACTAACTGCTCACACCGCTCTCGAAGTTCACCGTCGCCGACGATCAGAACTTCGAGGCCTGTGTTTCGCCGAGAAATTGCTGCCACTGACTCCAGAAGTTCCAAAGGGTGCTTTTTGGGGACAAGTTTACCGCTAAATAGGAAAACAGTCGAGTCACTTCTCAAGCCAAACTGCTTGCGGGCCTCCATGCGGCCAATTCGCTGCGTAGCGCTTTCAAAGCGATCATTATCAACGCAATACAAAGATGGGAACAATCGCTCTGGTGAGACTCCGCGATTCTCGTAGAAGGCTTTACTGGCCTGCCCAATGTATAGGCAAGCCGCGTACCGATGCACGAGCTGGCGTTGTATTAGGCGTTTCCACCATGCCCGAGGCCGTATGTCGTTCGCCTCTCCTCGCACGAGACACGGAACGTTGTATCTCTGGCAAGCCCAGAGCGCTTGGAGTGATGATTTCATCCCCCATCCGTTGACGACGATCACGTCGAAATCACCCGTCTTAATCCTCGGGACGATGTCTGGTGTATCGCATCCTACGAAACGTGTCACACTTGGTTCCTGTGAGACGTTGGTCAGCACCTCATAGCGATATCCACTAAGCAGTGGAATATCCCACTGAAACTCTTTTCCGAATCCTTCGCCTTGAGTTTTCGGATCCGGAATCTGGCCAAACAAAACAGTGAAGTCCAATGCTGGATGGTTGGCGAGAATCCTAAAAATGGGTACCTGGTATTGAATCGGATGAGAGGTAACGAATGCAACGCGTAATCGGCGGCTTCTGTCGATGATATTCATTGCTGAGTGTGGAAATCCGGAATGCGGCTGTTTCACGACGCGCGAATACGAGATGGTCCGTTGCGACGGAGTTGCCAAGCCCAGAGAAGAGCTCGCATTTCACCGATCAACTTGACCGGAATATACCAAGGGTGATGCAAATGAAAGGATGTGCAAACTTCTCGGAGCATTCGCCGACCGCAATAGCCCCAACATTCGGAACTCGTTC
>Ga0206881_10111_pt1 | contig 24695 bp, 22 predicted proteins | sample Alteio_BWOrgCont_3_FD_152867 | JGI IMG/M metagenome (GOLD analysis project Ga0206881, IMG submission 152867) | Enriched cells from forest soil in Barre Woods Harvard Forest LTER site, Petersham, Massachusetts, United States -... | ecosystem: Environmental > Terrestrial > Soil > Temperate forest >...
AAATGGGATTGGAAAAAGCAATCGTCTCCATGATGGCGAGCTAAGTTTTCGGGTGATTCCCTTGGTACCCGGAGAGATCCCATGCGACGACCCTGGTGGATTCTGGCAATACAGTTCGTTTTGGCGTTTCTCGCTGCGGAAGTCTGCTTCGGTGCGGAACCTGTGGCGCTACTGGACATCAAAATTGGGAAAGAACGCGTCGAGGGCCGGATCGCCGCGCATGACGATCAAACGTGCTGGATCCTGCGCCGCGATGGGCGACTGGCCTCGTTCAAAATGGACGATGTATCCGATTTCCGAGAGGTTGAACCACGCTTTCGGCCGCTGAATTCGCTGGATCTTCGTGACCGATTGCGAGAGGAATTCGGTCGCGATTACGAGATCAAGACGACATCGCACTACATCGTGGTTGCCAGCCGCAGTTCCGGCGAACGCTACGCGGCACTATTCGAACGAATTTATCGCCAGTTTCACACGTACTTTACGACACGTGGATTCAGGATTTCGGAACCGGAATTCCCCATGGTTGCGGTTGTGCTTCCGGATCAGCAATCGTTTGTCAATTATTGCATTGGAGAAGGGGCTCGGCCGCAACCGGGGTTGGTGGGATATTACCTCCCCAGTTCCAACCGAGTGGCGCTCTATGATCGCGCTGCGGCTGGCCAATACACGGCTGATGCCGTTGATGACACTGTCATTCATGAAGGAACGCATCAGGTGGCCTTCAACACCGGAGTTCACTCACGAATCGGCGAATCACCGCTTTGGCTGGTTGAAGGATTGGCAACACTGTTCGAGGCGGACGGAATTCGGCAGCGCCAATCGGGTACTCAGGTTTCGGATCGTATAAACCCGGAGCGATTGACGTGGTTTCAGGAATATCGTTCACGCCGTCCAGCCAAGTCGCTAGAAGGTTTCATTCGCGAGGATAGCCTTTTCAGGCGCTCGCCGCTGGATGCGTACAGTCAGGCGTGGGCCCTGACATTCTACCTGGCAGAAAGTCGGCCGGCAGAGTTCGCAAAGTACTTGAAGAAGGTCTCTGATCGAAATCCCGTGGAACGTTACGATGCAGAATCGCGGGTCAAAGACTTTAAAGAGGCCTTCGGAATCGATCTCGACTTCCTGGAAAACGGGATGCTGCGGTTCTACGGCAAAATCGGCAAATGAGTTGCGATGCAACGCGTAAGGCATTTCTAAATAGGCGTTTGCGGAGTATTGTCGGCAGGCCTGTCGGTACGGGTTCAAACCCAATCGCCGCCGACCCGGCTCCTTGTGACTCCCACACTTGATATTGCCCTCACTTGGTAATACACTCCGCGACCCTGGTGTTTTGCGGGGCGATTGCGTCTTTGCATTGCGCGAGGGCCATTGTTGTTGTGTGCCATTGGGATCAGGTGTTCTGACGATGCCGACAATTAATCAATTGATTCGTAAACCGCGTAAGCATCAGCCAGTTCGGACAAAGACGCCCGTGCTGGAAGGTTGCCCGCAGAAGCGTGGTGTCTGTCTGCTTGTCAAGACGGTCACCCCCAAGAAGCCCAACTCGGCACTTCGAAAAGTGGCCCGTGTTCGCCTGTCGAACGGCAAGGAAATCACGGCTTATATTCCGGGTGAAGGCCACAACCTGCAGGAACACTCCATTGTGCTGGTGCGCGGTGGTAGGGTTCGCGACTTGCCAGGTGTTCGTTACAAGATTATTCGCGGTGTGCTCGACACGCTGGGCGTCGCCAAGCGTATGCAAGCCCGCAGCCGTTATGGTGCCAAGCGACCCAAGTAAGCAGTGGTGCTCGACGGTGGGATAGCCGTCTGAACAATGTTTGAGCTCGCTGGTTGGGTTCATTGCCGCCGAATTTAAATTACTCGCGATCATTTTTGGGAGGTTTTGATGGCTGATCGTTTCACAGCCAGCCGCACGCAGTTGATGCCGGATGCACGGTACGGTTCCAAACTAGCATCGAAGTTCATCAATTGCCTGATGAAAGATGGCAAGAAGAGCATCGCTCAGTCTGCCTTCTACTCGGCATTGGAGATGATTGCCGAGAAGTTTCCAGAGCGGGAACCAATCGAAGTTTTCACGACCGCAGTGGAAAACTGCCGTCCCTCGATCGAAGTCCGATCGAAGCGAGTTGGTGGTGCGAACTACCAGGTTCCCACGCCGGTCAATTCGAAGCGACAACAAACTTTGGCCATTCGTTGGTTACTGGAAGCCTGCCGCGATAAGAAGGGCCGAGCGATGGATCGTCGGTTGGCCGATGAACTGATGGCCGCTTTTCGCCGTGAAGGCGCGGCGATCACCAAGCGTGAAAACGTCCATCGTATGGCCGATGCCAACAAGGCATTTGCTCACTTTGCCTGGTAAGCCGCTAACGACTGCAGCTTGAGAAGACAACACGACGACCCGGACCGAATTCGGTACCGGGTCGTTTGCATTTCCGGCTTCGAGTATGCTGATACCGCACACCGCTAAATGTGAGGCTGCGGCCTCTGACTGCGGGAGGAAAATAGAGGCAAATGTCTCATTTGGTGGCCGCGAGCCGGAATCCTCAAGGCAGCAAAGGCTCGACAACTGAAGATGCCTTCGCTGAGACGCACATCGGACTCACGAATTGTGGAAACAACTTCATGCGAAGCTTTCTGGCCGCTGTTTCTTTGGCGGTATTTCTACCGTTGCCGTTGTTGTGGGCCAATGAACCGGAACTCAAGCTGACGGGTCGTGGCGGTGAAAAGGCCACATTTACGGTGGCCGATTTAAAGGCATTGCCAAGAAGCGAGTTCGAAGTGAAAGACCGCGACGGAACGATAGCTCGTTTTTCCGGCGTCGAAGTCTCGCAGCTACTCGGTAAGATCGGCACAGCGCAGGGAGAGAAACTGAGAGGCGATTGGCTACGGTCGTTCGTGGCCGTCGATGCCGCAGATGGCTATCGGGCGGTCTTTGCCCTTCCCGAATTCGATGCCGCATTCACAGATCGCAGAATCTACCTGGTTGACTCCCGCAACGGACAACCGCTGGATGCCACGCATGGGCCGTTTCAGATCGTCGTGCCCGATGAAAAGCGTCATTCACGCTGGGTTCGAATGGTCACCGAGATCCACGTTCTCAACAGTAACTGAAGCATCGAACTTCAGCCATCGATTGTCAGCGATGGCTGAAGTTTATCTTCGGTGATTCGAGCGAACTTAGTAGCGTGAACCGCCACCACCGCCGTATCGGCCGCCGCCGCCACCGCTGCGACCACCACCACCGCCGCCACCGCCACCGCGTTCTTCTCGTGGGCGGGCCTCGTTGACAGTCAGAGCGCGACCATCAACGTCCTTGCCATTGAGACCGTCGATCGCCGCCTTGCAGGCCTGATCGTTGCTCATTTCCACGAATCCAAACCCCTTGGAGCGGCCGGTGTCACGATCCATGACCACTTGAGCCGAGCGAACTTCCCCAAACGGAGCAAACAACGCTTCCAAGGTAGAATTGGTTGTGCTGTACGTCAGGTTGCCTACATACAATTTCGTCGCCATTGACATTCCTTTTCCATCCGCCCTGCCAAACCTGACGTCCTGACGAACCGGCCTGCGAGACGACCAACGAACACAAAGTCATCTGCGACAGTGCAAATGACACTCAACATTATCACCACGAACGCGTGCGTCCGCAGGTAAGCTGCAACCACGTATTTTCCACGGAATTGATCGATAGTGAGACCCTGCCGGGCTGCCGAATTGCCAATGCAGAAAACACGACCTGCAAGCAACTGGCTCAGAATCACGACTCCCACGGAGAATCTGCTGGGGTCGTACAATCACTCGGAAGCGGAGGAGGCCAGAATGCCTCAATACTCGGCCATCGTCATGAGAAAACGATCGAAGCTGATTTTCGAAATGAAAATACCTTCACCGGGTCGGACTATAACATGAACGCATCAATTCGCGGACATCAAAATGACCAAGTCCCGCTGGATTTTCAAAGATTTATACCTGCAGAAAAGTCTACAACTTCGCCCCGGGAACGCTAATGGTCGTTCCAGTACCTTCGTAGCTCATGACGTTCGTTTGAAGTGTCAAATCTTCGTCGAGCGATCGATGGGGCCGGATCCCTTTGCTGGCCAATGCTCCGTGATACGCCCGCACAGCTTCATTCGGTTCGATCTCGCGATTCGCGATGTGTCTCAGAAATTCGATAAACAAAAGCTGGTCTTCTGAATTATTGATCTTGCGACCGAACAGTGCCGCCCGAGCTCCATACTTCTGCGCTTGGTGCAGCAACTGAAAGGCATCGAGAGTTGTTCCCGCTGTCCCACCCAGGATCCCCACAACCAGATGAGGATCGTATTGAACCAGTTCCTCCATGGCCTTCGGTCCGTGATACGCCATCTTCAGAAACAAGGGGCGTCCCGCCTGCGCGACTCCTGCCAGCGTCCGCGCGATCATATCGTTGATGAAGCCGGACAGTTGATTCTGCTCGACCGCTCCAGGAGTGTTTGGATCGAAGATTTCCAGGAAGTGCGTAAAACCCTTCCGCTCTGCTTCTTCGCGAAATTCTTTGTAAGCCTGCAACGATTCCAGATCGCGAGCCTGGTCGTTGTTGAAAGTCATCGAGTACAGGCCAAGATTGCTGCCGATCTGCCTTTCTTCCACAGAACAATCCATGTGGCCACACTGGATGTGATCGATGCTTGCCGTACGAAAAGGGCGCGACGCAGACGTATGGATTCGCCCTCCACGCGGAAGATGAATATCCGACGTGTCATTCGCACGCGCGGCCGGTGTTACGGCAGAATTCACAAACAAGCGCTCGTGAACGGTCAGAAGATCACTCGTGCTGGCCGACATCAGCATGATGTCAACAATCCCCTGTTTGACGATTTGCCGAATCTGCTCCCGAAATTCGGCCAGCGTCCGACGACGCAACTCAGTTCCTTCGCGAACCATCCCCGGTGCGCCGATCCCAAATGCCATGTCAGGATCTTTAGCATCCGCGAGGATGAACTCGCGCGAGCCAAACGGGTCGGCATGAATCGAACGCAGCTTTGCGGCAAGAGATTTTTCAATCGGCATGACATTTCCGATGGGCTAGCGAGAATGAAAACAAGAGCGGACAAGCGTTTCCGCGGGGGAATTCCTGGACCGTTGCGGCGAAATCTGCGCTGGGATCACAACAGGCCGGTCTCAATTCTTCAAGAGAGTAGCTAATCCGACGGCAAGATTCGCTTGCGACCGCGTTCGGCGGGCCTGTCAGGCAGCGAATCGCTCGGACGGTGTTCGGCCTTCCATGATCGCCTGGATCAGGCAACCACGAGCAATCGCCAGGTTCGGATTATCGGCGATCTGAACCCTGCCGATTTGAATTGGCCATGCCGACTGTTGCCATGCTTGCTCGAACACGCGAAGAAAGCCTGGCGCAGTTGTAATTCCGCCATTGCAGGCAATTGGCGTCGGCTGAGGGATCATTCGAAGAGACCCCTCTTCGACCAATGCGGCGCGTGCTTCGGACAAGATACTTGAGAGCATTCGAAGCAGGACGCGCTCCCAAGCGGCTTGCTGAGAATCCAATACGCCAATTGGTGTATTCTTTGCCGCGGAAGCACCGTCGGCCGGAAATTCCTCGCTCAATTCCGACAAGTTGCCTGCAGTCGACCATCGAGCGACGGAGCGACCGCAGTGAACAACGTCGATCTCGCAATTGGTCGCTCCCAGGCTGATCCCCAAACCCGAAAACGAAGACGACGCCAACTCCGTCAGCACTAACGCCAAACCTGGCGACGTCAATTGCGGATTGTAACCGCGAAGCGCGACGAGCTGCTTCAGAAATCGCACATCCAGGGATTGATGATCGCCTTGCGCACTGTATCCACCAGGCACCGTCAGGCAACAGACGGAACCGAATCGTTCCGCAGGTGGCAGTACGGCCTCGACCATCAGTGCCAGGATTTGACGTGCCACAGGATCCGCGCTGGGCAGCCGCCCATTCCGAAGCAACGGATTGACGGTCAGGTCGAGCATGGATCCGCATTCAACGGCATCGTCGCCAAAAACCACTAGATCGTCGCCGCAAATCGCGTGTCGGGCCTGGATATGTTCCAACAACCGGCGATGCCCCGGCGAGTCTCGAAGAACGAGATACGCTGCCCGACAGCGTCGCGCGGTCAGTTCTTCTCCCACAATTCGAACGGAACGCAATTCCGTCGTACCCAAGTCCAATCCGATACTCATGACTGTCCTCCCTGCAATTGCCGCAGAGCATCCGTCACCGGAGTCGAACTGCTCTTCTGATCGGAAGGAGTGGATGTTGACCTTCTTGGGACACTTGGGACACTCGCCGCCGCTGCTGCCGCTGCTGCCGCGATTGTATTTTGCCCCGGTGCTCGTCGCATGAAATGCGGCATGGCAGGACCGACAGAATGCGATCCATCCAATTGGTCTGCGATCAAGTTAATCTGCGGAGCAGAAACAGTGGGTGCTGCCGTTTTCTCGGGAACCGCCGATTTCTCGGGTGTTGCAACCAATTCGATATGAGGCCCCTGCCCCATCGCTCTATTCGCGGCCTGATCAACTCGATATACGGGTGGGGGAACAATGCGGCCCTGCAATACCATCTGGCTGGGGAATTCGACCCGTTCCTCGCAAATGCGGAGCTCATTTCGAATGAGTTGATCGAGACGCGACGCGAGAGTATGTGGTGTCATTGGCAGCGGCGGTCGAACTGGAGCAGCCTCGGCATCTGTCGGCTCGACGACCGGTGCCGCGGGAATTTCAATTGAGTTTTCGAGAATCGAAACTGGCGAATCAGCCAGTTTCGATTCGTCGATCGCGTCCGCTCTCATGTCCACTTCGAGGGGCATGTCTTGAACAATCGCCTCTTCGACATTGCCCCCATCCATGAATCGACGAGTCACGATGGCCAAGCCGGCCAAAGCCGCGACGCAACCAATCATGATCAGGAAACCAGTCACGGTCACGAATGATCCGCGATTGTCGGAGTTGGGAGATTCCAGATCATCGAAGGAATCGAGGTCCGATGAAATATCTGGCAGAGAATTCAACGGTCGAGCGTTCGTGCCCCCGCTACTCGGTGCTCCAGTACTCGGTGCCGAGGTACCTAGTGCCGCACTGTTCGAGAGAGTCGATGGCGAATTGGGGATTTCGATAATCCGAGGCCCCTGTTCCACTGCCGGTCCACCTGGAATTCCAGGTTCCGTGGAGATCGACTTCACCGAGGATGATGAACTCACGCGTGGCACCCCGCTGAACGGGACGTTGGCGATGCGCGGCAATGAACTCGCGACAGGCATCTGCATCGGGGGAGCGAAAGTTTCGATTTGCCTTCCGCTGGCTGGAGGAGGGAGCGGAGTGATCGACGGCGGGGGCGTGGGGATCGTCGCCTGTTCCATCATCGTTGTTGGAGATGTCGCGGTATTGGATTCCTGAGGCTGTCTCGCCATCAGTGGAGGAAGTTGACCAACGTTCCGCAATTCCGGTGATTGCCCTGCACGACCTCCAATCAACGAGGGGAACGCTCCGATGGCGATTCCCGATTCGATCGCAGGTGGAAGTGCTGGAAGCCTGCTGCGATTAATGGCTCGCGGGGGAAACACCAGGACCGAACCGTCCGTGATCGGAGCCTGCACAGGCTGTGATGTCGCTTGCGATTGTAACCGGTCAGGGCTGATGACCCGGACCGCTTGAGCCAATTCCATTGGCTGATCGAGCTTTTGAACCAGTTGAATCGCGCTGGCTTCTTCGTGTTTGACCTTCACGATAACCGGTCGGTCCAGCACATTCAGGAACGCTAGCCAGACGCCGGGATCTTCAGACGATTTTCGCGGCGTGTCCACTCCCAAGGCCGCCCGGACATTGGGGTCCGATTCGTAGGTCCTGCTGACGGCAGCCTGCTGCAGTTTGGATTCTATTATCACGAGGTCGTTGGGCTGAAGCGGAACGTCGACCTGCGGTGAGAAAAAACCTCTCTGGACGACACGATCGCCGCGAACGATCCGAATCGTTCCGGATGCCTCGCCCTTCAATCCGCCCGCTCTCCGAAGGACCGCATGCAACGTTAGGCTCTGCGCATCGAGTCGATGGACGCCGGGCTTCCCGACTTCTCCCAGGATTCCGACGAAGATTTCTCGCGCCGACTCCGGAGACTGCCAAGTAATGACCTTCGAGTTCGCCCCTGAGATCTGGGCTTGTGCGTCGGCAGCACATGCCGCCAACAGCAGAATCCAGACGCCGATAAGTGGCCCCGAACGAGACATTCCTGAAACCTCGCAATCACGACACGGTCCGGATGCGCGGACCAGACTGTACTTTCGGAATAATCGGCACAGTTTGTCATCGGCATCCATCAAAAACGGCCTCATCGACCCCGATTGCCGTCGAGCGGCGACTTCCGCCGATTGTCGTTTCCCTCTCGCGATTGGTATCCTGAATCTCACCCGCAGAATTTCCCGCCCAATTCTCCATGACGTGGAGCAGCGTTTCATGTTTTCGAACCGCTCTCGATTGCGCTTCTTTGCTGTAGTCTGGTTGGCTTCATTAGCCAGAATCGACTTTGCCAGCGCTGCTGACGCGCCTTCGGGGGAAGTTGTCTACCGCCAGTTGTGTGCGCAATGCCATGGGGGAACCGGCGAAGGAGATAACAAGCATTATCCGCAGCCGCTGGCCGGAGACAGATCCATCGCGGAGCTGGCCGAATACATCGACAAGACCATGCCGGAAGGGGCCCCCGAGAAATGTACGGGAGAAGAAGCCCGCCAGGTGGCAGAATACATCTTCAATGCGTTCTATTCGCCAATTGCTCAGGCGCGCGTCAAGCCGCCGCGAATCGAATTGTCTCGGCTGACGGTGCGTCAGTATCGCAATACGGTCGCCGACTTGATCGGAAGTTTTCGTGGATCCGAAGCATGGCCAAAGGAGCGGGGGCTAAAGGCCGAATACTTCAAAACCCGGCGCCAGCGTCGCGAAGATCGTGCCATCGAACGGATCGATCCCATGGTTCACTTCGATTTTGGTGAAGGCAGCCCGGATCTGTCGCAAATCAAGCCGGAGGAATTCTCGATTCATTGGGAAGGCTCCGTATTGACACCCGAGACCGGCGAATACGAATTCGTCCTGCTGACGGAAAACGGCGCCAAACTGTGGGTCAACGATGATCGCCGACCTCTGATCGATGCATCCGTGAAGTCTGGCAAGAATGTGACCGAACGCCGCGAATCGATTCAGCTCCTGGGCGGTCGCGCGTATCCCTTGAAACTCGAAATCTTCAAATCGAAGGAAGCAAAGGAAAAGCGAGCCTCGATCACACTGAAGTGGAAGCTGCCACATCGATCTGACGAAGTCATTCCTCAACGCAACTTGCTGCCCAAGCGGCTTCCCGAAACGTTCATCGTGCAGACGCCATTCCCTCCCGATGATCGCAGCATGGGATACGAACGAGGCACCTCGGTTTCGAAAGCGTGGGAACAGGCCACAACCGATGCCGCCGTGGAAGTCGCCGAATGCGTGAACGAGCGCATGCAAAACCTAACGGGAATTCGCCGCGATTCCGAAGATCGCACCGCGAAACTGCGAGACTTCTGTTATCGATTTGCCGTCCGGGCCTGGCGTCGACCGCTGACCGACGAACAAAAGTCCTTATTCATTAATCGTCAGTTTGATGAAGCTCCCAGTGCGGATGCCGCTGTCCAACGTGTCGTGCTCCTGGTTCTGCAATCGCCTCGTTTCCTGTTCCCGGAACTCAATATGGCCGAACGCGATCCTTATGTGGTCGCGAATCGATTGTCACTGGCTTTGTGGGATTCGCTTCCGGACGATCAACTGCTTCGTGCCGCTGGGGCCGGGCAATTGGCGACGCCGGAACAAGTTCGCAGTGAAGCCGAACGTATGGCAGCCGATCCCCGCGCACGTGGCAAGCTTCGCGAGTTTCTGCTGCAGTGGCTACGAGTCAACTACTTCGCGGATCTGTCGAAAGATTCGCAGCAATTCCCCGATTTCAGCACTGCCATTGCGTCCGATCTGCGAATGTCGCTCGACCTGTTTCTGGATGACATCGTCCAGAGCGACACCGCCGATTACCGCCAGTTACTGCTGTCGGACATGCTGTATCTCAATGGTCCGCTGATGAACTTCTATGGCGTCCGCATCGCACCCGATGTCCCCGCAGATGCCCTTCATCCGGGGGAACCCGACTTCCAAAAAGTGACCATGAGGCCGGGCGAACGTGCCGGTGTCCTGACGCATCCATTTCTGTTGTCTGGGTTCGCCTACACGGCGACAAGTTCGCCCATTCACCGAGGTGTCTTCATTGCTCGCAGCCTGCTGGGACGTACGTTGCGACCGCCACCGGAAGCCGTTGCCCCCTTGGCACCCGACCTGCATGCCGATTTGACGACGCGCGAGCGAGTTAGTCTGCAAACGAAGGCCGAAGTCTGTCAGTCATGTCACGCGATGGTCAATCCGTTGGGATTTACGCTCGAAAACTTTGATGCCGTTGGCAGATTCCGCCAACAGGAACACGAGAAACCGGTCGACGCTTCGGGCTCATACCTCACGCGATCTGGCGAGCGTCAGTCGTTCCGTGGCGTCAAGGAACTCGCCACCTTCCTGGCAAACACTCCGGAAACGCATGCCGCATTCGTCGACCAACTGTTCCACAACCTGATCAAACAGCCGATTCGAGCGTATGGGCTGGATACGCCGGACAAATTGCGAACTTCCTTTCAGGACAACCAATACAACATTCGAAAGCTGATGGTCGACATTGCTGTCACGGCATCAATGGCCGGACAAAATCCGTAATCCCTGTTCCCTATTCCACAACCCCGGACCAATCTGATCCAGGGAAGGATTGCGAAACGCATCCGCAAACGCCGATAATATCCGGTATACGATCAAATGTGCGACCTGTGATCGCGGGAGACGAATCGAGGCATCGATCTCATCGATCGCCGCGAGCAAGATAAAAATGGAGTCCAGTTCTGGCAGACGCAGACTGGTCATGTCATCGAGTAAATGAAGGCTAACATGGCATATCGAGCTTCACGCCGCGAGTTTCTTCGAGATCTGGGACTGAGTGCCGGATCACTGCCATTTGTGCTGAACCTACCGAGCCTGGGGTTCGCGAACCAGGCGGCTCGCAAGCAGCGATTGGTGATCATGTTTAGCCCCAACGGGATCGTCCCCAAGACGTTCTGGCCCGACGAAGAAGGTGCGCAGTTCACGCTGAAAGAAAGCCTGACCCCGCTGGAGCCGTTCAAGGAGCGCACGCTCATCCTGAAAGGTGTCTGCGATAAGGTTCGCGGCGACGGCGACAATCACATGCGCGGGATCGGCTGCCTGCTGACCGGAATCGAATTGTTCCCCGGCAATATCCAGGGAGGTTCTGATACGCCGGCGGGTTGGTCGAGCGGCCATTCGATCGATCAAGAGATCAAAACCTTCCTGCAGAAGAACGCGGAAACACGCACGCGATTCGGATCCCTGGAATTTGGCGTCATGGTTCCCGATCGAGCCGACACGTGGTCACGCATGGTTTACTCCGGGCCGAATCGCCCCATCGCCCCGATCGACGATCCTTACCAGATGTTTCACAAGCTCTACGGCCGGATGAAGGATCAGGAGAGTTTGAAGAGCGTCCTGGATGAACTGCAAGAAGACTTGCGGACGCTTTCCGGTCGCCTCAGTTCAGACGATCGCAAGTTGCTCGAAGAACATGCGACCTTCGTCCGCGAAATGGAGCAGGAGCTGCGATCGGCAGGAGATCTGACAGTCGGCCATGCGGTCCCTGAACTGGAGCCGAACGTCAAGGAAGAAAACGACAACATGCCCAAGATCAGCCAGATGCAGATTGATCTAATGGTCAATAGCTTCGCGGCCGATTTCTCACGCGTCGCCACACTGCAGTACACGAATTCCGTCGGCGGCGCCCGATTGAAATGGATCAACGTCGAAGAAGGTCATCACGAACTTTCACACAAGCCCGACAACGATGACGCTTCGCAGGACAAACTGACGCGAATCAACAAGTGGTTCTGCGAGCAATTGGCCTACTTGACCAAGCGTTTGGCAGAAACTCCCGAGCCAGGCGGAACCGGGAGCCTGCTGGATAACACCCTGATCGTATGGACGAACGAACTCGGTCAAGGCAACTCGCATACACTCGATAACATTCCTTTCGTCCTGGTCGGAAACGGCTTGGACTTCAAAATGGGCCGATCTCTGAAGTTCAACAAAGTTCCTCACAATCGGTTGCTGATGTCGCTCTCAAACGCCATGGGGCATCCCATCGAGCGCTTTGGCAATCCAGCGTACTGCAAGGACGGTGTGCTAACCGGCCTGACGTGAAATCCAATAGCAGAGTCAGCAAAACAACAACTGGTTTGAAAAGCAGTTCGTCAGCTAACCGCTGCTAGTGCACTGCCCAGGTCTTCTGCTATGGACACATTAACAGTGTTTTGAACGCTCGCGGCAATCGAACTCAACCAGTCCAGCGTCCAGCCTGAGCAATCCGTGTCGTCCACGTTTTCCGTGTACAAAACGATTGATTCACTTCAGTCAGAAAACGCGATAGTTTCCAGCCAGGAACGCAAGAACCACCGCGTGGCTTGCCACGCAGTGGTTCGTGCGCTCGTCGGCCGTGGGTCAGTCGGCCACTATTTGCTGAAATCAAGTCCCGGGTCTTCCGGAGGAGCACCCAGCAACTTGAAGTTGAATTTCCGATCGCCGCTCGGGACGACGCCCGCCACCAGCGATCCGCCATCTTTTCGTTCCAAGGCCACGACGTTCCCTTCAACCGTATACTTGCCACCAAATTCCTGCACCGTCTTCTGATGCGTGAATTTCCAGTTGAACGTCTGGTCCTTCGAGATTGTCAGATTGAAATTCGAGCCGTCGGGTCGGCTTGCTTGCCACGACCCGACTAGCATCGCCGGATCGAGAGGTGGAATATTAGATTGCGTGCCAGGCGTCGGTTGTGATGATCCATTCGGCGCACCACCTGACGGCGGTGGTTGCGGAATCGGATTCTGACCTGCATTCTGAACAGGATTCCCTGCGCCTTGTGGGCCGCCCGCAACCTGCTGACCGCCGTCAGCAGGTGGATTCGGTGTCGGCTTCGCAGTCATCCGCAGCAGATCTGCCGCCACTGTATCGTTAGGAACGAGCTTCACGACTTGCTGGAGTTGTCGTTCTGAAGCATCGGGATAACCGTCGACCATGTAATGATAGGCCAGCAGGAATTTAGCAGCGCCATCTTGAGGGTTCTGCTTGGTGAATCCCTCAAGAGCCCGTAACTGGTCTGTATAGACCGATGTGCTTGGATACAGGCCACTTAACGTCGTCCAATTCCATCCTGGCCCGACTGCTAGCACGGAGTGGATTGTGGCGGCGGCCTGCTGATAATCCCGCTTCGCGAACAAGACCAATGCTCGGAATTCGTGGATTACGGCATCGTTTGGACACTGTGCCAGACCCTGATTCGCCAGATCCAGAGCGGCGTCGTAATTCGTCTGCTTGAAAGCCGCGACGGCTGCATCCAGGCTTTGATCGCACGTGGATGCATTGCTCGTCGCGGCACTCGAGTTGTAAGCCACCGGGATCGGCTGTGAGTAGTTGTAGCTGCCGTTCCCGTATGAACCGTATCCGCTATTGTAGTAGGGATTCGAGTAACCCAGGTATCCGCTGTTGTAAGCCATCGCTCCCAGGCCCCAACCGCCTAGACCCCAACCCAGCGGCTGATATCCATAACCACCCATGCCGTATCCACCATACCCTCCATATCCGCCGTAGCCACCATAACCACCGTACCCTCCATACCCACCATAACCCAGCAGACCGGATCCCAAGCCATAGCCCAAGCCGAATCCCAGTCCAGCCCCGAAGCCTCCGCCAAATCCATAACCGCCGTAACCCCCGTACCCGCCATAACCACCGCCCCAATAACCGTGGTACATCGAATGATTGGCGTACGAGGGTTGGTAACCGTTATGGCTCAGATTGATATTGTGGTTGTTGATGTTGACCGTATTTCCACCGACATTGTGGTTGGCAATATTCGTCTGATGGATGTTATTTGTGCGGTTGAGATTCGTCTGATTGACGCCCCCGCGAACATTGGTCGTCGCATTGCTGTTCGCTCGGGCTCCCCCAGCGGCTGCACTGACACCCGCACCGGCCCCGCCGATTCGTGGGTCGCTTCGAAGTCCGGCACTGGCTCCTGTGCCTTGCGTGCCAGCATGGATCGCGGCCCCCGTCCCACCTGTGCCTGCATGGATGCCAGCCCCTGTCGAACCAGCCCCCGCATGGATGGTCGAGCCGGTCCCGGCATGAATTGGCGACGAAGTGTTGCCATGGAACTGTCCGCCAACATTCGGACTGCTGAAGGAAGGTGTTCTGGCTGCACCCGAGAAATGTCCGCCAGCAGCCGCTCCTCCGCCGACCGCAGGAGCGTGGTAACCACCGCCTGCAGGTGCGCCGACGTGTCCGCCGCCACCACCACTGAAATGCGCTCCACCACCTCCGCCGAAGTGTGCCCTGCCACCGCCTCCACCACCGGGATGTCCTCCGCCTCCACCACCTCCACCTCCGCCGCGACCGAAGACAGGTCCCGCAGTGAGTGCCACAGCCAGACTACAAACGATCAATTGCTTCCACAGAATCGGTTTCATGGTTGGGTCTTTCCCGTAAGAATTCGCAAGTGGTTATCCAATGAAGCGTCGTCCGGCCGTTCATTTCGATTTGGTCATCGCCGTTTCATCTGCCGCAGCCGGCAATGGACCGCGGCGAACGATGGTGACCGGATCGCTATCGGGAAGTTGCACGCCTCCAACTTCATGATCCACCGATTGCCACGTCATCGTGTTCTCGTCGACGAGCGTATAAATTGTCGTACTCGATGCCGTCTGCCCGTCTGCCGTCACTCCAATTGCTTTCAATTCCCAGTGGTTCCCGTCGCGATACCAGAATCCTTCGCTGAAGCCACCTTCTGAATCAAACGTCCATGCACGGAATCGCCCCGCCAGCGGATCCCATCCAGTGCGCTGCACGCCACTCATCGCGACCTTGCCTGCAATCTGAATCGCGAACTTTCGAAGGAGAAAATTGCCGTCATCGACTGGTTTGCATTCGAATAAAACGACGGACCCGTCGGTCTCATCAACCCAGTCGCCGGTCAACCAGGCCATCTGCTGCAACCGAGACCGATGCTGGCGAATTTCTCGGGCGGCACTTTCGCGGACACTTGCGACGAGCCATTTTCCTTCTGACTTCGCGTGGACTGCGGAATATCGATTCAATGCCAGATGATCCCCTTCCGCACCTCGGATCAGCGTGATTCCATCCTCAATGGCGACGTTCGGGCTGACAACGCGAATCGCGTCGATGCTCATCTCGATCTTGCCTTTGGGATTGGCCGCAAACGACTCTTCAAAGTTCTTCTCAATCGCTTCACGACCTCGAACCCGGTTCCCCTGCTCGTCGATGTATTCCGCATCGGCTGTGAACAGGGCCGCGACGGCTTTCGCATCACTCTTGTTGAAGGCCGCAATAAATTCCTCGGCCGTCGCGGCGATGGCGCGTTCTTCGGGAGAAGCTTGTTCGGCTGTTGCCGCCACTTCTTTACTGTCCAATTTGTCACCTGACTTGCTATCTACGGGGACCGCCGCTTTCGGATCAGGTTTGGGCGCGGGCACCGCTTTGTCACTCTTGATCTGTGGGCTATCTTTCCCCACGGATAATCCAAATCCAAACGCCAACAGAATTAGTGCCATCCCGAAAACGGACAATTGTCTTCGCTGCATGATGTTCCCCTTTCAGTCGCCGCGAGTGAGCGGCAGTCGATCCAATCGGCCCCAAAACCGAAAAAACCGGGCGCGCATCCGGTGGTATGTCGAACAGAAACAGTCGTCGAGCGAAGGACAGCAACGGTTGTGCCATTCACTTGGCGATCACGCACCAGTGACACAGAATGGCTGCGAGTGACGACTTGTGGATAAAATCCATAACGCTTTTTTCAATAATGAGTTACACTCTTGCGCGTGGCCAGCGGAAGCCGTTTTTTCAGGGTTCCACACATTGGATTCATGCGCAAAAAGCGACCAAAGATCTGGATTGCAGGAGAACAGAGTGACGGGTCGGATAAAAGCCGATCCAACGGGACTCGGAATATCTCACACTGGCATCAGCGAAAGCGTTCGCGAGACCATGGCCTCTTAAATTCACGCCAAGAAAATGGAGTCTCTCCTTTACCCTCCCTTCCGTGTAGCCCATTTTACCGCAGACGCCAAAAGGTGCGGAACTACCGCAACGCACACCAGAACACATGGCATCATTTCACTACACTTATATCATTTATGGTTTACTTCTGTTTTTTTGCATTTGGTTGTTGATTAATTTTGTCGACACTGTAGCATTAACAATTCAACAACCAGTCGGCGCAACAGCACACAACACAAGTCACCGTGCTCCGGCTTCTCCAGACACACGACTCTACTGTTGCATTTCGGTGCACTCCGTCTTTCCGAAGACTGAGATTGCGGCCGAGCGCCGTTTGTGCCACCTGACATCTATCAGATGAGTTCCGTCTGTTCGCTACCTTTCGTTCAATCGAGTTCTTCTCGCCACATTTCAATCGCCGGAATTACTGGCGTGTGCTGGGAGGGCCTCGCAGGAGTTTGATGGTCGACAACAGCCTCAAGTCTCTAAGGAAAGTCGTATGATCCCAGTGATTCGCAGAAATGGCATGGGTTTGATGAGCGCTTGTCTTGTCGTGCTTGGCCTTGCGGTCTTGTTGGTTGACGCCAGGATTGCTTCGCGAGTGCATGCACAGAGCAGCACTTCGTGCGGAGGCGCGGAGTACGATCCGACAACTCAGTCGTGCTGTGGTGGTCAGATATACTCGATCGGAAGCGAGGCTTGCTGCAGCGGTCAAATCTACACCGTAGGTACTCAAAAATGCTGTGGCACCCAAGTCTATACTGTAGGGTTGCAGGACTGTTGCTCGCACAATGTCTTTACGGTGGGGACTCAGGATTGCTGCAACCAGCAAGTCTTCACGAAATCCACACAAGGGTGCTGTTACGTCCAGCTCGATGCATGTAAGTACGTGTATGAACGAGACCAGGATACTTGTTGTAAGGTCTGTCAGTGCCTGATGCCAAACAATTGATAGCTCTGGAGTTGCCGGCTTAAGACGCAGATTGCCTGATTCAACCTGGCAGTGACTGACCATGCAGCGAGAGGTGGCACAGTGTCTCGGATCCGTGCTGGCTATTACTTCGGGATCGGCTGTGTTTTGCTCGCGGCAGCATTTTTGAAGGGCTATCAACTTACATTCCACGGGATACGTTTGAGCGGTTTTCTGCCGTCGATCCCGCTGCACATCGTCTTTATTGTCATCGAATGCGCCTTCGGCGCATGGCTCCTAACGGGATTGTATCAATCGCTGACCCGTGTTGCCGCGATTGTGTTTTTTGCCGGACTGCTCGAAACCGCCTTATGGCTTGCGATTCAAGGTGAGACATCGTGCGGATGTCTCGGCAACGTCGAAATGAATCCGTGGTATGCAGTCTGTTTCGATGCCTTCGCGATTGCATGCTTTATGTGGAGTCGCCCAGATCCAGAGGTCTGGACTGTTTTTACGCACAAACACATCTTCCATGCATACGTCGTGTTTCTGGTCGCCATCGGACTTCCTGGAATCCTGATGGTGAGCGGCTACCGACGCGAAGTTAAGAAACAGGAATATCCGCTTCGACTGGACGACGTCCTCAACAATACTATTGTCAAGGTTCATCTAGGCCATCCGACAAGTGGCGATGTGTTGAAGGCGGTCGCCAAACAAACAGGGTTCGTGCTTACCGTTGATGATTCACTGCGCCGAGACTTTGACGCAGTGACGCCCGATCCAGTGGTAGTCAACGAAAATGGGAGATGTGCATGGGCTGTTTTGGAGTCAATGGCCAGGCGAATGCCTGGCAGTCTCCGCTGGGTCCGAATTCGAGGCGGATGGGAATTGATCGCTGATGAACCGTTGCGGCGCACGCAGTTTGCGTGGGTCACTGGACTTGGATTCGGGGCAATTGCGCTGGGGTGGATTGCTTGGGATGCCAGGAAACATAGAGCGGTCGCTTAAGTCGTGGATTCACCAGAACCAGGTCGAAAACGGGCTGCGGTCGCTTCTGGCGATGAAAAGCGAAAATCGGCATTCGGCAGAATGCGACATCTGAGTTGTGAGACGGCTTCTAGAGAATTCCAAAGCTCAAGGTACACAAGTCGCAGGGCGGGAGTCGGGCGACCATGCAAAGTCGAGTTGTGATACTGCTTGGGGCAACGGCCTTTTTCGCTTTTGCGCTAATACGAGTAGGGATCCGGAATGCATCACCAGGTCGAACGACAGTCTCGGCTCGTGCTCAGGCATTGATTGCATGCGACGAGTCACCATTCAACTTTGGCCGCAAATTTATCGGAGCAACCATCGAGCATGTGTTTTGGATTCGCAATGCGAGCGATACCGAGGTGGTGATCTCGGACGTCCGTCCGGGCTGTAGTTGCACAACAACTTCTCTTGAGGAGAAAGTAGTCAAACCTCACGGGTCTGTGCCACTGAAAGTGACAGTGTCGCTGGATAGTCAACGAGGTGACGTTGAGTTTCACGTTACGGTCACGCTGAGCCAACCTGAACAAAGTTCCCTCTCCCTGGTGATGCTAGGTCACGTCGATTCCGAATTCACGATAACTCCCCATGCATTTGCATTTGGTGAATCTATCCAAGGTGATCAACTTCGAGGTGCCGTTGAAATCAAGGCCATTGGCGACACCTCATTTGAGCTACTATCGGTTGAATGTGAATCTCCATTGTGTCGCGCCAGTCACGAATGTCTGGAAGAAGGAAAGAGCTATCGGCTGTCAGTACATGTGGCAGAGCGACTGCCACTGGGTTTATGGAAATCTCGAGTAATTGCCAGAACAAGCAATCCAAAGGAACCAATTGTAAAAATCACTGTCGCGACTCACGTGAGGGCAAAAGCAACATTCGATGACGACACTGACAGGAAGCAAGAGCGTATCGAACCGAAGGCCATTGAAGAGAGTTCGTAACATACTTGAAGCAAAACCGGCGTCGATGATTGACAATCCATCCAGAGAACTTCGCTGTCTCTCATGCTTGACACGAGCCAGCATCGAAAAGACCACGTATGCACCGCCTTGCTCGCCTTGTCATTATTCCCTGTGTTATGGCCCACGCATCCCTTTCGACTGCAATCGTTACATTTGTGTTTGTTTTGGTCGGCTGTGAGGCAAGCACTCCGCAGACTCCCACATCATCGGAACAGATGGAACCAGCGAATCGTTCTCAAATGTCATTCACACAGCCAATTCCTCTGCTGTCCGGGGAACCCCTCAAGCATGTTTTTCCATGCTCCAACCGAACGGAGGGGATTCTGCACCTGGTGACGACTGGCGGAGTGAAAAAAAGCTGTGGATGCACGTCAGTAAATGTTGACAAGCGCGACTGGGCTCCGGGCGAGTCCATCTCCGTGGATTTCGAAGTAGACACCACCGGAAAGAGCGGTGAAATTCACGAATCGGCTATCGTCGATTGGGAGACGTCCAGCGGTGAACGGTTTCCACTTCAGCTTGAGGTGAACGGAACGGTAATACTCCCAATTGTCGCCGTGCCAAAGGCACTGACATTCAGCCAAGAAGAGATCAAGACGTCAATTCGAAAGAAAATTCGACTGCAATCGGATTTGAAGGTCGATTGGTCGACATTACGTCCACAGTTTTCAAAGGACGATCTTCACATTGGCGAAGCCGTACCTGCGAACGGTGGAGTCGAATTCGAAATTGCGTGGAACGACGGAGAGCGGAAATCAATCGGCTTTCAGCAACGAATAATTGAATTCGAAGTTCAAGTGTCGGCAGCGGAATCACGAATGGCCGGAGACCGTCTTCGCGTGGTGGTTCTTTGCACGGCATACACTCCCGCACCGTTCTTGTTGTCGCCGCAGACAGCTCGACTAATTTGCTCGGCAGATAATTCCGTAGCGTACACCCAACTTCACGTCGAAAGCGACTTGGTGCCGGAGATGATTTCGACAGGTTTTTCAATTGCCGACGAGGAGGGTCGTCTCGACTTCACCTATAAACGCCTGGCTGCAAATAGGCTCTTTGTGAAAGTGAATATGGACCCGAAGCGAGTGACTGCCGCATCTCGCATTTCGGTGCTGTTTGGAGATCCTGCTGTACAACTAGGCTCCGTGGACATCGTAGTACCCGGACGTGATTAAGATCCTGCACATTGACTATCGGAAAGGTGCGACGGATGAAACCCATGTTACTGCAGATGGCGTGTTGCGGAGTAATTACGGCAATCATAGCCTTCGGCGCAGCGAGTACCCAGAAAGCTGAAGTCGTGGCGCGGGATGATGTCACGAAAGTGGTTGGTGCTGTTACGTGGACTAAAGACTACTGCTGCATGCCGGAACATCGTTCGGGATGTGCGAACTACTACAAGTGTGCGGCAACACCAACCTGCACGGCGACGACCACATACACGTGGCTGTGGTGTTCTCAAGCCGTTTGCAAATACGTCAAAAAGAATTGTGCTGACAAGTGTGCATTGACACCCAGTTCGACGGCGCGTTGTTCGAACGGTTGCCGACCCACGGGCACGACTGTCGCGACAGGCTGTCCGAACGGACAGAAGAAATGCGTTTATGATATGTACACGTGGAATGATCGCGTCTGTCCGCTCGGCGTTTGTCCTGGAGGAAAGGGTACGGGAGTCATACCAACCACGTCCCACTGCGCGGTGATCTCGGTATGCGTTCAAAGTGCGACTGACCCAACGCAATCATCGACCCTTTGCTCCCCGACGCGCGGAGCGTTGTGTAATTGAATATGTTGAACGGAAGGTGCTGTCATGCCTCGTCACGTGCGGTCCGCAGCAATGGCCACCGTAATCGCCCTAAACGCAATGCACGCAGCAATTGCTTGGGCGTCACCGAATACCACCGCGCTTGTCGATTCCATGTTGAGTCGAGCCGAGTCGATCTTCTCGGGCCAGTTCACGGTTTATTATTCGACCGGTTTCGAATTCGAACCGGATTCCCGCGCCACGCGTGGCCCGTATGTCTTCAGCTTCTCTGGTTCCGACTGGGCGCGCCGCCTCTCGTGGACGTCAACTGATCGCGTCGTCAATCGCGGCCAGCGACAGATGCAGCTTTGGGCCAATCCCGGAACCAACGAATATGGAGCCGCGATCGAGCCGCCATCCTCCGAGCGAAAAGTCTGCAACGATTCTTCTCCTCGATACGTCGGAACGCTGTGGCACGAGACGACGTTGAACTGGATTCGCAATCATCGAGAGCAGGCTGTACATGCCGGAAGTCAATTGCTCGACGGCGACCTGGAAACTGAGGTTCTCGAATGGAATCTTGTGGCCGAAGACTGCTATCAGGTGGTGCCCGAGGAGAACGCGCTCACGGCAGACAAAACGGGCATGCTCCGCATATACGTCTGTTCGAAATTTGGCTTCACTCTGCCCCGAATTGATCGGCTCGCCGAGGACGGAACTCTGGCATTTCGCGTTGAATCGAAGGACTTTCAACACGCCGGTGATGAAATCTGGATTCCGCGCCAAAGTCGCTGGCAATGGTATGATCCAGCCCCCGGCTATTACCAGGAATATGAACTCATTGAGTTTTCGAAGATTAATGAGTCCATTCCAGAATCCGATTTTCAGTTCCAGGTTCCTGCGGGAACTCTGCTGGCAGATCACCGGGATGCTTCAGCCGAGGTCGTCGTAACAATTCGAGAATTGTCCGACGAAGCAAGAATTGGGCAACTGATTTCGGAAGCAAAGGACCCACGGGAAGATGAGCCGCCGGTCCGCAATTCGAACGTGCGAATGACGCGCAGCCTGCTGATCCTGATTGGGTGTAATGTCATTGCCGTTGCGGCTTTGACCGGGCTGATGATCTATCGTAAGCATTCTGGCAGACAATCGTGAATATCTTGCTGACCTGTTTGATGTTGCTCGGACAACAAGCCGTCGAAATTGATGAGGCTGGCATATTGTCTCAAATCGACAATCGCCTGACTCGCCTGGACTCGTGTGGGCCCGTTTCGCTGTGGTACTGCCTGAAATGGTACGGCCGACCGGAGCACGTACACGACCTGATCAATGGAATTCCGAAAGTCCCAGGGGGAGTGCAAATTGAGAAGCTGGCCGAAGTGTCGAATCAACGAGGTTTACCATGCAACATTGTCAAGCACTTATCATCTGACATAGCCACCCTTCCAGTCCCGTCGATACTGGTCATTAATGACAAGCATTGCGTCGTTTATCTCGGTGTCGATCGCAAAACAGACGATTATCTCATTTTTGAGCCGTTAAATGGCCGCCAGGGAACTGAACAGCGATCAAATCTTGAAGCGGCGGCCACTGGCATCGCGCTGGTATTTTCTCCGCTTCCCAGCACATTTCACGCGATGGAATACGGTGCGATTGGAAGCCTGTTTCTGCTGCTGCTCGGCATCTGCCATGTTGCATTTCCTCGCTCAGTAAAAGGTCCTGCGGACCTGAAGGAGGCAACGTGACGAATTTCATTTTTGCCATGCGCCAGTTTCTTACACGATTCGTTCTTTCAGGAACCGCGTTTCTATTCATCGCTAGCGGATCGTCGTTGCATGCACACCAACCCACAAATAGTGGTGCCGGAAACGCGGCCGGCGCGCGTGAAATGAACGGTGAACAGATTGCCGATTTGATGCGGGCCAATGATGCACAATTCGACAATATCATTATTGAGTATCGATATACTAATTACCCGAAAACACCGGGTTATCGAGAAAGTCGCGCGAAACGACAGGAGATGCAGCTGCAAATTGATCCGGATGTCAATCAGGAAGGAATCCCTGATCGAGATGCCCTATTCAAATTGGCAACCCGCGCCAATCCGACGCTGTACCGGGAGACGTACGGGGAATTGCCTGACCTTTCGGATGCGGAACGCAAATGGGTCGGACTGCTGGAATCAAACAAAATCAAATTTGTCCTCAACAAAAGTCAGGATCCAACGGCCAGTGTAACTCCAACCGTGCTCGATCTTCGGCTGGGAATACGCTGGCCGGATCTTTGCGCCGAACGAACGCAGATCTCTCCCGAAGTACTCGAGTCCGCTTCTGAAATCAAAAAATGGAAGAGCATTGGACAGCGATTGGAGCACCTCGATCGGATGGGCCGCAATTCGAAAGAATGGACGAAAACGACAAAAGTTCAACCACTGCCGCTGAATAGTTATCAGGAATTGGCGACGTGGCTCAAATTTGCCTTCGGTATTGGTTATGGCCAAGTGATTCAAAGCGTGAAAAGGATGGAGAACGAAAACGGGCAGATCATTCTACATGCCGATCTGGTGATCTGGCCGGATCACGTCTGCCACGCGATTCTCACTCTGGACGATCATTTTGTCGTGCGAAAAGCAGAAATTGATGCGGGTGCGACCCAAATTCATGTGACAACGACCGACACGTATTCTTCGCCAGATTCTTCGTTTATCTGCGCGAAACGTGGCAGCCTCTTTCGTCATTTTCTCGATTCATCAGAACCAAACCCGAAGTTCGATGTGGAAATGCAGCGCATTCAGTTTGCCATAACCGATCAGGACTTCTTTGCCCTGGCGGACATGCAGGTGCCGGAGGGACATCAGGTTCAAACGATTGACAAAGATCAAATGTACGACGATCGGATAACACCGATTGTCCAAGGCAAACCGTCATCAAACAAGTTCTGGTTCATCGTCGCCAACGTTGTATTTCTCGTGTCGCTGGCGTTCCTCTGGTTTGTGAGACGTCGGCGCATGTCTGCTGGTTGAAGAACAGTACTTTTACGGGAGGTGGCAGTAATGAAGATTACAAGAATCGCGCTTTTAAAGCTGGATTGTGTGTCGATCCTCATGTTGCTTGCGATGGCTTTTGGCGCATTCAACCTTGCGCAATTGACGGCCCGAGATGCATTGGCCCAAAAGCAAAAGGACAATTGCCCATGCGGAACATGCACTTCCGGCTGGATTTACGACTCAACCTACATGGGTGGGGTTGAATGCCAACACGGCCCACTCCAGAAGAATAATCCGGGGTGTACTGCCTGTTATGGTGCGGCAGGAATCATTAATTTTAATTGCTGTGAATACCGGGCCGGCAAGCCTTGCTGGACGCCAAATGCCGGCGTCGCGGCTCCGGTATGGCCGAGGGACTACACCAACAACGTCGTGCCCAATTGCAATGCGGCCGGCGCGTGCCAGTGCTTTAAATGCAAAGCCAACTCGCCTTGTGAAGGCGTGTTCAGGTCATGGAGCGCCAATTGTGGAGTACAAGCAGATAAGAAATACAATCCAGTAATCTGTAAGCTCGTACCACTCGATGGCACGACGGAAGCTCTTGCGCAGTCTATTGATACTCTTCCGCCCACTGGGCCAAATGGTTGCAATGCTCCAAATGTCGCAGGAGGTCTTGTGACTTACTACGTGTGTGGACAGTTGGGAGGGGCGGGAGGAAATAACAGTATGGGTGAAATTAAAGCGGCTAAGTGCGTCGCAAACAACTGTGAAGAAGATCCGAACGGAACCTGGGAGGACCAATTAGGTGACAGTGGAATCAGGATGAAGTGTGGATGAACTGTGCTACGGAAGTATGCATCGAAC
>Ga0206881_10112_pt1 | contig 24574 bp, 23 predicted proteins | sample Alteio_BWOrgCont_3_FD_152867 | JGI IMG/M metagenome (GOLD analysis project Ga0206881, IMG submission 152867) | Enriched cells from forest soil in Barre Woods Harvard Forest LTER site, Petersham, Massachusetts, United States -... | ecosystem: Environmental > Terrestrial > Soil > Temperate forest >...
AGCTGTACGCGTACATAGCCGTATCGGACTTAGCCGGAAGCTCCAGCTTCAGACCATCGGCATCTTGCTTGAAGACGATCTTTCCCGTCGAGCCCAGCAGAGCCACATCGCCCACCTTGAAGTTGCTCCCCGTCCCCAGCGAGTGAATCGTCAGATGGCCGTCCAGCGGCCAGCCCAGTGCGATCGCATACAGCGCCCCAGGCTTCGTCGTGAACCGGATATCCTGCGCCGTAAATGCGCCACTCGCCGTGTCGTGGAAAGATCCCGCAACCACCTTGGTCGGACCCTCACCGTAAGTCGTCCACGGCCGCGTGCCGTAGATCGCGTCGCCGTTCACGTTGAGCCACGCGCCTATCTGTCGCAGAATCGTCTGCGCCTCCTCGGGAATCGTCCCGTCAGACTTCGGCCCGATATTCAGCAGCAGGTTGCCGTTCTTGCTCACGATATCGGCCAGTTGCCAGACAATCGATTCCGCCGACTTGTAGGTGTCGTTCTTTACATACCCCCACGAAGCATTGCTGATCGACGTGTCCGTCTGCCAGTGCTGGGCGCGAATCTCTTCCAGTTGCCCGCGCTCGATATCCAGCACCGTCGTTCCATCGGGAAAAGCATCGTTCTTGCGAAAGAGCACCGGCTGCACGCCTTCCTGCGCCGCGCGATTGTAATAGAAGGCCGCGAACCGCTGAAGATACGGCTGGAACTCCGGCTGCTCTACCCACCAGTCGAAATAAACTAGCTCAGGATTGTACTTCTCCACAATCTCCGCGCTACGTGCCAGCCAGTCGTTCAGATACGCGCTATCCGGGTGCAGCACGCCCTTGTCGCCAGGGTTCTTGCCCGCCGGCGCTATGTGCGCTGGCCCATAGAACGCCGCATATTTCGGATCCTGCACATCCGACGGAAACATCCTTCCGCCGTCGAGGAACCAGTAGTGCTCGGCCCGATGGGATGAAGCCCCGAGATGCAACCCCTGCGCGCGAATCGCCGTGGCCAAATCGCCAATCAGGTCGCGCTTCGGACCCATCTTCGCTGCGCTCCAATCGCTCAGCCCCGTGTCATACATGGGAAATCCATCATGATGCTCCGCCACCGGGATCACGTACTTCGCGCCTGACTCCTTGAACAGCGCCGCCCACGCCGCCGGATCGAACTGTTCAGCATGGAACATCGGGATGAAGTCCTTGTATCCGAACTTCGTCTGCGGCCCGTAGGTCTCCACGTGATGCTTGAATTCCGGCGAGCCTTGCACATACATATTCCTCGGATACCACTCATTCCCGAACGCCGGCACCGAGTACAACCCCCAGTGGATGAAGATCCCGAACTTCGCGTCCTGATACCAATCGGGAATCTTGTAGTTCTTCAGAGAATCCCAGTTCGGCTGGAACGGGCCCTCATGCGCCGCCTGATCCACCGTCTTCAGCAGCGCCGCTCTCTGGCCGTCATACTTGGCTACCGCCTTCTGCCAGATCAGATCATCAGCGTTGGGCTGCTGGGCGACAGCCGCCAAAACCGTAAAAATGAAAACTCCCATCAACACGCATTGCCGCACTGGAAGGGCCCGCATCAGTTCGTCGCTCCTCGAAGGGGATAAGTGGCAGAACTGTCAGCTTATACCCTCCGCGAGCGAGCCGCGTATTACTGTGCTCCCAAAGATCCGGCAGCGTGCGCCAAGCGATGTGTCTGTTCCGCCGGCCATCGCCTTGCCTGTGCGATGCTGATGATGTGCAGGATCAGAAAGAGCGGTACACCAAATCCCGGAATCACGCTGAGGGGAAGCGTCGTCATGGGAGCAGTCGTCAATCCATGAGGATTAAGCAGCCCGGAAGCCGCGCCCATACCGACCGCCGTTACAAGATCCAGCACTCCGAGTAAATGCCACGCGATGAAGCCCCGCCGATAATGCGGAACCAGCCTGCTCGAGGCAAGATATGCTGTTGCTCCAATTGCGATGTCTCCCCACCCGGCCGGCAATGCGAACATGCCCGGCAGAATGCCATATGCATAGAGCACAACAAATACGAATCCCGCAATCCTCCACGAATGCAGCATTGTCAGTGTGCGCGGATCGAGCGACAGAATATAGTCGCGGAACGCTGGCGACCGGAGATACCAAACGGAAAATACCGCGATCGGAGTAAGCACCGCCAGCAGCAACCCGAGAGGTGGTCGTCCCTGTGGCGTCTGCAACAGATGCAGCGCCGAGGCTAGCAGGGACAACGCAAACCAGGCGGCGATCAGCCCGGCAGTAAGTCTTCCGTAATTCGTCTTAGTCATCACGCATCTCCTGATTGGTTGACGGCGAGACCCGCGACAGCGTTCGTCACATCATTGGTCAGCCGCGTAAGTTCACTTACCTGACTGCGGCCAAACACTTGCCTCAGTCGTGATTGCGCGTTCTCCCAATAGGGCAGCGCCGCGTTGAGTTGATTCTCGCCACCTTTTGAGAGCCCAAGTCGCCACTCCCTGCGATCTTTGCCGCGCCTCTTTTCAATCCATCCATGCCGGCTCATGATCGCAAGCGTCCGGGTCAGGGAAGTGCTGTCCATGGCAAGCAGTTCCCCAAGCCGCCCCTGCGTCACGTTCCCCGCAATCGATAGTGTTTGCAGGATCGTGAACTGGCTTGAACGCAGTCCCGTCGATCGCAGTTCCTCTTCATAAAGCTGAGTCACCGCCCGTGCCGCCCTGCGCAGGTTTGCGCACATGCATGGCAGCACCGGACTGGAAGATCTGTCCATGCTGAATAGATGTATATACATATATTCTGCGATGCAGAATATTTCTCCGGAAATAAATCACGAGCATTCCAGGCAGGCTCGACCCCTGGCGCAGCCCGCTTCACCGGCTGATAAACTTGACTAGTCCCTATGTTTGAGAACCTTTCAGAAAAGTTGCAGCGTGCCTTTAAGAATCTCCGCGGGCAGGGCACCGTCACCGAGGAGAACATGCAGGAGGCCCTGCGCGAAATCCGCGTCGCTCTGCTCGAAGCCGACGTCAACCTCAACGTCGTCAAGGATCTGATCGACCACATCCGCGACAAGGCGCTCGGCCAGGAAGTCCTGACCGCGCTCTCGCCGACCGAGCAAGTCGTCAAGATCGTGCACGACGAACTGGTCGCGCTCCTCGGCAAGGACACCGCGCGTTTTCAGTTCGCCTCGCGTCCTCCGACGGTCATCCTCATGGCCGGCCTGCAGGGCTCCGGTAAAACCACCACTTCCGGCAAACTCGCCGCATGGCTGCAAAAGGGCGGACACCGCCCCATGCTCGTCTCCGTCGACGTCTACCGTCCCGCCGCGCGCGAACAACTCAAGGTCATCGCCGGCTCCATCAAGGCAAAAATCTACGAGGGCGATACGAAAGGCGAACCCGCGGGAACTCCGTTTGTCGAGCGCCTGGCCAAGGAAGCCCGTCGCGAAGCGGTCAATACCGGTTGCGACACGCTCATCGTCGACACCGCTGGCCGCCTGCACATCGACGCCGACCTGATGGATGAGATGGCGAAGCTTAAATCGCTGCTCTCGCCCCAGGAAATCCTATTTGTCGCCGACGCCATGACCGGCCAGGACGCCGTCAAGTCAGCCGATGAGTTCCACAAGCGCCTCGCGCTCACCGGCGTCGTCCTCACCAAGATGGACGGCGACGCCCGCGGTGGCGCAGCGCTCTCCATCCGCCACGTCACCGGACAGCCCATCAAGTTCATCGGCACCGGCGAGCGTCCCGACGCTTTCGAGCCTTTCCATCCCGACCGCATCGTCGGCCGCATCCTCGGCATGGGCGACATCATGACGCTCATCGAGCACGCGGACGAAAAGCTCGATCGCAAAAAATCCGAAGAGTTCGCCCGCAAGGCTCTCAGCGGCGACGGCTTCTCGCTCGAAGACTTCCGCGATCAACTCCGCCAGATCCGCAAACTCGGCTCATTGCAGAACATCATCAAGATGCTGCCCTCGGTCGGCCCGTTCCAGGGCATGTCGCAGATGGCCGATCAGGTCGACGAGAAGCAGTTCACCCGCGTCGAAGCCATCATCAACTCCATGACGCCGAAGGAGCGCAACCACCACGAGATCATCTCCGGCAGCCGCCGCAAGCGTATCGCCAACGGCTCCGGCACAACCGTGCAGGAAGTGAACCAGCTGCTCCGCCAATATGCGCAGATGCGCAAGATGTTCAAAGGCGTCGGCAAAGGTGGAATGCTGCAGCGCCGCGCCATGGGCATGCTTGGTGGCATGAAGGGCATGGGGCGGTAAGCACCATGCCACACCTCCAGGACCAGCTCGACGAGATCACCGCCAACACGCGCAACCTCGTCCAGCCCGAGCGCCTGGCCGTCAGCGAGCGCGCTGTCGAAGACCTCTTCGCCACGGGCATCGAGCAGCGTATCCTGGCCGTCGGCGCAAAGGCTCCGGAGTTCACGCTCCGCGACTCCACCGGGCGCCTCGTCAAGTCGTCCGACGTGCTCGCGCTCGGCCCGCTCATCATCAGCTTCTTCCGGGGACGCTGGTGCCCTTACTGCACAACCGAGCTCGAGGCTTGGCGCGACCTCTATCCCATCGTGCGCGAACGGAAGGCGCTGCTCGTTGCCATCTCGCCGCAGACCATCCGGCAGAGTGACTTCATGCAGGGCCAGCATTCCATCCCATTCCCGCTGCTCTTCGACGAGGGATGCAAAGTCGGCGAGCAGTTCGGACTCGCCTACACCATTCCGCCTTTCCACCAGCAACACTATCGCAGCGTTCTCGTGAATCTGCCCTTCGTCAACGGCGACCAGAGCTGGAAACTCATCCTGCCCGCAACTTACGTCATCGATCGCGACGCTACCGTGCTCTTCGCCGAGGCCCACGCCGACTTCCGCGTCCGCCCCGAGCCGGAAGAGGTCCTCCGCCATCTGCCCGCAGTCAGCCGTTAAGATAGTCCCGATGAAGCGCAGCCTCTCGATTGTCCTCCGCTTGCTGATCGCAGCCCTGATCGTCGTCTATCTCGTCGATTGGGCCATCCTGCGCATTCGAATGACACGCGGAACGGCCTACGGGACCGTGCAGGTCGACCAATACTTATCCACGCCGCTCAAAGGCAACAAGGACGAGTACGACTACCTCGGCACTACATCCGTCTCCTGCGCTCGTTCCATCTTCCCCCACGGCGCCGCCCCCTGCTGGTGGCGCCATCGTCACACTAGCATCTGGGAGTAGTGCTTTACTTCTCCTCGTGATACTCCTGCTCGGTATTGATCTGCCATAGCGACGACTTCTCCAACGTCCCCGCAACGATATTATCCACCGCCGTCATCGCCGTCAGCATGGAGTGGTCCTGGTTGTTATACTTGTGCATCCCATTGCGCCCAACCAGAAACAGATTCTCGAACCGATCCACATACTTCACCAGCTCATCGAACCGGTCATAAGTCCCAAAGTAAGCCGGATACGTTTTCGGCACCCGCACCACATGCGAGTCAAGCACCTCGTGGGCCCGCAGAATGCCTATCTTCTCGATTTCTGCGATGGCAAACTTCGCGATCTCCGTATCCGGCATCTTCCAAAGCTCATCGCTCTCGTAGCAGAAATACTCCAACCCGATCCACACCTTTCCGGGATCGGCCACCATGTACGGGCTCCAGTTATTGAAGATCTGCAGGCGCCCAACCAGCACATCGGGTTCTTGAATGTAGATCCACGTGTCTTTCAGCAGAGACCCGTCCGGCTCCGTCACCGCCAGCCTGTCCACCAGCAATCCCACCGTGATGAAGTCTCGATAGACCAGGCCTTCAGCAATTTCCCGAATCTCCGGTGCTACCGGCACGTCCAGGCTGCGAATCAAATCGCGCACCGGCATGGTGGAAAAAACATAATCGGCCGAAATCGTCTTCCGCTCGCCCTTCGCATCAAGCGCCTCGACCGAGACAACCCGGTTGCCCTCAACATGCAGTCTGTCTACGCGCCAGCCCCGCCGGACCTCTCCGCCCTTTTCTGTAACCAGTCCGGCGACAAATTCCCACAATTGCCCCGGCCCATACTTCGGATACAGAAACTTTTCGATCAGCGACGTCTCCGTGCGCTTCTGCGAAATGTCGTCCCGCCCCGACCGCCCAAAGGTCTGCCGCAGAAAGTGCGCAACCGCGGTGCGCAGCGACAGCCCTTTGATCCGCTGGGCGCCCCACTCGGCGCTTATGTGATCGCAGGGCACTCCCCACACCTTTTCCGTATACGACTTGAAGAAGGTGAGGTAAAGCTCCTGTCCGAAGCGGTTGATCAGAAAATCCTCGAGCGTCTTCTCCTCTTTGCGCGGAAAGAACTTCGTATGGATGTAACTCATTCCGATCTTCAGCGTCCGCCACAGCCCGAGCTGCCCGAGCGTCTTCCCATTCAGCGCCAGGGGATAGTCAAAGAAGCTGCGCAAAAAGTAAATGCGGCTCTTGCGTGGCCGAACCAGCATCACCAGGTCCGAATCCGGTGTCGCGCTTGGCGACGTGGCCACATTGCGCTGCCAGTTCTGATATTGAATCGTTTGCTCGGACGAAGTCTCGTCTGCCGCGACCGGCATCAGCTCGGTCCACCAGTTCATCACGCGATCGGCCTTGGAGAAGAACCGGTGCCCGCCGATATCCATGCGGTTGCCCTTGTATTCGATCGTGCACGAGATCCCGCCAATGCGGTCGCTCGCTTCGAGAACAATCGGGCGAATATTGCTGCGGCGCAGAAACTCCAGCGCGGCCGTAAGTCCAGCTGGACCAGCGCCGATAATGACCGCGGTTTTGCCTGAAGTCACCCGGCGACCACCGCTGAAGCGATATTCCCGTTCAGGAAAATGCTCTTTCGAACGCACAATTTAGCCGGCGCCAGCTGCACGCCGGTCAGCACTTCAATAAATTGCATATAGGACTATCTTCCGGCATAGCGGCGGTTTGGGGCAAGGAGCTTGAACCCCCCAGGCCACGCTCTCGCCTACCGCTCCACAGTCTGAGGCACTTCGGTCTTTGGAAGGCCCCCCGAAAGCGTCTCCCATCCGCGACTCTCGAGATGTCTCCAGATCAGCAGTCCTGCGATCACTGCCGCCAGCAGCAGCAGCGTGCCGGTAAGCCACTCTCCAAAGACAAGCTTGCCGATGCCGAATAGCGCGCCATACACCAGGATGCAGCCCATCACGGTGTCGAAAGCATTCGCCGACATGTCGCGCACCTGCGGCATCTCCGGCGCGAGCCTCGCGATGCGGTGCCAGCCATGCACGGTGGGATGAACCCGGCGATAGAAGGCCAGAAGCGTTGAATCAGGCTCCGGACGCGTCACAAATGTGGCCACGATCCACGCCAGCGTCGTGATGCCCGCGGTAATCAGCGTGCTCTTCGCAAACACTACTGCGTCGTTCCCTGTGAAGTGCACTCGCGACAGCACCACTGCCACGAACGCCGCCACCAGCATCGCCGTAATCTCGCTCCATGCGTTCACCCGCCACCAGAACCAGCGCAAGATGTACACCGCTCCGGTGCCCGCGCCCAGGTTCAGTACAAGTTCCCATCCCTGGCTGATTGAAGTCAGCTGGCTGGCGACGTAGCCGCTGGCCAGAACAAGAATGACCGTGATGACCTTGCTGATCAGCACGTAATGATGCTCCTGTGCCTCCCGTACCAGGAATCGCCGGTAGAAATCGTTCACCAGGTACGATGTGCCCCAGTTCAGCTGAGTGCCGATCGTCGACATGTACGCCGCCAGAAACGCCGCGACCATCAGGCCGCGCAGCGCCGGAGGCAGAAAATCGCGCAGCACCATCACGTATCCCTGCTGCGGATTCGCCGCGAACGCCGCATTCGGATGCAGGCCGCCGTGCGGCGAGTAAATCGCCAGCGCCACCAGCCCGGTCACTATCCACGGCCACGGCCGCAGCGCATAGTGGGCAATATTGAACCAGAGCGTCGCACCCAGCGAATGCTTCTCATTCTTTGCGCTGAACATGCGCTGCGCAATGTACCCGCCGCCGCCCGGCTCCGCTCCCGGATACCACGACGCCCACCACTGCACACCCAGGTACATAAAGAACGTCAGCAGCGGTAGAGTCCAGAGATTCGCGGTGGTCACTCCGGTATGAAAATCCGGCAGGAACGAGAGCACATTGGAGGTTGGCAGCCCGGCCGCGCGCGTTGCCGTATCGACGGCGGAAAGCTGTACCTTCAGTGCGTGCATGCCGCCAAGGTGAGCGACCGCGAGCCATGCCAGTACGACAATCATCGTCATCTTCAGCGCGAACTGGAAGAGATCTGTCACCAGCACCCCCCACAATCCGCCAATGAACGTATACAGGCCGGTGAAGGGAACCAGGATAAAGATGCAGATTGCAAGCGCGGTATGCCGCGGATCGCCCAGCGTGTAATGGAAGAGCGTATGCGAGCCGATCGTTAACGTCAGCACGCGCCCCGCAGCAATCATCGGTCCGAGCACCACCGCGATAATATCCACCATCGCGCGTGTCACCCATCCGAGGATGAAGCAGTTCATCAGCAGCCCAAGGTAGATTGCCTTGAAGCCCCGCAAAAACGCCGCCGGCTTGCCGCCGTAGCGAATCTCAACCAGTTCCACGTCGGTCAGAATCTCCGCCCGCCGCCAGTACCGCGCGAAGAAAAAGACGGTCGTCATGCCCGACAGGCAAAAGCTCCACCATATCCAGTTTCCGGAAATTCCTTGCGTGGCCACCAGTCCGCATACTAGAAGGGGCGTGTCGGCGGCAAACGTCGTCGCCACCATCGAGGTCCCGGCGAGCCACCATGAAACATCGCGTCCGGAAATGAAGAAGTCTTCAGTGGAATTGCCGGCCTTGCTTCGGTAGTAGAAACCGATCAGCAGGTTAAACAGCAGGTAGCCGGCGATGACGAGCCAGTCGGTAAGCGAAAAAGCCATGTATTAAGCCTTTGGGTGATGATAGGGCCTTGGGATGAGGCTGTCCACCAGTATATACAGGTTGCTTTCGCGACAGCAGCGCAGGCTCAGACGGTTAGAACAGGCTCGGTATCCAGAGCCTCATGCGGCGCGACCATCAGGCCGCCCGGAGCAAGCCGATAAATCTGGTTGCGCCACACAATTTCATTGTTGCTGTAGCTCGCCGCCCAGTAGAAGAACCCGAACAGATCGCGTACAGGATAGAGCAGGGAAGTGCGAAGCACATGGCGGTCGCGCACGACGACTGCGCCCACCAGCGCGGCCAGCGCCGCGCGCGAGCCCACACTGAATGCCAGGAGGCCCAGAGCTAGGTAATGATCCCCCAGCGCCCAGGCAGCCGCAGCCGCCAGCAGCCCAAACGGCACGCTGAATGTGAGACAGGTGCCCAGATGTCCCTTAGGACGCGAGAAGCGTGTCGACTTCATCCAGCGGATCTGGTGTTTCTGCGAATCGACAAAGCTTGTGTTAAGGACTACGTGGTCGATCGCATGCGTCGAAAGCACCACCGTGTGGCCATTGCTCGCGATGGCGTTACCCAGCACAAAGTCATCTGCGCAATACGCGCCCAGCGTTCCGAATCCGCCAATCTCGCGCACGCAGCTCCGCCGTACCGCCATCGTCGGCCCCAGCGTGAATTGCATGCCCTCCATCAGGTCGGCCACCAGTACGCCCGCGGTCATCTCGATCGACATTCCGGCAGCCTCAAGCTTCGACCACAGGCCCTGGTCGGCAACGCCGCGATAAAGGCAGGTCACAGCGCCAACCGATTTCTCGGCGAAGGGTGCTACAACTTCCCGGATGTAGTCCCGGTTCACCTGCACATCGCTGTCGCTCACGACAAAAATGTCGTGTGCGGCTGTCCTCTCCATTAGCTCGAGCGTGCTCACCTTGGCGTTCACGTGCCACGGCTCGCCGGTCAGCACGAACCTGACTGGAACCTTAGGGTAACGTGCCGCAACCCGCCGGGCAGCCTGCAATCCCGCATCGGCAGAAACACGCGCGCCGAAAATGATTTCGAATTCCGGATAATCCTGCTGGAAAAATGTCTCCAAATGGGCCTCAAGATTCGGCTCTGCGCCGTACAGGGGCTTAAATAGCGATACAGGGGGCAGAAAGGCCGGCCTCGCCGCGCGTCGGCGCGCGAGGAAGCGCCAAAGCCCCGCTATCACTAAACCACTGAATGCGGAGGAGGTGAGCAGGCCAAGCAACCCAACGCCTAGCAGAATCTTGATCATGAAGTTCGCGGAGTCCACCGGAGCATATCCTAAGAGGCAGATTCCTCAATCATTAGAGTAACGCAGCCGGGAAAAAAATGTGCTCCTCGAAAGGAAGACCGTGTCAATGACGTCAATCAGCGCCTGTTCTTGTTAGCTGGTGGCACAACCACCGTGCGGCGCAGCGGTACCATCGCCGAACCCTGCTGAAAACCGTGCATCCGGCTGAACATCTCCGTGCGCACATAGTCGACGAAACCCTGCATCTGCCGGTTCATCTCCTCCATCCGCTCACGCATCTGCAGAATGATAGCGATTCCGGCGATGTTCACCCCCAGATCACGCGCCAGGTTCAGAATGAACTCCAGCCGTTCCAGGTCCTCATCCGTGTAGAGGCGCGTATTACCCTCCGTGCGCGACGGCTTCAGGAGCCCCTCCCGCTCATAAAGTCGAAGCGTCTGCGGGTGAATCTCATACATCTCGGCCACCGCCGAGATCATGTAAGCGCCCTTGGATTTGCGTTTCGTCGGCATGCGTCGTCGTCATCGCGCGAACAGCCGCGCTGTTCCTTCCTGCGTGCGAATCCCTCCGAATCGTACAACGCGGGGGAAAAACCCGAAGAACTGCCCGCCCGTAATTCTGTATGGCACGAATGCTTTCACACAGTAACCGCTCTGGTGCTCGATATCAACCATGATGGCGTCGGCATAACCCTCGTTCGACGCCTTCTGCATCGTCACATTCGAAGCGCTCGCCGCGACCCGCAAACTCCCGCGCCGCGCCCGTTCCCCCAGCTGTTGCAGAAGAAGGTCGAGAAGCATGGCCGGCTCCGCCGGCATATCCTGTTGCGCGATGGACTCCATCTTCACGTCTTCATCCTGGTTCATCATGAAGCCGAAGGGCCCGAACTCTCCATACCGGCGCAGCATCCGCTTCGCATATGACACGCTGGCGTTCAGCACATCGTTCGCGTCCTCGCGAATCTGCTCATTCTCGACTTGTTGCTCGCTCGTCATTTTGTCGCTTCACTTCTTCGCACGCTGGTAAATGTAGTGGTCGTAATCGCGCCACAAGACGACCCGTTCGACCGTCAGCCCATTCTTCTCCGCCACGCGCCGCGACGCCGCATTCTCTGGCCGGATCATCGAAACGACGCGTTCCACGTCAAACCGCCGGAAAGCATAATCCATCACCGTCCTGGCCGCCTCGCTTGCGAACCCGTGGTTCCAGCGCTCGCGGTTCACGTGATAGCCAATCTCCAGATCTGCGCGGCCCTGGATCTCCTGCCAGACCGGTCCGCAGTCCCCAATCAGCTCGCCGGTCACTTTCTCGACCATTCCCAGCAGCCCGCTGCCACCCGGATACCGACCCATCTGCCGCTCGATCCACGACCGCACTTCATTCGCCGTCAGAGGCCGCGGATACCACCGCATCGTCTCAGCATCGCTGAGGACACTGCTGAGCGCCAGTTCATCTTCAGGAGTCAGTGGGCGCAGCACCAGCCGCTCCGTTTCGATCAGCATCGGCTTTACACCTTCGCCCAGATCTCCTCGCGCGGGTCTTCGGGATTGAGTTTCGCAAACTCGCGCAGGATCTCCTTCGAGCGCTCGTCCTGCACCTTCGGCACCACGATCTCCACCGTCACGATCTGGTTGCCCCGCTTGCCGTCGGTTGCCGCCGAAGAAACCCCGCGCTCCCGCATCCTTAGCTTCTGTCCGCTCTGCGTCCCTGGCGGAATCTTCAGCTGTGTCCGCCCGTCAACCGTCGGCACGTCAATCTTCGCTCCCAGCGCTGCCTCGGCGACTGTTACCGGGACGGTTACATAAATATCGTCCGCCTGACGCGTGAACACCGGATTCGTACCCGCGCGGATGATCAGATACAGATCTCCCGCCGGACCGCCGTTGATTCCTGCATTGCCCTTACCTGCCAGTCGAATCCGCTGCCCGTCACGCGTTCCTGGTTTGATGCGGAACTCGATCTGCTCAGTGCGCGTGACTGTTGCCGCGCCATGGCACGTGGGACACACATTCTGTATCTTACCGGCGCCGCCGCATCGCGGGCACTGGATGTTGAACTTCATCCGCCCGCCCATCTGCGTCACCTGCCCGGTCCCGTTGCACTCCGGACAAGTCTGCGCGCCTCCCGTCGACGCCCTTCCTTTGCACGTCGGACAAATCTCCTGCCGCTGGATCTGCAGCCGTGTTGTGCCGCCGCGAATCGCCGTCCAGAAGTCGACATTGACCTGGTATTCGAGATCGGTTCCCGGCTCGGGACCCTGTTGTGCCTTCCCGCCCCGGTTGAAAATGCCCGAGAAGAGATCGCCAAAGCCGCCCCAGCTCGATCCTGTTGTTTGTCCGCCTGCTCCCGCGCCCTGCCCGGCTCCGAAGTTTGAGAAGTCGAAGCCTTCGAAATCGAACGGAACTTCCTGGCCCCCTGCCGGCTGCGGACCCGCATAACCATAACCGCCGCGCGCTGCCGCCTCGGCCGCCGCAGGATCAATCTGGTCGGAGTAAAAGCCGAACTGGTCGTAAATCTTGCGCTTCTTCTCGTCGCTCAGAATGTCGTTGGCCTCGGAGAGCTCTTTGAACTTCTCCTCGGCCTTCTTATCCCCGGGATTCACATCCGGGTGATATTTGCGGGCAAGCTTGCGAAAAGCCTTGCGGATCTCCTCCGGTGTGGCCTTCTTCTTCACGCCGAGAATGGCGTAATAATCTTTGCTCTGCGGTGGTGGTGGCATCTCTTAAAGTTCAGTCCTTTTGACAGACCGGGCACCAGTAAACAGTGCGCCCTCCCATATCTGCTTTTTTGATTGTCGCATCGCACACAAAACAAGGCTTTCCGTGCCGACGATACACGTAATGCACTTCGCTGTCCTCCGCATTTCCGCGCCTGTGCGGACGATGCTTCGCTCGCGTGGTCACAATGCGGCGATCATCGATGGCCGCCCGCATCAGCGTTTGCGCGTCTCGCCAGATCCCTTTGACCGACGCTCGGCCTACCTTTTTTCCGGCCCGGAACGGGCTTACCCGCGCGCGGTACAGCAACTCGGCGCGAAAGATATTGCCAATTCCGGCAATCACCGACTGGTCCATCAGTAATAGCCCTATCGGCGTCTTGCGCTTCTCGATTACAGTCAACGCACTTTCAGGATCGGAACCCTCCCATAGCGGATCGGGTCCCAGCCGCGCCAGCAGCGCCTGCCATTTCTCGGCGCTGAAGATCGTTGTATCCGTGCCGCCGCGCAGTTCGATCCAGTCAGTCTTGGTATAAATCCTCAGCCGTAGTGCGCCTTTCTCGGGAGGCAGGGGCATCCGCCCCTCCCAGAAATCCCCGTACATTCCCAGGTGAATATGCAGAATCAGGTCCCACCCGAATACGTAACCGAGATGTTTACCGACTGCTTCAACCGAGCGCAACGTCCGTCCGTTCAGAATCTCCGCATCCGGGAAGCCGCCGTTGGGGGAGTCCACCCGCACGCGTTTGCCCGCAAAGGCAGCCGCATGACGCTTCGCAAACCGGTGGATCTCATTTCCCTCAGGCATACCTAGTTCCAAACCACCTAGTTCCACACCATCCGAGCTTCCACGGCTTCCATCCGCCAGAGGAGATCCGGTTCCACCTTGCGCATCTTTGCCACAAAGCTCTCCGCCTCTTCGCGCGTATCAAACATGATCTTGTTGCAAACCTGCCCAGCCCGCAGCTGTTCGCATTTCCAGAGAGTATCGGTCATTTCAGTTCCTTTAATTCTGAAAGCATGAGGGGCACCCCGTATCGAGACGCCCCTCATTCAAATCGCGGTTACCCGCGCTGTACTCTTTCGTTTAGTGTTTGTCTTCGACGTCCACGTATTCTGCGTCGATGACTCCCTCATCCTTCTTTGCTTCCTCGGTCGTGCCCGAAGCTGCTGTCGCACCGTCGGTCGGAGCGCCTGCCGGGCTGGCTGCGTTGGCCTTGTACATCGCCTCGGCCAGTTTGTGCGAAGCCGCGGTCAGTTTCTCCCTCGCGGCGTTCAGATCAGCCGCGCTCGGTTGACCTTCCAGCGTCTTCTTCGCATCGGCAAGCGCCGTCTCCACATCGAGCTTCTCTGCGCCGGAGACCTTATCGCCGTTCTCCTTGAGCATCTTCTCGATGTTGTAGACCAGGCTGTCGAGCCCGTTCCGCGCCTCGATCTCCTCGCGCTTCGACTTGTCCTCGGCCGAGTGAGCTTCGGCATCCTTCGCCATCCGCTCGACCTCTTCCTTGCTCAGGCCCGAAGACGAGGTAATCGTCACCTTCTGGTCCTTGCCCGTGGCGTTGTCCTTCGCCGTCACGTTCAGAATGCCGTTCGCGTCGATATCAAACGTCACTTCAATCTGCGGGATACCCCGGGGAGCCGGTGGAATTCCGCCCAGCTTGAACTTGGCCAGCGTGCGGTTCTGCGCAGCCATCGGACGCTCGCCCTGCAGCACGTGAACCTCGACTTCGGTCTGGCTGTCCGCCGCCGTCGAGAAGGTTTCCGTCTTCTTCGTCGGGATCGTCGTGTTGCGCGGAATCATCGGCGTAGCCACTCCGCCCAGCGTTTCGATCGCCAGCGTCAGCGGCGTCACGTCGAGCAGAAGCAGATCCTTCACTTCGCCCGCCAGCACGCCCGCCTGCACCGCCGCACCGATCGCGACTACTTCGTCCGGATTTACACCCTTGTGAGGCTCCCTGCCGAACAGATCCTTCACCAGTTGCTGGATCCGCGGCATGCGCGTCTGACCGCCGACCAGGACAACCTCGTCGATCTTGCTCGCGTCCACGCCGGCATCGGCCATGGCCTTCTTGCACGGCTCGACCGACTTTTGGATCAGGTCTTCAACCAGCTGCTCCAGCTTGGCACGCGTCAGTTTCTTCACTAGGTGCTTCGGTCCGGTCGCGTCTGCCGTCACAAAAGGCAGATTGATCTCCGTCTCGACAGCCGTCGAGAGCTCGATCTTGGCGCGCTCAGCGGCATCCTTTAACCGCTGCAGAGCCATCTCGTTGCCCTTGGAGCTCAGGTCCAGTCCTTCGTCCTTCTTGAACTCCTCGATCAGCCACTCCACGATGCGCTGGTCGATGTTGTCACCGCCCAGGTGCGTGTCGCCGTTCGTCGACTTCACCTCGATGACGCCCTCACCTACCTCAAGGATGGAGATATCAAAGGTGCCGCCGCCAAAGTCGTATACCGCGATCGTCTCTTCCTTCTTCTTGTCGAGACCGTAGGCCAGTGCTGCCGCTGTCGGCTCGTTCACAATGCGCTTCACGTCCAGTCCGGCTATCTTCCCGGCATCTTTCGTAGCCTGGCGCTGCGCGTCATTAAAGTACGCGGGAACCGTGATGACGGCCTCGGTAACCGTGCCGCCCAGGTAATCTTCCGCGGCCTTCTTCAACTTCTGAAGAATCATGGCCGAAATCTCGGGCGGGGTGTACAGCTTTCCCTGTGCCTCAACCGCCACGTGGTCGCCCTGCTGCACTACCTTGTAGGGGACCATCTTCATCTCGTCCGTCACTTCGTCATAGCGGCGGCCCATGAAGCGCTTGATCGAATAAATAGTGTTCTGCGGATTGGTGATCGCCTGGCGCTTCGCCACCTGGCCAACCAGCCTCTCCCCGCTTTTTGTAAATGCGACGACCGAGGGGGTTGTCCGTCCCCCTTCTTCATTGGCGATAACCTTCGGCTCGCCCCCTTCCATCACCGCGACAACCGAGTTGGTCGTCCCTAAGTCAATTCCTATAATCTTTGCCATTGGGTGCTCCTGAGAATCTCTGCGTAACTTGCGCTCAATGCGAGCCTCATCAGGCAAGTTTCGCACTTGAGTCACTTATTGTCAATCAATCTGATGCGAGGGACCACCTGAAGGATGCAGGTTCTTGTGCTCCCAACACCTTACGGCGGGAAGCCAAATCTTGAAGAGATAAACCCTTTGAATGAACAAACCTCAGCGCTCTTCCAAGTCAGGATGCGTTAATTCAAGTAAGCTGTTTAGAATCAGTATGATTAGGGGAAGCGTAGCTCACATGCCCTTGATCCGGCGGGGATCGAGGGAGACTTTGCTGGGAATAGTAGATACCGCCTTCGCTGGCTAGTGGATACTGTCTTTCCAGTGCTTGGCCAGGCACTCCGCGACTGAGGTAGCGAGAGCCGAGCTGGCGCCCATGTTCTGGCTGACTTTTCTGCACGTGTAGCTGAAGACGACGTCTTTTGACCTCGCCTCGACAATCGTCATAACGACTTCATTAAAGGATTTGATGTCGTTACCGCCCTGGCCAAGCGAGGAGAGAATTCCCTGGAGAAGGGTTCCATCGCTGGCCTTCGCCTGAAATTGAGCGGTGTAGTCCGCCTGCTGCGGGTCTGTTGTCACTGTAACCGGCACCTTTTTCTTATGGATTGCCGAGGAAAGTAAGCCGAGAAATCGTCGTTGGGATCGAGATAAATCTTCTTTTGCTGAGCGAAGATCAAGAAGGGAAACAGTAACAAGAGGCCCGTCACTGCAATTGAGCGGATACGCATGGCGCCTCCCCGGGATTGAGGGGCCAAGTATACCCTGCATCGGCGATGCCGTCAGCAGGTTCCTGAACCGTTACGCGGGGTATACCCTATTGGCGTGATTCCGTCCTTGCGTCAGGATTTCAATTCGCGGTTCCGCCCTGAAACTTACAGGCGTTTCCTGCACAATCTCGATGCCTGCGTGCGCACCCACGTAAGCTTTCGTGTGGCCGAGACGCCAGTCTTTCTGCACCGTGAGCTGCTCGAAGAGATGGCCGCAATCGGAGCCGAGCTGACACATGAGCTGGTCGGCGACCAGGAATACCTCGCCGAATCCCGCAAGGCGATCCCAGACGCGTATTGCGCCGCCGACGAGACGCCGCACCCCCACTTCATGACCGTCGACTTCGGCTTGGTACGAGACTCAAACGGCAAGCTCGCCCCGCGCCTCGTCGAGCTGCAGGCCTTTCCTTCTGTCTATGCCTATCAGCTGGTGCTGGCCGAAAATTACCGCGCCGCTTTCGGCCTCGATTCCACCCTCGATCCCTTCCTCAACGGACACACCGAAGCTACCTTCTGGAAGCTGATGCACCGCGTGATCACCCGCGGCCATCATCCCGAACATGTCGTGCTCACCGAGGTCAATCCCCAGCACCAGAAGACGCTGCCCGACTTCCAGGTCACCTCCGACCGTCTCGGCATACGCGTCATCGACATCTCCGAGGTCGTGCCCGAAGACCGTCCCGGCAAGCTGCCCCGCCTGTGCTATCGCGACGGCTCCCGAATGGTCCCCATCCATCGCATATACAACCGCGCCATCGTCGACGAGCTTATCCAGAAGCAGGTCCACCTGCAGTTCGACTACCGCGAGCACTTCGACGTCGAGTGGGCTGGCCATCCCAACTGGTACTTCCACTTGTCCAAGTTCTCCATCCCCTACCTCGACCACCCCGCGGTGCCGCCCGCCGTCTTCCTCGACGACTGGTTCCGGGGCCAAGGCCGCGACCGCTTGCCCGATGACCGCGAGCAATGGATCCTGAAGCCCCTGTTCTCTTTCGCCGGAAAGGGAATCAGGTTCGCTCCGACCGATGAAGACCTCGCCGCGATCCCGCCGCGCGAACGCCGCAACTACCTTCTTCAGCAGCGGGTTAGCTTTGAGAACGTCATTGACACCCCCCACGGCGCCACCCAACCCGAGATCCGTATCCTTTATCTCTGGCCTGACAGCGGCCATCTCGAGCCGGTGCTTCCCCTGATCCGCCTGGGCCGCGGCAAGATGATGGGGGTGGACCATAACCGGGACCTAGAATGGGTCGGCGCCTCGGCGGCCTTCCAGCCCCCGGCCGGGGATGCAAATAATAGACCGAAGTAACATCTAAGTTGCAGTCGATTTCTCGAAAGTTCCTTGGCCTTCCGTGTAAACTTTGGTAATTTCATGGCAGCAGCCGATCAGATACTTAGAAATTTCCCAGACAGTCTGATCGCAGCGCGGGATTTGAATTGCTAAAGGATGTCGCTGCATTGGAAACGCAACGCATGGTACCAGAGACTCCCGTAGGTCTGCGGTCAGCCGTGCGTTTCCCCTTAGCTTTACCCGTACATCTGGTAGCCGACGCGAAGCTGTACGAGGCGGTTACCGACAATATATCCGCGAATGGTGTACTTCTGCGGCTGGGCGAATTATTGGAACCCGGAACAGTGGTGGAATTCCTCATTGAAATACCAGAGGGCACAATTGCTCCGGATGAAAGTGCGGCAGTTCATTGCTCGGGCAGAGTGGTCCGTTCCTATGGCATCCGCTCCGTGACGTACGCCGCGGCCGTGATTGACGAATACAGTTTTCAGTAGTTATCTCAGGAAGTAAAGCTATGGCTGACATTGTTCAAGGAACGAGTGAAGAAGCGGTAAGCCGGGAACCATCCCCCAACACTCCTGAGCGGCCCTTGATTCGTATTGTGCTGGCGGATTCACAAGCCATTTACCGCGTGGGCATGCGTAAGGTCTTTGCCCTGGAAGACGATCTGCGAGTTGTCGCGCAGGTGGACCGCATCGAGAACCTGCAGGCGGCTCTCGAACGGCATCCGGCCGACGTTCTACTGCTCGAAAGCAACTTGATCACCGGCGTCGCAAACGCTATTCCGGAGATCATGCGCGTTGCGCCGGACATCAAGATCATCGTCCAGACGGCCGGCGCGGACGAGGCGAATACTGTGGAGCTCTACCGCCGTGGTGTGCGCGGAATCATTCCGCGTTCGATCTCCCCCGACTTGCTCGTCAAGTGTGTACGCAAGATCGGCGCAGGCGAGACCTGGATCGACAATCAATCGGTGAACTGGGTCATCGAAGCCTACCGGTCGCAAGCGACCGCAATCACGAATCCGAAGTCACAGCCCCGGCTGTCTCCGAAAGAGCTTTCCATCATTGCCTGTATCACCCAGGGCAAGCGGAATAAGGAAATTGCCTTCCAGCTCGGCACCACCGAACAGGTGATCAAGAACTACCTGCGCAAGATCTATGACAAACTCGGCGTGTCGGACCGGCTGGAACTGGCCCTCTACTGCCTTCATCATCAGATCCACAAGAGGGCCAAGGAGATCGAACATCCCGGAACAGCAAATGGTGCAGCGGAAAGCTGAACCGCTCCTCTGGCTGTCTTTTTAGATCGAAACAGGCTCTGATAATCTCCTAGCTTCTCCTTTGCGAATGTCTACCCCCTTTCGGAGCCTGACCCCGCAGCAGCGCCACGCGTTCACGGCAAGCTTTCTGGGCTGGTCGCTCGATGCTTTCGACTTCTTCCTCCTGGTCTTCTGCGTTTCGGCGATCGCCCGTGACTTTCAAACGAAGCCATCCGCGGTTGCTGAAGCTCTCTTTCTGACTCTCGCCTTCCGGCCTGTCGGTGCTTTCCTCTTTGGACTGCTCGCCGACAAATATGGGCGGCGTCCTGCACTGATGTTGAACATCGCCTGTTATTCCGTTTTCGAACTGGCGTGCGCCTTCGCGACATCGCTGCACGGTCTTTACTGGCTCCGTGCGCTGTTTGGGATAGCCATGGGTGGCGAATGGGGGGTGGGGGCGGCGCTGGCCTTTGAGACGCTGCCCAAGGAGGGCCGGGGGTTCTTCTCAGGCCTCTTGCAGGAAGGCTACGCCGTCGGCTATCTCGCCGCCGCAGCCGCATACGCGCTCCTGTTTCCTCTCTTTCCCCATATGTACTGGCACGGCCATCCGGTCGGCTGGCGCGGCATGTTCCTCGTCGGAGCCGCACCTGCCCTGCTGGTTTTCTACATTGGCTGGAAGGTCGAGGAATCTCCTGTCTGGCGCGAGCGCGGCAAGGTGGCAGCTGCGAAGACGTCTGCGGCAACGTCGAGTCTGTCTGCCGGAATCAGGCGCTATGCGCCTACTTTTCTCTTTCTTGTACTTCTGATGACCTGCTTCAACGCTTTCTCGCACGGGACACAAGACCTGTACCCCACATTTCTTGAGAAAGACCACGGTTTTTCCGCAACGCTCACCGGAACCATCGGAATCATTTACAACGTCGGAGCTCTGCTTGGCGGGGTCTTCTTCGGCGGGCTTTCCGAGCGCTTTGGGCGCAAGCGAACAATCATCTGCGCCGCTCTGCTGGCCTTACCGATAATTCCACTGTATGCATTGGGTCATTCGCTTTTCATGCTTGCGACGGGCGCCTTCCTGATGCAGTTCATGGTGCAGGGAGCGTGGGGTGTCGTCCCCGCATACCTGAGCGAGCTGTCACCAGGTCCGATGCGGGCAACGTTCCCAGGCCTGGCTTATCAGCTCGGTAACCTGATTACCTCGCGCAATTCGGTCATTCAGGCGCGCGCCGCAGAGCGTTTCGGGGGATTCGGCAGAGTCCTGGCCGTTACTGTCCTGCTGGTCGCGTGTTGCCTGGCATTGGTTACATCGTTCGGCCGCGAATCGCGCGGAGCCGAGCTGACCGCCTAAGCTCTCTGCTTCTGCAGAATGGCTTCGACCGCGCGCAGGTCTTCTTCCGTATCCACGCCGATCGTGTCGTAGGGAGTTTCTCCGACATAAATATCGATACCGTTTTCGAGGAACCGAAGCTGTTCCAGCTTTTCTGCCGCCTCAAGCCCGCTGGGTGGCAGTTTAGGAAAGCGCTTGAGTGCATCTTTACGATACGCGTAAATGCCCAGATGCTTGCGATACAGAATCCCGCCGGCATTCTCCCGATCGCAAGGGATCGTCGCCCTTGAAAAATACAGCGCGCGCCCATTGGCCGCGGTGACTACCTTCACCGCATTTGGATTGTTGACCTGATCCGGCGCACACCACGTCGCGACGGTGGAAACCTGAACTTCCGACCGGGTCATAGGTTCCAGCAGCGCCTCAAGATGCTCCGCACGAACTAGTGGCTCGTCACCCTGAATATTGACGTAAATATCCGCGGCGATCGATTCGGCGACGGCATGCACGCGGTCGGTGCCGCTGGCACAATCCTCAGGAGTAAACACCGCCGGAAGATTATGCACGTTCGCGAACGCGAGGACCTCTTCCGAGTCGGTCGCGATCAGCACTTGATCCAGGAGCGAACAGGCACGCGCTGCGCGATAGACCCAACCAATCATCGGCTCTCCAGCGATTTCCCGAAGTACCTTGCGAGGCAATCTCGTAGAGCCCAGCCGGGCGGGAATAACAGCGAGAATGCGTAGCTTCTGGAGCTCAGGATGCGCGATAACAGGTTCAGCCAAGACGAGAAATCCCCGAAAAAGTGCCTAAAACGCCAGTCTAATGCATGCTCCCGGCGGCAAAGTCGCGGCATTTCTCCATATTGTCTATACATGTAGACAGGAAACCGCTTGCGCCTGCGTGTTCGCAACCTTTAGTGTTTGTTTTGAACGGCAAATTCGCCGCTGGACAAATACTTTCTTTCATCAGGCAGGAACAAAATACGCATGGGCTCTCCGACCGCCGACCAGAACCTTGATTCGATCCTCCGCGAAGATCGAGTTTTCCCCCCTCCGCCTGAGTTTGCGGCGAAGGCTCACGTTGGCAGCCTTGCCGACTATGAAGAGCTTTATGCGCGCTCAATCGCCGATCCGGAGGGCTTCTGGGACAGCGTTGCGAAGGAACTCCACTGGTTCGCGCCGTGGACCCGGGTGTTGGACTGGAATCTGCCGTGGGCGAAGTGGTTTGTGGGCGGGAAGACCAACATCTCCTATAACTGCCTTGACCGCCACGTCCACAGCGCCAAGCGAGACAGAACAGCGATCGTGTGGGAAGGTGAACCCGGCGAGGTTCGCAAGCTGAGCTATGGTGAGCTGCTGGCTGAGGTTCAGAAATTCGCCAACGCTCTCAAATCGCTCGGCATCAGGAAGGGCGATCGAGTCGCCGTTTATATGGGGATGACTCCCGAGCTGGCCATCGCAATTCTCGCCTGTGCGCGCATCGGAGCTATCCACTCCGTCATCTTTGGAGGCTTCGCCGTCAATGCCATCGTCGACCGCGTCAATGACGCACAGTGCGTAGCCATCCTTACTCAGGACACCTCCTATCGTCGCGGCAATGAAGTAAAGCTGAAGGCAACCGTCGATGAAGCCGTCGTGAACTGCCCGACCGTGAAGAATGTCGTGGTCTACAAGCGGTCAGGCTCGCCGATCCACATGCTCGCCGGCCGAGACCACTGGTGGCACGATCTGGTCGCAGCTGCATCCCCGGATTGCCCTGCTGAGGAGCTGGACTCCGAAGATCCGCTCTACATTCTTTACACCTCGGGTACCACCGGCAAGCCGAAGGGCCTGGTACATACGACCGGCGGCTATTCCGTCCAGACGTATCTGACCAGCAAACTGGTTTTCGATCTCAAAGAGGACGACGTCTACTGGTGCTCGGCCGATATCGGCTGGGTCACCGGACACTCCTACGTCGTCTACGGAATTCTGCAGAACGGCGTTACGACGCTCATGTACGAGGGCGCGCCGAACTTTCCCGACTTCGACCGCTTCTGGAAAATCATCGACGACCACAAGGTCACTGTCTTCTACACGGCGCCGACCGCGATCCGCGCATTCATCAAGTGGGGAGATCAATATCCCCGGAGGTACAGCCTCGACAGTCTCCGCCTGCTCGGTACTGTGGGCGAACCAATCAATCCTGAAGCCTGGATGTGGTATCGCGATGTCATCGGCAAAGGCCGCTGCCCGATCGTCGACACCTGGTGGCAAACCGAAACCGGCTCCATCATGATCACACCGCTTCCAGGCGCGATTCCCGCAAAGCCCGGCTCCGCCACTCGGCCCTTCCTAGGCGTTGTTCCGGAGATCGTGACCCCGTCAGGCCAACCAGTGCCGGCCGGGCAGGGAGGCCTGCTGGTAATTCGCAAGCCGTGGCCATCAATGGCGCGCACCATCTTCAACGATCCCGAGCGATATGCGACGACATACTGGAGCCAGATTCCCGGATCCTATTTCACCGGCGACGGTGCGCGTCGCGACAAAGACGGCTACTACTGGCTGATGGGTCGCGTAGACGATGTCATCAATGTGAGTGGTCATAGGCTGGGCACGATGGAGGTAGAGTCGGCACTCGTCGCTCATCCAAAGGTAGCCGAGGCTGCTGTCGTCGGCCGTCCTCACGAAATGAAGGGGCAGGCAATCGCCGCGTTCGTCACTCTGGAGAGTGGCCATGAAGCCTCACCGGAATTAAAGGAAGAGCTGCGTGCCTGGGTAGCCAAGGAGATCGGCGCTCTTGCGCGGCCCGACGACCTGCGCTTTACCGATCAACTCCCCAAGACCCGTTCCGGCAAAATCATGCGCCGGCTGCTGCGCGAGCTTGCCACCAACGGTGAAATCAAAGGGGATATCACCACCCTCGAGGATTTCAGCGTGATCGCCAAATTGCGCGAGCAGGACGAGTAGGCCTCAACCATGCTCCTAAAATATAAGCAGAGGTGTTTGCGGCAAATCCTTCTTCCCGTTCGTCTATGCCCGGGTAGATAATTTGGCGTCGCGGAGACGAGCCATGAAACTCACATTGCTGGTTGTTGCAGTTGCAGGAATCGGATTCACTGTCACCGTCTTCGCCCAGGCTGGTGGCGGCGGGGCAGCGGCTGGGGCTGCCGCAAATGCCAGCAAAGGCCCTGAGCTGGCGAGCGGCATGGGCAAAGACGCCAATTTCGGTCAGGTGATGAGCCACCAGCATGGAAGCATGTACTTCACGGGAAAGGTCGCCGTCGACGGCGGTGTGCTTCCCTGGGACCCGGTTCCGGTAATCGTCGACTGCAATGGCGTTGTGAAATACAACACACAAACAGATCCGAAGGGCAACTTCTCTATCGAGAACGGGGGCCGTATAAAGACAACCTCCGAGCTCGTCCCGCAGGTAGGAGACAGCAAGCGAGTCACGGCCGCGCAGTTAGTCGGATGTCAGATCAAGGCGTCGCTGGCCGGTTTTAGATCGAGCGTTCTAACCATCACCAACGGCAATCTCAACGACAACCCCGACATGGGCACGATCATCCTTCATCTGGACGAACATGCGACGGGCTACGGAGTCAGCCCTACAACCGCCACGGCCTCTAAAGATGCGCTGAAGAAGTTTGATAAGGCTCGCTCCGAAGCGATGAGCAAAAATCCGGATGGAGCGGAGCGCGACCTTGAAAAAGCAGTTCAGACCGATCCCAAGTTTGCCGAGGCCTGGTACCAGCTCGGCAAGTTGCAGCAGAAGACAAAGCCGCAGGACGTACTGGCCTCCTTTGAGAAGGCAGTCGCTGCAGATCCGCAGTTTGTGCCGCCATACGAACCAATCGCCGAACTCGCCGCAACCCAAAAGAAATGGCAGGAAGTTATGGATGCCGCGTCTCATTACCTGAAGCTTGATCCTGCCGGCACGCCGCAAATCTGGTACTTCAGCGCGGTCGGGAACTTTAACATCGGAAATCGCGACGCCGCAGAAGCGAGCGCCCGTAAATCCCTAGC
>Ga0206881_10113_pt1 | contig 24381 bp, 18 predicted proteins | sample Alteio_BWOrgCont_3_FD_152867 | JGI IMG/M metagenome (GOLD analysis project Ga0206881, IMG submission 152867) | Enriched cells from forest soil in Barre Woods Harvard Forest LTER site, Petersham, Massachusetts, United States -... | ecosystem: Environmental > Terrestrial > Soil > Temperate forest >...
CGGGTCCGAGGTAAGCTTTGTTGCTCAGAGTTGAGATGCTGGTATCGAGCTTGTGGTCACCGAGATCGACGGTACGGTTCTGATACTCCGATGTGCCGGCAGTGAATTGAGCCGATTTATTCTGTGCGGCATCAGTCTGGCCGGCAGGGTAGCTCTTATCGGTTCCCGGGGCCGCGTGATCGTAGGTGTTGGCAGCGGAGTTGGTGGCCTTGGAGTTGTAGGTGATCAGGGCGGTCTGGTTCAACGGGGAACTGTTGTCGGCGAAGTAGGGTTTGGTGGAGAAGGTGCGCCGGTCGTAGGCCTCTTCGGCGCTGTTGTTCGGGTAAAGGTAGCTGCTGGGGTAGGATTTGTCGGCGAGACTGCTGGTTTTGTTCAGGTCGAGCTGGGTGGGATCATATTTTCCGTCGGAACCGGTGGAGGAAAGGTGGGCGTCCGGTTGTGGTTGAGTTTGCACGCGGATGTTAATGGGCTTTCCATTCGCCCCGACGGTGCGGACTATTTTATAACCATCGGAGTCAGTCGGGGAGGGCTGGTTGTCGGCGTATAGAATGGGATTGGATACCGCAAACACGGCGACAATGAAACAAGTCCAACCGATGGAAGACGCGTTCCTCAAAACATTGCATAAATACACCCGGAACTATCTGGTGTCAATATAGATATGGGAATAGAAACGTGAAGGAAGCAAATATAAAAAACAAAGGGCGGGTTTTGAGGCCCGCCCCTTGCCAGGAAGAGTGGAGGATGAGAGGCTAGACAGCCTTCTCGTCCTTTTCTTCGGTGCGAATACGATAGGCTTCGTCGACCGGAATGATGAAGACTTTGCCGTCTCCGATCTTGCCGGTTTTTGCGGTGGTGAGGATCGTCTTGACGATGACCTCGACCTTGTCGTCGGTGGAGACAATTTCGAGCTTCACCTTGGGGAGGACGTCGACCGTGTATTCGCTGCCGCGGTAGATTTCCTTGTGCCCCTTCTGACGGCCAAAGCCTTTGACTTCGGTGATGGTAATGCCTTCAACTCCGGCCTGGGTCAAAGCTTCCTTAACCTCATCGAATTTAAAGGGCTGGATGATGGCTTCAATTTTTTTCATATGGATTGTTTTTTGTTCTGCAGCGCGCCGCTTAAGCACGGCGCGCTGCCTGGTTGGTATAGTGCCTTATCCGATGCTGGTTAGAGGATATAACCCTCTTCGCCGTGATCGCTGAGGTCGAGACCGGACTCTTCCTGTTCCGGCGTCGGACGCAGGCCGATGGTGAACTTCAACGCATAACCGATGATAGCAGTGCCGATGCAAGAGATGCACATGGTGAAGAGCACGATATAGAACTGTTGGACATAGAGCAGGTGACCCTTGCTCCAGTCACAGAGGTCGGCCATGGCTTGTCCACCCGCGCCGCCACTCAGATTTGGGTTGATCAACGGGTCCGCGAGGAAGCCTGTTGCCATCGCGCCGCACATACCGCCGACGGCGTGAACGCCGAAGACATCAAGCGCATCATCGTAACCGAGGAGCGGCTTCATGTAGGTGGTGGTGAGGTAGGGGATAGTTCCGGCGATTACGCCGATGATCATGCCGCCAGCAGGATTAACGTAGCCGCAGGCAGGCGTGATAACGACCAGGCCGGCAACCGCACCCGAGCAGAAACCGATGACCGTTGCCTTGCCCTTGAGGAAGTATTCCATGGTGGGCCAGACGAAGGAGGCGGTGGCGGTGGCGAGCGTCGTTGTGGTGAACGCGTTCGCGGCGATGATGTCGGCGGCGCAGGCGCTGCCGGCATTGAATCCATACCAGCCAACCCAGAGCAGACTGGCGCCGATAAAGGTCAGCACCGTGCTATGAGGCGAGAAGTGGGTCTTGCCCCAGCCGATGCGACGACCGACGATCAGAGCCAGCGTAAGGCCGGACCAACCGGAGGACATGTGCACCACGGTGCCGCCCGCGAAGTCCATGCCCTTGACTTTTGCATTGGCATTCCAAACGCCGTTGAACATGCCGTCCACGCCCCAGACGTTATGGGCCAGTGGGAAGTAGACGATGAACATCCATGCACCTATGAATATCACCAAGGCCGAGAACTTCATGCGTTCGGCGATGCCGCCGACGATGAGAGCCGGAGTGATGATGGCGAACGTCAACTGGAAGCAGGCATAGACGTTGTTGGACATCCAGTAGCCGTAGTTACCGTTCGGGATCGAATCGACGTACTGGGGCTGGCACGAGTCGTTTGGGAAGTTAAACACGGTGTGACCAAAGCAAGCGTAGCTCAGGTCACCGAGAGGTGACGCCGTAGCCGCGCCGGTTTTGGGATCACAGTAGCCGTGGTTGACGCCGAAGACCAAGCCGTAGCCGCAGAGCCACCAGAGGATGGTCACCAAGCCGGTGATGGCGAAGCACTGCGCACAGACCGACAGGACGTTCTTGCGGCGAACCATTCCGCCGTAGAACAAGGCCAGTCCGGGCAGGGTCATCATCAACACCAACGCCGTCGAGGTCAGCATCCAGGCGTTATGGCCGGGACCGGGAACCATGTTCGGGTAGGCCGGTTCTGTGCCTGCTTTGGCGTTGGCCGGTATGGGTTGTGGGTTGAGGCCCGATTTCAGGATGGAGTCATTATTACCTTCCGTTGTCGTGGCCAGTTCATTACCCGCTTGTCCATTGGTCACATACGCCGCCAAGTCAGCGACTTGCTGATTCAGGGTGGTGACTGATGTGTTCAGCGAGGCGAGCGTGGGTGCTGGTGGAGCTGCAGGTGTGGCAGCTGCCGGAGCCGCCGCAGCGGGAGCCGGGGCTGCCGGTGCCGCGTTTGTGGCCTGTGCCTTGACCTGGATGGCTCCGAGGGTCAAAACGAGACCGCAGACCGTCCATCGAAGGATGGGGGAAAGACGTTTAATCATATGTTGAATAATTTGGATAAAATTGTTTTTTTGACTGACTTGAAGTGAAAGGCTCTGCCCAAGGGAGGGGGAGCCGGAAAACTAACAGGACGTTGGTGGGTCCATAGGCGGAGGCGCTCTTGGGCTTTCACAGGAATTGAGACGAAGGCAAAAAGGCTTGGACCAGACCGGGGAGACAAGGGCGTACTGAAAACACTTCGCCCCATCGATAAAACGGGAGCCGTCGCTGAAGAGGCCGCGGATGCCGGTCGTCAGATCGGCGATGCGAACCGGCCCGAGATCCTGTGGTGCTTTTTGCTCACTCCGCTTAAATTGGAATGAGACGAGATTCTTTATGGGTAATAAAAAAAGTGCCCCGGAGGGTGATAGGCCGGTTTGCTTGGCGTCGCCGAGCGCGAGAATAAGCGCGCTGGTCACCAATAAACCTGTCCATCTCCTCCTGCAAATCTTGGTTACCCTGAGGTTGGCCAAATGCACGGACTGACCCTCAGCACGTCTTATGCCAAGAGGTTTTTTGATAAAAAGGGCATATGGGTAAGAAGTTTGAAACGATTTTGGTGAGGAAACAGAAGTGAAGCTTGCCTCGTCAAGCGCGAGATGCGAAATCAGCCCTGTGAAAACAAATCCGCGACGTCCTGAAGCGATTCCCTTTCAGCGCGGAAAGGCCCCAGCCCGGTTCGCCGGTCCGAGGGCAGGTCGGGTCGAGTGGATTTCACCGGCCCTCTGGTCTGCCCTGGCCGGGGAGGGGACCGATGCTCACCGGGTCGCTTCGGGTTCGGACTGGTGGCTGGAACGTTTCGGGCCCGACTTGCTCATATCTTATCAGGAGGAACGGGGTCGTGACGCAGTGCTGGCTGAACTCGGCGAACGGTGTGGCGTTTACGCTTATCGCCCGCTAAGAGTCTTCGGCAAGTACCTGCCTAGGCACGCATCGGAACGGGGAGGACCCGCCTTGCTGCGGGGCGACCCAGCAGGTGCGCTGGAGACGGAAGTGAGTGAGGCAGGCCTGCGCTATGGGCTCGATTTCGCCGCTGGCTATTCTGCGGGGTTTTTCATTGACCAGCGGGCAAACCGGGCGCGGTTGCGCCAGGGGCATCCGAAGCGGCTGCTCAATGCCTTCGCCTATACCTGCTCGTTTTCAGTGGTCGCAGCGCGAGCGGGAGCGGAGACGGTGAGTGTGGACCTTTCGCGCCGTTCGCTGATGCGGGGTGAGGAGAATTTCCGGCGCAATGGCCTCGATCCGGCAGGGGAGCATCGGTTTATGGCCGATGACGTGCTCGCGGTGCTGCCGCGGCTGGCGCGGCGCGGGGAGAAGTTTGATGCGATCATTCTTGATCCGCCAACGTTCTCGCGTAACCAGTCGGGCGTGGCGTTCCAAGTGCGGCGCGATTTTGACCGTCTGGTTGAACTGGCGATCGAGGTGGCTGCGCCGGGCGCGAAAATCCTGCTCTCGGTCAATCACTCGGAAATGCGGGCGGCCGATCTCGAACGAGTCGGCCGGGGCGTGTTGCGAAGGTACAAGCGCTCGGGTCGGTTTAGCCAGACCGCGTCGCTGCCCGATTTCCCTCCCGGCGAAGGTGCAAAGACGGTTTGGATGGAGCTGGCCTGACACAACTTGCGTGTCGGCGCGAGAAGGCTATTTCCCGGTAACGCCCAAAGGACTTCCGAGGCCGGTCGGCTGGTCCCAACCTACGGTACAGTCGGTACGGCCATCATCCCCGGACGTGATGTCGCGAAAAGCTGCTGCATAGGTTTCGTCAGTGTCCAAATTGTCATACAGCCGGGTGTTTTCCGCCTGGGACCCGGCTGCAACGTTGTCGTTATAGAAGCTGGCTAGATTGACGACTCCGGCCCATGCGGGTGTTCCGACGCTGGTGCCGCCCACGGCCCACCAACCTTCTTCACCATAAAGCGGCGTGGAATCGTAAACCATAACCCCGGTATTCGGATTGGCGTCAAAGGCGACGTCATTGGCGCCGCGATGGCTGCCCACGTCGTCGGAGACGACATTTTGAAAAGCCGGCCTCGCTTCATAACGGCTGATGCCGCATCCCGAATCGCTCCATCCGGTTTCGCTGGTCAACGTCCCGGCGTTGTTGCGATTCAGCGTCGTGCCGCCCACGCTGATCACATAAGGCGAGGCGGAGGGGTACTCAAGTTCGTCGGAGGCGTCGCCGCCCGCGGCAAAATAGGTGACCGAAGTTGAGGTAAAATAAGGGTCATACGAGAAGGTTTCGTTGCTGCTTTCACTGCCGCCCCAGCTCATCGAGACCTCGCGCACACCGGGCAAAGCGGATGCGACCTTCACGGCGTAGAGCAAATCGCTCATGGAAGCACTCGCCGCCTCCACCAGATAGATCTTGGCTCCAGGCGCGATGGCATGGGACCATTCGATATCGAGGGCTTCCTCCAAATTCCAGCTTTCGATATAACTGCCGCCAGACTCCGGTTTCGTGCCGGTGGCGTAGACGACTTGAAAAGTCGGATTGGTCGATGCGGTCGCTTGGGTGGAAGTTTCCTCCGGCAGGCTGTATTCCTTTGCGAAGGTGTTAAAGTCACTGAGGGCGGTCGGGTAATTATAAGCGTCGACAATGGCAATGGCCCCGGCTCCGCCGCTCGAGGGTAAATTATAAGCGCTACGGATGGTGGTCGGCGTATTGATTGGGCTTACGCTGGCCGATGAGGCATTGTCTCTGACGGTTCTATCGAGAATCCGAATCCGCGTGTGGACATACGCGCCTGGCCCTCCATTCGTTATCGGCCACGAAGAGTCGGGAATGATCACGGGCAAGTCATCTGCCAGGGCCACGGACTGGGTGACCATGACGCAAATAAGAATCCCCATCAGATACGAAGATTTCATCAGGTTGTGACTACGGCATTAAGTTTAACCTCGGCCATTCATAAATCAAGTTATGTCGCAATGACGAATAAAAAAGGCGAAGGCGTCTTGGCTTCGACGGTGCCTCCGCGCGGAGGACTGCGTAAAGTCAAAATCAGGGGCTGAAAAGATGCCTGTCCCCTTTTTTGTCCCCTTTTTTCTTACCTGATTGTTCCATCTACCTGGATTGAGGGTGCGTGCGGACTAAAAAATAAAACAGGACTTGCAGAAATAGGAGGGTAAGCAGCGGTTTAAGCCAGGGATTTGTCGCCTTATAGACCACGGTTGGGAAGGCATCCGAAGCTAAACCGATGCAACCCGCGGCGAGAGCGACCGCCAGCAGGCGGTGCTGTCTCGCCAGATAAATCGACAGACTGGCCAAGTACGGTCCGACTAAAACAAAGGAACAGGTTTCCGTGCGTGGATTAAAGAGTATTAGATAAACCGCGGAAAGCGCGGCGATGTACCAGGCGGCTTCGGCGGGAGCAAGATTTCGGCGCGCTTGCCAACCGAGGTAAAGAAAGGTCGGTGCACAGAGCGCACGAAGCCCGGTCAGGACGATATTCGGAGGGCACAGGCCAAAGGTTCCCAGCAGAGCTCCGAGATCACTAAAACGGTGTTCACGGAGCTGATAGGCCCATTGCAGGGTTTCTGCAAATCGCTGGTATTGCCAAAGAACGTAAGGCCAGTTCCAGCGCAGAAAGGGAAGGAGTAAAACGAGGCAAAATCCGAGAGCCAGGCGGAGCCAAAGTGGGCGATAGAGCGCACCGAACAGGAGAAGCGGGACGAGCATCAGGGGCTTGAGAGCCAAGCCTAAACAGAGCCAGAACGTGGCCCAATTCCAACGTTCCTCATTGACCTCTGCTGCAGTAAGGAGGATCAACGCGGTGAGGGGTAGATCGGGTTGGCCATTGTGTAAACTGGCGAATGACGCAGGAATGGCCAGAAGCGAAATCCAAGGGAACTGACGGGATAAAGCGGGGCCGTTTTGTGGTCGAAAAAATTGGGCAAGGCGATAGATGGCGGCGCCGAAGAGGCAAAACCCAAAAGCGCGTTCCAATACTTCACCCAGGAGATAAGGACCAAAGGCAAAAGGGGTATAGAGTATCGCGGCTTGCGGGAGATAAAAAAAGGCCGCACCCGAATTAGCCGGCATGCTGTACATGTCCTGCCCGGCCCACCAGTGGATGCTGGCCAGTCGGGAAGGAGCGGTGTTGTTGTGCTTGCCCGGGTGAAGGATCAGATTGCCGGTGAGCGCGCAAAAAACGACGAGCCAAAGAAGCCAAGCAGGATCAATTCTAACACGGAAATCAGAGCGTGAAATCATGTGAAAACGGGGACAAGCATCGGTTTCATTTAGTCCAATCGCCTGATGCTTACCAGACGAAACCGTGCCTCTCCCCGTTTTCGCGCACTGAGCCATCCTGAGCGCGAGATAATGCCCCTTATTCCCGCCTTGCGAGACGAGCCTTCGGCTCGAAATTCACAGGTATTGGCACAGGTTTCAGTGTAACCCGGTGGTACATAGCCTGCTGACTTGGGTTCGTATTGACACGTGCAGAAATATATCCAATGTGTTTGGAATTAAAGCCCGGTTGTGCGGTCGAATAATTGAAAAGGAGTCAAATGAAACCCAAGAAACTCACTCTTAATAAAAATACGATTCGCAATTTAGGCATGGATGAACAGAGTCATATTGTTGGCGCTGGCACCGGAAGCGCGTGCGGTATGCTTTGTGTGGCAGCGCCTACCTATGTTCCTACTCAAGCCACTTGTAATCAAAATACCTGTGCCAATACCTGTGCGAATAGCTGCCCCCATACCTGTGGATGTCACACTTTTAGTTGTCATGATGGATGTCTTACGGGTGCTGCCACCACAGTCATAGGTTTATCCATGCTTTTCTGCCTTTGATAATGGCGTGACTCAGTTTTTCGAGTCACCTGAGAAGGTAGCCGTGGGAAAAAGGGACAGGCGCACGCCTCTTTTCATTCATGGGGAATGGGTTGATGCGGCCTTTCCCGTGAGCGCACGTTCGATTCCAGGCCGTGCTTGGTGGTCATCTCCGGGAAAAGGAGACAGGCACCGTTTTCATTTCAACCAGTCAAAAATTCAACGAATACCAGAATACGCAGCCGCCTCAGTGCGTCTTCCGCAGATCAAGCGTCAGCGGAAAATCGAGCCGGGCAGGCGGGTAAGGCGGCACGAAGATCGGGCCCGGCGTGTGGCCGAAGGAACGGTAGCGCGAGAGGCGGCGCCCTTCGGCTTCGTTGGAGTTGATCGGCATGGTCGTCCAGTTGCGGCCGCCGGGACTTGAGACGTAGTAGACGCAGCCGCCGAGGGAGCGGCCGGTCCAGGTGTCGACGAGGTCGAAGGTGAGCGGCGCATCGATGCCGATGGTGGGATGGAGCGCCTCGGGCGGCTGCCAGGCGCGGTAACGGACGCCGGCGACATACTGGCCGGGCGTGCCGGTGGGATGAAGCGGGACGCGGCGTCCGTTGCAAGTGACGAGGTGGCGTCCGTCGATGGCGTTGTCGATCTTGACCTGGAGCCGCTCGACGGAGGAATCGACGTAGCGGACGGTGCCGCCGGGGGTGCCTTCCTCGCCGAGGACGTGCCACGGCTCGAGGGCGGTGCGCAGTTCGAGATTGACGCCGTCGTAGGCGACCTCGCCCTGGAGCGGGAAGCGGAACTCGACGTGCGGCGCGAACCACTCGTACTTGAAGGGATACCCGGCGCGGCGAAGGTCCTCAAGGACGTCGTTGAAGTCCTGCCCGCAGAAGTGGGGCAGGAGAAAACGGTCGTGAAGCTGCGTACCCCAGGCGACGGGGTTCTGCTTGTAGGGCTCGTTCCAAAAACGGGCGGTCAGGGCGCGCAGCAGGAGTTGCTGCGTCAGGCTCATTCGCGCGTGGGGCGGCATTTCAAAACTGCGCAGTTCGAGCAGGCCGAGCCGGCCCGAACCACCCTCGGGCGTGAAAAGCTTGTCGATGCAGAACTCGGCGCGGTGGGTGTTGCCGGTGACATCGGTCAGGATATTGCGGAAGATGCGGTCGACCAGCCAGGGCGGGACGTGGCCGAACTCGGGCACTTGGCTGAAGGCGAGCTCCAATTCGTAGAGCGCGTCATTGCGGGCCTCATCGATCCGGGGCATCTGGCTGGTCGGGCCGATGAACATGCCCGAGAAGAGATAGGAGAGGGCCGGGTGGTTTTGCCAGTAGCCGACGAGGCTGCGCAACAGGTCGGGCCGGCGCAGCAGCGGGCTGTCGAGCGGGGTCGGTCCGCCGAGGATGACATGGTTGCCGCCGCCGGTGCCGACATGGCGCCCGTCGAGCAGGAATTTTTCCGCGCCGAGGTCGCAATGGCGCGCCTCCTCGTAGAGGACCTCGGTGTTGTGGACCAGTTCGGGCCAGTTTGCCGCGGGGTGGAGGTTGACCTCGATGACGCCGGGATCGGGTGTGATCTTGAAATATTGCAGGCGATGGTCGGGCGGCGGGGTGTAGCCTTCGATGCGGACCGGTTGGCCGAGTTCCGCGGCGGTGTCCTCGACGGCGGCGATGAGATCGAGGTAATCCTCGGTATAAGCCGTGGGAGGCATGAAGATGTGGAGCAGGTTGCCGCGCGGCTCGGCGCAGATGGAGGTGCGGACAAGATTCGCATCGGGCTGGCCGGTGGGGACCTGCGGGTAGTCGCCGGGCAGGAGGCCCTCGCCGCTGATCCGTTTCTTTTTGCGCTCGACGGCGTGCAGTGCGGGGCGGCGCTCGGTCGGGTCCTGTTCAACGATCTGAACGACGTCGCCCTGCGACGCCCAGGGCAGCGATTCGAGCGGCAGCCGGTAACCCATGGGCGAATCGCCGGGGACGAGCATGAGCCGTTCAGTGCGCAGGTGCCAGACGGTCGACTGCCACGGGCGTCCGGGCAGCCAGGTGGCGCGCAGTACGGGGAGGGCGTGACCGACGACCGAGTCGAGGCCCTGGCGGAAAACGCGGGTGAGCCGGGTGCGGTCCTCGGGTGTTTTGATCTTGGAATCGAAGACCGAGACATTGTAGGGCAGGCGGCCCTCCTCAAAGAGGTAATGATAAACGTCTTCGTAGGCGTCGCGGACGTATTTGGGGTTGAGGCTGAGCTTGTCGGCCAGCAGGCGCAGGAAGCGACCCGAGTGATCGGACGTGACCTTGTAGTCCTTGCCCGTTTCGGCCATGAGGTCGTGGTCCTGCCAGATCGGTTCGCCGTCCTTGCGCCAGTAGCAGCCGTAGGCCCAGCGGGGAAGCGATTCGCCCGGGTACCATTTCCCCTGGCCGAAATGGAGCAGCGCGCCGGTGGCGAAACGATCGCGGAGGCGCTTGAGCAGCTTTTCGCCCTTCTCCTGCTTTTCGGGGCTGAGCGCGGTGAAGTTCCATTCGAGTCCGTCGCGGTTGGTGGTCGAGACGAAGGTCGGTTCGCCGCCCATGGTGAGGCGGATATCGTGGGCGGCGAGTTCCTCGTCGATCTTGCGCCCAAGGTTCTCGATCTCGCGCCATTGATGTTCGCGGTAGGGGAGGGTAACGCGCGGCGATTCGTAAATGCGCGTGACACTCATGTGGAAATCAAATGTCACTTCGGACGTTTCGTGGTCGCCCGTGATCGGCGCGGCGGTGACGGGGTCGGAGGTGGCCGCAAGCGGAATGTGGCCTTCGCCGGCGAGCAGGCCGGACGTCGCATCGAGTCCGACCCAGCCCGCGCCGGGGAGATAGACCTCGGTCCAGGCGTGGAGATCGGTGAAGTCGGCTTCGGGTCCCGCCGCGCCGCCGTCGACCGGCTTGACGTCGGCGGTGAGCTGGATCAGGTAACCCGAAACAAACCGGGCGGCAAGGCCGAGCTGACGGGCAATCTGAACGAGAAGCCAGGCCGAATCGCGGCAGGAACCGCTCTTGAGTCCGAGCGTCTCCTCACAGGTCTGGACGCCGGGCTCAAGCCGGACGATGTAATTGACCTCCTTGTGGACAAGGCCGTTCAATTCGACAAGGAAGTCGATGGTGTTGCACTTTTCGCGGGGTACGCGGTTGAGAAGGCTGCGCAGACGCGGCCCAAGCGTTTCGAGCTCAAGGTAGGGCTTGAGTTCGTGGGCCAGGATGGCGTCGTAGGAGAAGGGAAATTCCTTTGCGCTGTCTTCGAGGAAAAAGTCGAACGGGTTGATGGTCGCCATGTCGGCGGTGAGCTCGACCTCGACCTTGAACTCATCGGTCTTTTCCGGAAAGACGAGCCGGGCCTGGAAATTGCCCTGAGGGTCCTGCTGCCAGTTGATGAAATGGGTCTTCGGCGTGATGTGGAGCGCGTAGCTCAGGATCGGGGTGCGACAATGGGCGGCGGGACGCAGGCGGACCACCTGGGGACCTAGGGAAATCGGCTTTTCGTAGCGGTAATGGGTGACGTGACTGAGTGCGACATGAATGGACATAAAACTCCTCCCGAAGCGGACAGCAGGAACTATCCCCGACTTGGGGAAAAAGTCACGTGGGAATCCCCCGGTGCGTTTTTCATAAAGGCTTGGACTGCGATTCTGCAAACGACGGTGTTTTTTTGACTTCCGCCCAGCGGTCAAGTGGGGAGTTGCTGTGCGCGTCAGGATGGGCCGGCAACGTTTTACGGACGCCCTCACGGAGAAATAACATCGGGAGATTACTTCTGCCCGGCCGGTTCATTCGCACTTTGTTCCCGCGTATGAACCGGTTGGACCAGCCAGGGCCGGAGCAGAAAGAGCAACCAGGCCAGGAGCAAAAGAATTATGGCGATGTTTCGAAAAAGTTGGGACTTGAACATGGGCGTGAACTTATTTCACCGTCACGCTGACTTCCTGCCTCCCATGAACCACACCCGGGAGCTGCGCACTCAGTTCCAGCCACACCTGTTCGGGCAGGGGAACCGATATTTCGGAGGAATTGCTTCCTTCCATCACGCTGCGCACAGATCCGGGCAGCGCGGGCATTTCCTGGTCGCGCACCACCTCCCCCTCCGCCGCCGAAACCACCTGCACATAAATCCGGTCCTGCATCCGGCGCTGGTTGAAAAGATTGATCATTTCATTCACCGTCCGTGCGTTTTGGATATCGCGCCTCAGCCGCTCGTCGTTCAGTTCCACCGAGCCGCCGACGCGGATTGCCACCGTCCCTGACTTGATGTTTTCCGGCAGGGTCAGCGCGAAGCTTTGCGACGTGCGCGCGCCGTATTCCTCGCGTAGATCGACCGTTACGTGAATCTGTCCGTTCGGTTCCACTTCGCGTTCATCGGTGTGGATCGATTCGATCGTCCAGTTCGTCATCCGCTCCTGCGTGTCGAATGAAACATAAAGGCTCTTCGCCATCAAATGTTCGTTGGTCTGTGTGAAAAGTTTTACCAGGGGCGTCAGCGTGTTTGTCAGCAGATCCGGCAGCGTGTCGTCCTCCCCGCTGAAGATTCCGTCGAGTTTGAGCGCCGGGTGGTCGGCGAATTCAAGTTCGCCGGTCATGTGCACCGAAAGCGTCCGCGCCATCTGCAGCGAATTGCTCAACGCGCTGTCTAAAGCCGCCCCGATCAACATGGGCGTCAGGACCGGGTGGGGCGCGAACCACCCCTTCAGATCGGGCAGCTTCTCGCCGTCATGAGTCCTCTTGATCATGTAAGTCGCCAGCGGTGGCAGGTCTCCCAGCACGCCCGCGATGGCCGATACGCGGTCCTGGTAGATCGTTCCCACAATCGCCCCGGTATTGGTCATCTTATAGGGCGTCTCATAGCTCGGCACAGTGGTCACTACCTCCGCGCCGGCCATGGGCAGCTCGGAATTGCCAAATCCGAACATCGGGTGTCCGAAAGCCAGGATGCGATTGCCGTCCCGCCACGTGCAGGTCCCGGTCGCCGCGACATTGATGTCCCCTCCCATTAACACCGCCGCCAGGGGAGAGCCCGGCTTGATTTCCATCGCTTGCTTCAAGGTGCCCGCATAGGCGGAGTCCACTTCTCCTCCGCCGGGAACAGTCACAAAGAGGCTGTTGCCCAGGCCGAAATGGTCCAGCAGCCGCGAAAAAATATCAGGCCGGATGCCGCTGACAGAAAGCGGTACGGCCAAGGCCGATAAACCTGGCTCTCCGCTGGTCGCGTTCCCCGGCAGGATCGATGTGAAATTCATCAGCGGCACCGGATCGGGTTGTTGCTGCACTTGCGGACCCGGTCGGACCAGATTTTCCACCTTCATCATGTCGGCGATGGGAGTGAATCCGCACTGGCCGTCTTTTTCGAAAATGGCGATGCGGCGGGAAAGGGCGCCAACCAGTTTCCCATCCACGTAAAGCGGGCTGCCGCTCATTCCGTGGACCGCGCCGGTCAATCGGGTCCTTTCATCGACGAGGCGTCCGATGATCAGGTCGAGACCTGGTCCCAGCGCGTTTTTGGCCACCCCGATGATCTCGGTTTGCAGGGGCACAATCTCGTTGCCCTTCATCACCGTATAAGTCAGGCCGTGCATTCCCGGCTTGATCTGGTCGACAGGCAGAATTTCGGGCTGTGCGGGTGGATCGTCCGCAACCAGCACGGACAGCCCGAGCCATAAGGCTCCGGCCATGATCAAATGACTTCTCAGCAACACACGCATCGAGCCGAGAGGATAACATCTTACGTCTGGAAAAGCGTCCGGAAAATAATTCCCTGGGATCTTGTAACTCAATTCCGTCTTAGGGCCTGTTCACACTAAAATGGCGAGATGGCGCGAGGAGATGCCGGTGCGCGGGCCAAGGCGCGAGCGAAGAAGTGTAGCCGTAGTGCTACTCGACTGAGCGAGCAACGCAGGAGCCGCGCACCGGCAGCCATCGCCCTTCGGGTTGCCGTTCTTTGGCCACCGGGCTTCGTTGTCAAAACCGGTCAAGACCGCAGAGGGTATTGCCCGGTTTCTCTGCCTCGCCCGACGGCCAAATTCCGGGCAACGCCACCCACCTTTTAGTGTGAACAGGCCCTAGGGGATCATTTATCCTAGCTAATAGTCATCTTTTCATAAACGTAATACTTGACTATTCGGTAAACTACTTCATACTAAATGCATTACCATGAGTGTCTCGCCCATCATCTTCACGTTCGCTCCGGTTCCTCTATCGAACGATCTCAACCCGCTGGCTCACGCGGCCATACTTGCCCGGCGCCGTCAGGCCGAAAACGTTACAGTTTCCAAGCCCCGTCATCGCATTCGCCCTCCGGTCGACAAGATCGCCGAGCCTGCGTTGGTCTGACCACCGCAAAATCGGGCTGGTAACGCCTCGTTTCCCATCTCCGTTCCAGGTTCCGAACGGCTGCCCCGTCACACCGTAATGGTGGCGGATAATGCATCGATCGCCTCATTTGCGACTTGCATTGCCACGTAGTTTTGCTGGTGTCGTTGTTCCACCAACAAGCTATGAAAACTCTTAATGTCGGAATGATCGGCTACAAATTCATGGGTCGCACCCATTCGAACGCGTGGCGCCAAGTTGATAAATTTTTTCCCGTGCCGGCTAAGCCTGTCCTGCACACCGTCTGCGGACGCGACGCCGCCGGCGTCAAGAAAGCCGCCAGGCAACTTGGCTGGAGCCACGTTGCCACCCGCTGGCAGGACGTCGTCGCCAATCCCGAGATCGACATCCTCGACATCAACACGGCCAATGATACCCACGCCGAAATTTCCATCGCGGCAGCCCGGGCCGGCAAGCACGTCCTCTGCGAAAAGCCGCTGGCCATGAATGTGCGCGAAGCCGAGGCGATGCTGGCCGCCGTCAAGAAGGCCGGCGTCGTCCACATGATCTGTCATAACTACCGCCGGATTCCCGCCATAGTCCAGGCGCGCAAAATGATCGCCGCCGGGGACCTCGGGAAAATCTATCATTACCGCGCCCGCTATCTGCAGGACTGGATTGTCGACCCCGAATTCCCGCTCGTTTGGCGTCTCCAGGGCAAAATCGCCGGCAGCGGCACCCACGGCGACATCAACGCCCACATCATTGATCTCGGCCGCTACCTGGTCGGCGAATTTGACGAAATCTGCGGCCATCTCGAAACCTTCATCAAGGAACGTCCCATCGCCGGCACGAAGAAAAAGGGCCGAGTCACCGTTGACGACGCCGCCCTCACCATCGGCAAGTTCAAAAACGGCGCCCTGGCCTGCCTCGAAGCCAGCCGCTTCGCCCTGGGCCGCAAAAATCACATCCAGATCGAGGTCAACGGCAGCAAAGGCTCGCTCGTCTTTGATTTTGAAGACATGAACCGCCTCAAGTATTTTAACAACGCCGACCCGGCTGACCGCAAGGGCTACCGCGACATTATTGTCAACGAAAGCGTCCACGCTTACGCCAACGCCTGGTGGCCGCCCGGCCACATCATCGGTTACGAGCACACCTTCGTCCACACCGTCGCCGACTTCATCCAGGCCGTCGTCAAGGGCAAATCGGTCCAGCCCACCTTCGAGGATGGCCTGCAAAACCAGAAGATCCTCGCTGCGGTCGAGAAATCGGCCAAAACGCGCCGCTGGGTCAAAGTCTGACCTTGGATTTTTGTAGACAGGAGGAACATGAAGGACATGAAAATCAAAAATGGGAAAGCGAAGTCTTCTCCTCCTCTCCTTCATGTCTCTCCTGTCAAAATTTGCCTGCTTCCCCAATCTTATTAATCGTCTTAATTCTATCCAAAAACTTTCCCTAAAAAAATTCCGTTAATTCCGTTATTCCGTCAAAAATTCAGCGACTGTTCCTTCGACTTCGCTCAGGACAGGCGCCGACCACCACTACAATAAAAAGGAGAAAACCATGTCCCGTCCCATCACCATGTTCACCGGCCAGTGGGCCGACCTGCCGCTTGCCACCCTCGCTCCCAAAATCAAGTCCTTCGGTTACGACGGCGTAGAACTCGCCTGCTGGGGCGATCACTTCGACGTCGGCCTCGCGCAGGACAAGACCTACTGCGACGACCGCCACGCCCTTCTGGCCAAGCACGGTCTCAAGACCTGGGCCATCTCGAGCCATCTCGTCGGCCAGGCCATCTGTGACAACATCGACGAGCGCCACAAGTCGATCCTCCCCGCCCACGTCTGGGGCGACGGCAAACCTGCCGACGTCCAGAAGCGCGCTGCCGAGGAAATGATCAAGGCTGCCTACGCCGCCAAGAATCTCGGCGTCAAAGTCGTCAATGGCTTCACCGGCTCCAAGATCTGGTCGCTGCTCTACAGCTTCCCGCCGGTCAGCGATGCCCAGATCGAGGATGGCTTCGCCGACTTCGCCAAACGCTGGAACCCGATTCTCGACGAGTTCAAAAAAGTCGGCGTCCGCTTCGCCCTCGAAGTCCACCCGACTGAAATTGCCTTCGACATCGTCAGCGCCGAGCGTGCCCTCAAGGCGGTCAATCACCGCCCCGAGTTCGGCTTCAACTACGACCCCTCGCATCTCGGTTACCAGGGCGTCGACTACGTCCGCTTCATCCAGAAATTCGGCGACCGCATTTTCCACGCCCACATGAAGGACGTCTACTGGTCCTCCGTCCCGACGGAAGCGGGCGTCTTCGGCGGCCATACCAAGTTCGGCGACCCGCGCCGCTTCTGGGAGTTTCGCTCGCTGGGTCGCGGCAGCGTCAAGTTCGAGGAAATCATTCGCGCCCTTAATCAGGTCAACTACCAGGGCCCGCTTTCGGTCGAATGGGAAGACATCGGCATGGAACGGGAGCACGGCGCCGCCGAGGCCGCCGCGTTTCTGAGGAAGCTCGATTTTGCGCCGAGCAAAGTCGCTTTCGATGCCGCCTTCGACAAGAAATAGGTGCCATAGGGGTTATCGGACCTATAGGTCCTATTTTCATGCGGCATGACACCTCTTGGTTCGCCGAGGTAGGGCTACGACGAATAAAAAATACTGCCCTGCGCAGCGCTGAGCCTTAATCTGCCCGGATGCCCGACCCGGTTCCCGTCCCCATCCTGATTCCGATTCGCAACGAGGCGGAGAACCTGCCTCACTACCTCGATTCGGTCGCGTGAGAATGGGGTCAGTCCTTAGTGGCCACTTGGGACTGACCTCTTTGTTAAGTGGCGTGGGCCAGCGCCTTTTTGCCGGAAGTGGTCACACAACGACGGCGGTTGAAATAGGCCAATTCCTGAGCCGGGGTCATCTTGGCAATTTTGCGGCTGACGCGTTCCCGCCACTTGCGCGATTCGGTTAACGCATCAAAAGTTTTGGTTTTAGGGCGCATAGATCAACTCCAACGGACTCACTATACGGACGGAAGCATAGCCCTGCAACAGATTGATCGCGTTAAATCCGGCCTCCCGCTCGACATTGACCAAGTGACGGAAGTTCCAACTGACCAGATGCGTGATCCCGGCCACCGCGCAAACCGCCACATGCCGGGCGTCGGAAAGGTATTTGGGTGTCACAACGCCTTGTTGTACATAAAGCCCGGCCAATTCGATGGCGGCCATGGTTAGCGTCAACCGTTTTTCTTCAAGGAAGGTTTGTACGTAAAGGCGGCGCACCTGTTCCGGAGCAGGCTCGATCTCCTCTTCCACCACCACGGAGGAGACAAAACGGTACCGCCCGGACTTCCACAAGTCCCAAAGCTGGCGGGTTTCTTTCTGGTATTCCTTGTCGAAGTAACCACCCACAACCGAGGTATCGAGATAAAGCGTCCGTAAGCTCATTGAGGTTATTCTAGCCTTCAGGAGCGGAAAATGAATCCTCAAAAGTCACGGGGGTAAACGGGGATAGTCGAGGTTTTCTGGCTAGGAACGCAAAGCGAATAAAAAATACTGCCCTGCGCAGCACTGAGCCTTAATCTGCCCGGATGCCCGACCCGGTTCCCCTCTCCATCCTGATCCCGATTCGCAACGAGGCGGAGAACCTGTCGCGGTGCCTCGACTCGGTCGCGTGGGCGGCGGAAGTCTTTGTGGTCGATTCACAGAGCACGGACGGCTCGCAAAAAATCGCCGCCGACCGGGGCGCCCAGGTCGTCCAGTTCGAGTTTAACGGCACCTGGCCGAAAAAGAAAAACTGGGCACTGGAAAACCTGCCCTTCCGTCACGACTGGGTCTTTATCCTCGACGCCGACGAAGTCGTGCCGCCTTCCGCGCAGGAGGAGTTCCGCGCCATCGTCACCGACCCGAACCATCCCCGCGCCGGTTACTGGATCAACCGCCGCCTCATGTTCATGGGCAAATGGTTGCGCCATGCCTACTACCCGAACTGGAATATGCGCCTTTTCCGCCATCGCCTGGGCCGTTTCGAGAAATTGACCGACATCGATACCCGGAGCGGCGACAACGAGGTCCACGAACACGTTCTGATCCAGGGCGAAACCGGCCACCTGAAAAGCGAGCTCGACCACTACGCCTATCCCACCGTCGAGGTTTTCGTGGAAAAGCACAACCGCTATTCCAACTGGGAGGCCCGCGTCGCCGTTGACCGTGGTTTGAAACAGGATGCCGCGCCGCTGCAGCAGGCGGGCGTCGATTCGCGCCGCAAGCTCAAGCGCTTGGCCCAGGGTCTTCCCTTTCGCGGTCTGCTTCGTTTCCTTTATGTCTACGTCGTACAGCGCGGTTTTCTCGATGGACGCGAAGGCTGGTACTTCGCGCGCCTGCACGGCTTTTACGAATTTCTCAGCGTTGCAAAGACCTACGAACTGAGAGCCCGGCAGAAGAATGCCACCGAGGTGCGTCAGCCATGATCGAAGGCGTGGATACTGGACACGATTTCCGTGTCATTCTCGGCATCCGCTTTTTCGTGGGTCAACCCGGCGACGCTGTCCGGCTCGGGCTACGCGGCGGCCTCGTCGTCGCTCCGGCCGCGCCGCTGCTCAGCACCCTCGCGCACGACGGCGCCACCCGGGAAGCGCTTCTCGCGAGCGATCTCTCGCTGACGGACAGCGGTCTCATGGTCCTCCTCTGGAATCTCCTCAAACGCGATCACGTCCGCCGCGTTTCGGGCTACGAATATCTCATGCTTCTTCTCCAGGAGCCCGAGTTGCGGCAGCCGGGTGCTCTCTTTTGGGTCATGCCGGATTGCGCCGCCCGGGACATGGCCGCGGCCTGGCTCGTTCGCGCCGCCTTTGCGGTGGATGAAACCGACTTTTACCTAGCGCCGCAGTACGGCTCAGGCCCCATTTCTGACGACGCGCTCCTCGGCATTCTCAACGCCCGCCGGCCCAAACATATCGTCATTGCACTCGGGGGCGGTGTCCAGGAGCGCCTCGGCCATTGCCTCAAACGCAATCTCGCCCATCGTCCGGCCATCCATTGCACCGGCGCCGCCATTGCTTTTCTGAGCGGCAACCAGGTGCGTATTCCCAAGTGGGCCGACCGTTGGATGTTCGGCTGGCTTTTTCGCTGCATCGCCGCGCCGCGCAAGTTCATTCCACGCTACTGGCGGGCTTGCGGTCTAGTTCCGTTGATGTGCAAGTATCGCGAACGGCTTCCGGGTTGAACTGGTCAACCGAGATGGGCCGGGCCGAAAAAATTCCGCGCCGATCAGTCCGAGAATTCAATCCAGCAGTGTGAACTGGCACTTATAGAGGCCGGAAACCCGTTCCTGCTCGCGCTGGACGCGCACGCCCAGAACAGCTTCGATCAGCGCGTTTTCAAGCTGGATCAAAATCTTGAACTGGTCCGCGATGGGCAGCACCGGCGAGTTGTACTCGATGATTTGATGCCGCTGAATGTCGGGATTAAAATAATATTCGCTCATGTAACCCTCATGGTCGCGCAATGCGGCAAAGGTGCGCGCTCGTTCCTCAATGGTGTTGCCATTGACCTTGGCTTTGAGCTTGGCGGTTTGGTTCTGGTAAATCTGATAAAGAATTTTTTCAGGAGCGGCCGGCCCGTAAACTTGCTCGAGGCTCTTCAAAATTTCACCCGTGAAATTGGTGTGCTCCGAGGGGAAAAATTCCTGCGCCTGCGGAGTGAGCCGGTAGGCTTTCTCGGGACGGCCCATGCCTTTCGGGCGCCGCCAAGTGTCGAGGTAACCGTCCTTTTCCAAGGCGACGCAATGTTGCTTGACGCCCATGTAGGAGAGGTTAATACGCTCGCACAATTGGGAAACAGAAAGACCCTGGCTTCGCTTGATCTCAGCGAGAATCAGATATTTCTGACTCTTGGCGAGTTTACGCAAAAGCTTGCTTTTCATAAAGTGCTGGTGGGGCGAGCTTTTTAGCTGTTTTTATTATTCCACTCCTCTAGAAAGGATTTCAGCTTTGGACACTAGAGGAGGTATGCGTAAACGAGCAAGCCTTTTTACCTTTCCGATTAAAAAAACTCAAAAAAAGACTGATTTTCGAAAAATTGGCGTCATTTTCGCTTAATTTACATAAATAAATGTTAAATGCCGTATAGCTTGTTGCAGAAAAAGCTCATCTGACTGCAATCAAATTAATTTTTTGTGAGTGGGAAAGGGGCCGAATACTGCATGCCGCATGACGGTCTCGATAATGCATTGGCTAATCCTTCTGCGGACGATTAAATGAGCGGGTTCATGGCGCTACGCTCGCAAAAAAGGGATAGAGACCCCGCCCCCATCACGTCGAGATTATTTACAGGGCTTTTTTTAACAAGCGTACCGGCCTCCACTTGGCGATTCTGGTTGCTGCGTGTACTGCTTATCGCTGGGGTGACCTTATGGATCTACTGGCCAGTTTTCCAGGGTGATTGGGTGTGGGATGATACCTGGTATATTACCAGGAACCCCTTGATGCATAATTGGATCGGACTGTGGAAATTCTGGTTTCAGCCTGGGAGTTGGGTCGAGTACTACCCTGTCCAAGAGACCGTCCGTTGGGTGCAATGGCAACTTTGGAGCAACGACACCTTGGGGTACCATCTCACCAACGTTGTTCTCCATTTTATCAATGCGTTGCTGGTCTGGCATCTTTTCAGCAAGTTTGATTTGCGCTTGGCCTGGCTGGGAGGGTTTATCTTCGCCATTCATCCCGCGCAGGTGGAATCAGTGGCCTGGATTTCCGAACTGAAGAACACACTTTCCCTGCCGTTCTTCCTGCTCGCGATCTGCTTTTGGATCGATTACGAGGCAAGCCACTCAAAGAGGGACTATGGGAAAGCACTCGGGCTCTTTTTCGTTGCCATGCTCTGTAAAGCCACTATGGCCCTGTTTCCAGTGATCATCCTCCTTTATGCTTGGTGGAAACGCGGTCGTATCCAATGGAGCGATCTCAAGGCCGGCACGCCTTTCCTAATCGTCTCGCTAGTGCTCGGCCTCACGCTCATTTGGGTGGGACGCCTCTATTCGGGAATCGGTCATGAGCAGCCTGAGAATATTCCGCTGGGAGGGATATTCTCCCGGTTCGACGGGGCTGGCCACATCATGTCGGTTTACTTTTTCCGGGTCTTTTTGCCCGTGGATAGTCTGCTGATTTACCCGAAATGGCAGGTGAATCCCTGCTCTTGGTTCGAATATCTGCCTTGGCTGGTGCTGGCGGGACTGTTTGTCGTGTTGTGGAGAAAACGTCAGAGCTGGGGTCGGCATGCGTTGTTGGGACTCGGATTTTTCCTGATCAATCTGATCCCCTTTTTAGGCTTCAACGCAATCTCTTACATGAGCTTCACCTGGGTGATGGACCATTTTCTCTATATTCCCATTATTGGTTTGATAGGTTTGGTTATTGCAGGTCTGGGGGATCTTGAAACGCGCGTTAGCGCCCGGTTGTGCCCCTATTCCTGTTCCCTCGGAGGCTTGACGGTAGTCTTAGCTCTCTTGGCCTGGGAAAGCCACTTCTTGGCTGGTTTGTTTGTCAATGACGAGACCTTCTGGACATATATGCTTGAGCGCAATCCAAACGCCTGGTTGGCGCACCACAATCTCGGCCTCGACCTGCTGGATAAAGAGCGTATCCCGGAGGCGATTGCGCAGTTCAATGAAGTCCTGCGTCTTAATCCCGGCTTCAGCGATGGGCACTACAATATGGGGATTGCGCTGGATAAAACCGGCCAAACGACCGAGGCTCAAAACCAATACCGCCAGGCTTTGACACTCGACCCCGATAATGAGCAGGCTTGCCTCAATCTCGGCGTAATCGAAAAACGAAGCGGAAATCTCACCGATGCGGAAGATTTATTTACCCGGGCCTTGAAGTTAAATCCCAACGATGCAGTAGCGTCTCTTGATCTCGGCGATATCCTGCTTCAGACGGGACGCCTGTCCCAGGCCATTGATTTATTTAAACAGGCGGTGGAACTCAATCCCGACGTCGCCCAGCTGCATTACAACCTTGGGAATGCCTTGCTCGAGTCGGGACAATTTTCGCTGGCGGTTGAACAATTTGGAACCGCAGTCGCGCTTGATCCTGATTTTGCCCCGGCTCATGAAAACTTGGGTGTGGCCTTGGCCCGGTCAGGGAGAATTCTCGAAGCGATCGAACAATTCCAGGTCGCTCTCCAGATCAATCCCGCTTATGCCGCCGCCCGCGATAATCTTGGGCTGGCTCTGGCGCAGACCGGACGCATCCCGGAGGCGGTGGAACAATTTCAACTGGCGCTTCGCTCCAACCCCAACGATGCCAACGCCCGTCAATGCCTGGTGAAGCTGCGGGCCTTGTCCTCCGGCATTCCGGCGAAACCTTAGAACCTATCTCAAAATTAGCCAAGGGCGCGATGACACATCGGGTCTCTCCGCCGGTGTTTACCCGGCCGGAACCGGTCACTCGACGTAGCGTTCCAAGACGGTTAGAAGCTCACGCAACTTGCGCTGCCCCTCCTTCGGATCGGAAGCCCCGCCGATGCACTGGTGCATGTGTTCATGGATCACGACTTCGGCGAAGGACTTTAGCGCTTTGCGGGCCGAAACGACCTGGGTCAGCACCTCGGTGCAATCGCGATCTTGCTCGACCATTTTCTCGACCGAGTGGAGCTGGCCAATGATTTTGCGCAGGCGAATTTCCAGCGAGCGTTTTTCGTGAGAACCGTGAGCGTGTTTGGAAGACGAGGCCATTTAAGGAAGATAGACCGTAGAGATGCCTTTGGAAAGTTCACACTTGCGAATAAGGGGGTAGGGGGCATACTCCTTCTATGAATAATTTCCAGGATTTGGCACAGCAAGGAACTCTCCACGCTTGGTTTTACATTCCCACGGCCATTCTTTTGGGAGCCTTGCATGGCTTGGAACCGGGTCATTCCAAAACCATGATGGCTGCGTTCATCATTGCGATTCGAGGCACGGTCCTCCAAGCGGCGCTCTTGGGTCTCTGCGCGGCTTTCTCGCACAGTCTGATCATTTGGCTGCTTGCGGTTGCCGCCCTGCATTATGGAAGCCAATTCAATGCTGAGTCTACCGAACCCTATTTCCAACTGGTATCGGCTGTCGTGATCCTGGGTCTGGCCCTATGGATGGCTTGGAGAACACATCGGGATGTTAAGGCCGAAGCCGAGCATCATCATGGCCATGATCATCATCACGGTGAACATGCCGAAGAGTATTGGATACAAACCGGACATGGTTCGGTAAAACTTGAAGTTTTCGAGGAAGGCGTGCCGCCGGTTTTTAGGTTGAAATTTTATGATCACGGAGCTCCGGTAAGACCGCCAGCGGCACAGACGGTTTCCCTGGAAACCCTGCGTCCGGACGGGGCGATCCAAGTGTTTGCGTTTAGCCCACGGGAAGATTTTCTGCAGTCAACCGACCCGATTCCAGAACCACACGAGTTTACCGCAACCCTGCGGCTTTCCCACGATGATCACTCCCATAGTTACGTTGTCGAATTTGCAGAGGTTCATTCTCATTCCCATGAAACGAGCGGAGGCGAATATCAGGATGCGCATGAACTCGCCCATGCCACCGAAATCGAAAAACGATTTGCCAACCGCAAAGTGACCAATGGTCAGATTGCCCTCTTCGGATTGACCGGGGGGCTTTTACCGTGTCCGGCTGCATTCACCATCGTATTGGTCTGTCTTCAATTGAAACGGTTTGCCTTGGGAATTTTTATGGTCCTCGCTTTCAGCGCAGGTCTTGCGCTTACGCTTGTGGCCACCGGCGCTCTGGCTGCCTGGAGCCTGCGTCACGCCGAACGCAGATTTTCCGGGTTTGGATCGGTGGCGCGGAAATTGCCTTATCTGTCGAGTGCATTGCTTATCCTGATGAGCTTGTATATTGGAACGCAGGGCTGGATTCATCTTCCGCCGGGAAGGTAATCTAAAGGCTGCCCGCCGATGTCCTCCTGCTGCCATGATCACGAAAAAGACGAAGTCGCGTCAAAGCTGACAGCGGGCGCGCCCTATTTCTGCCCGATGTGCGACGGAGTCGTGAGTGATCGTTCTGGCGCATGCCCGAAGTGCGGGATGGCGCTGGAACGCAACCCTGCTTACTCGCTTTCGGCCCGGACGATCTACACCTGCCCGATGCATCCCGGGGTCCGGCAGGACCATCCCGGTTCGTGTCCGAAGTGTGGTATGGCCCTGGAACCCGTAAGTCCCAGCGATGCGCCGGAAGAGGAAAACGTTGAACTCAAAGACATGACGCGACGCTTCTGGGTTGGGCTGGCGCTCACCGTGCCTGTGCTTGCTCTCAGCATGGGCGCGATGCTTCCGGGTGTTCGCGATCTCGTGATGGCGCTGGGGCGCGGCGGGGTCGTCTGGACGCAACTCGTCCTGAGTACGCCG
>Ga0206881_10114_pt1 | contig 24364 bp, 16 predicted proteins | sample Alteio_BWOrgCont_3_FD_152867 | JGI IMG/M metagenome (GOLD analysis project Ga0206881, IMG submission 152867) | Enriched cells from forest soil in Barre Woods Harvard Forest LTER site, Petersham, Massachusetts, United States -... | ecosystem: Environmental > Terrestrial > Soil > Temperate forest >...
GGGTTACTAAAAATGATATGCTATCTTATTTGCCTGCCCGTCAAACCAATGGAGGCGTTGAAAAACCAAAAACTGCCATTGTTCAGGAAACTATAAATACAGCCCCTGCCAAGCCAATGGCTGTAGGAGCCAATGATGAAATTATAGAAATGGACAGAATGCGGAAACTCATTGCTGACCATATGGTGATGTCCAAGCGAGTTTCGCCGCACGTTACCTCTTATGTAGAAGCCGATGTAACTAATCTGGTTTTGTGGAGAGATAAAATCAAAAAAGAATTTGAAAAGAAAGAAGGTGAAAAACTGACATTCACCCCTCTATTTGTGGAGGCTACCGTAAAAGCCTTGAAAGATTACCCTATGGTAAATGTATCGATAGATGGAACCCGTATTATCCGTCATAAAGACATCCATATAGGTATGGCAGTTGCCTTGCCAAGTGGTAATTTAATTGTGCCTGTAATACGATACGCAGATCGCAACAGTTTACTAGGCTTAACCAAGCAGGTAAATGACCTTGCAGGACGTGCCCGTGTAAATAAGCTAATGCCTGACGATACTCAAGGAGGTACATTCACCATAACGAATGTAGGTACCTTTGGTAACATTATGGGAACTCCAATTATCAATCAGCCACAGGCAGCCATTTTAGCTACCGGAATTATTAAAAAGAAACCTGTAGTAATAGAATCTGCAAGCGGAGATATGATAGCAATACGGCACATGATGTATCTGTCACTTTCTTACGACCACCGTGTAGTAGATGGCGCACTGGGAGGCAGTTTCCTGAAAAAAATAGCTGACTATCTGGAGGCGTTTGATATCAACAGAAATACCTGGTAAAGGAGTATGTTAATGTTTGGTTAAAAACATTTCAAATTCTAAAATTGTCATACCTTTGCCGCCGTTCATGACGACAAAATCCATCATAAAAAGAGTTGGCTCCCTGTTTTTCCTGGGGATATTTCTCTGGTTTTATTCAGTTAAAGATATCCATGACATTATACATGGTGATGATTTTCATTGTCATGTTAAAGATGCCAAACATTTTCATGCAGAAGAACACCATTGCCCGGTGTGCGATTTTATATTTCCTTATTTCGATGACCAAACTGCTCATGTTGAAATTCCTTCAGCGAGGTCTTTTGTAAAAAATCAAAACAGCTACGCGGTTCAAGTTATTTTAAGTGAACCGGTTTCATTATTCTCTTCCCGCGCGCCGCCTGTGGTGGCCTAAGGAATATAATTCCATTTTTTATTTATCCCTACACACCCTTTGTTTGAAAAGGGTTTTAAAGTTTATTATTTACTACAGAAATACATATATGAAGAACATATTTATTATAATAGCTATTAGCTTTCAGCTATTGGCTATTGGCCAAATACATGCACAGTCATTGAGCGGTACGGTTACAGACTCTGCAAATCATCAAACCATACCGGGGGTAGTTGTCTATATCCCTCAACTTAAATTAGGCGCTACTTCCGATGTAAAAGGAAATTATACCATCTCTCCCTTACCTAAAGGTACATATATGGTCGAAGTCGAACTTTTAGGCTATGCTACCATAACCAAACAGGTTGCTATTAATGGAAATACGGTCATTAACTTTACTATGGCTGTTTCATCATCTTCCACTAAGGAGGTAGTTATTACCGCACTTGGGAACGTGACAAATGCGCTCCGTTCACCTGTGCCGGTATCAATAGTTACCCATGATATGCTAATACAGCAGTCGTCTACTAATGTGGTAGACGGTATAGCCATGCAACCGGGAATCACAGCTATAACTACAGGTCCCGGCGTTTCCAAGCCGGAGGTAAATGGATTAGGGTTTAGCCGTGTGCTTACTCTTTTTGACGGAGTTCGCCAGCAGGATTTTCAATGGGGCGATGAACATGGTATTCAAATAGATCCTTATGCCGTATATAACGCTGAAATTATACGGGGGCCTGCCACACTTCAATATGGGTCCGATGCGGTTGGGGGAGTAGTCAGCTTCAAATCAGCGCCCTTGCCCGAAAGCGGAACTATCCAGGGCAGTGTGCTTGCGGAGTATCAAACAAATAATGGACTGATTGGAACTTCGGCGGATGTCGGCGGAAATAACAATGGCTTTACCTGGGACCTGCGCTTAAGCCAGGAAGAGTCTCACTGCTATTGGGATCCTAAAGATGGATATGTATGGGGTACTGCCTCGCAACAAGATAATGCCAGGCTCACCATTGGTTTGGAAAAGCAATGGGGTTATAGCCGGTTAACGGTGAGTGTACTTCATCATACGCTTGAAATACCTGACGGAAACCGTGACAGCGCTACCGGGCAGTTTAAATTTGACTATCCTATAAATGGGCAAGTGTATCCCAATAAATCCAATTTTATGTCCTACAATCCTACCTCTGTGGGCTATCAGCAAATAGAACATGACGAATTGTCATGGCAGAACAGTATTAATGTAGGGCAGGGGCATATTTTGATTGATGTGGGTTATGAACAAGACCATCGCGAAGAAATAGATACAGGTACTGTACCTCTCTTGAATATGTGGCAATATGATATACCTTATGCCGTGAAGTACCAGGTGGAGAGTAATTCAGGATTAAAATTGACAACCGGGGTAAATGGGTTTTATGAAAATATGCATAATAACGCGGAGGCTCCTGCTCCGTATGTATCTGTTTTTCTTGTTCCCAGTTATGAATTATTTGATGTCGGGGGATTTGCTATCCTGGAAAAGGACTATAAAAACCTAACCTTGAGCGGGGGATTGCGTTACGATACAAGAAATGAAACAGCACAAAGCCTATATCTTTTATATCCCGGGACATCCAGCCAGATAGAGGTTCCGGAAGGAACCCCGAATGCATATCCAAACTTTAAAGGCTTTGAAAAATCATATACCGGCTTTTCAGGTAGCATAGGGGCAAGTTACCAATTGCCCCAAGAATGGTATATAAAAGCCAATGTAGCAAAAAGTTACCGTGCCCCTGCTATTACAGAAATTGGCGAAAATGGGGTTCATCCGGGAACTGCCGATTTTGAAATAGGTGATCCTAACCTAAAACCTGAAGCGGGCTATGAAACTGATATAGCTTTTGGGAATAATGGTAAGGAGATTAATTTTGAAGTAGATGGTTTTGCCAATTACATACAGAACTTTATCTATGCAAACCGTATTGCCAGCAAGCTGGGCGGAGATTCTATCACCCAAGGGTATCCTACATTCAAGTTCCAATCAAATACGGCTTTGATTGCGGGGGTGGCGGCCTATTTTAATGTACATCCTACCGATACCAAATGGATTGAATTGGATAATGGATTTACCTACATATATTCATATATATACAATCAAACGGACTCAACCCAGCACGTTCCCTGGACACCTGCTCCCCGGTTGACTTCAGATGTTAAATTAAAGCTTACCGATAAGCATCATTCCATTCTTAAAGGAACGTATATTAAGTTTGGATTGGCTAAGTATTGGGCGCAGAATAATGTATACAGTGCCAACTGGACAGAACTCCCTTCCGTTCCATACACATTGTATAATATGGGTATTGGTACCGATTTTGTTAATCCAAAAACTTCAAAGCTAATATGCTCTTTCTACATTAATTGTACCAATCTTACAAACCTTGCGTATGTTGACCATACCAGTCGTCCACAATACTTTTTAAGCTATAATGGAATTACTCCTGTAGTGGTTACACAACAAAGCCAGGGAATTTACAATATGGGCAGAAATGTGGGCTTCAAGCTGATATTCCCTATTGGCGGGGGGCGCAGGTATGGAGAAGCACCCGGGCTTGATTAAGAAATGAATATTTTTTGCCCATGCCTAAAATAATTTCAAATATCACATACTATTTCAAATATAGTTGCGTTAGCATAGCGTAAAGGGTTTGTTTTATCGGGGGTACGAACAACAGCTATTATGCCAATGCCCCTGACATACTCCTTGAGAAAGAGTATGTATAGTTTTTTTGTGTGAAGTTCGTCCATCTTTCGGTGGACGAACTTTTTTTATGTTTACATTTCAAAGCATTTATCTAAGTTTGTCTTTAGGTATGAAACTTAGCTCCAATCCTACAATTATAATCAGCCGCACCGACAATATTGGCGATGTGGTTCTTACCCTTCCGCTTGCGCGTTTTCTGAAAAAGAAATACCCGAATGCGAAAATATTATTCCTGGGAAAGAACTATATAAAGCCACTGATAGACTGCTGCGAAAATATCGACAAATTTATTGACTGGGACCATCTTTCCTCCATTCCTGAAAAGGAAGCTATCAGTATGTTGAAGGCTCTGGAGGCAGAAGTAATTGTGCATGTATTCCCTCGTCCTGAAATTGCCCGGATGGTATATAAAGCCGGAATAAAATATCGCATAGGCACCAGTCACCGGGCATATAATTGGTTTTATTGCAATAAGCCTGTAGGGTTTACCCGTAAAAACTCACCACTACATGAGGCTCAATTGAATTTTAAGTTGGTGGAGTTATTGAAAATTGATTTCCCCCCTTCTTTAGATGAATTAGGTAAAAGCTACGGATTAACTAAATTGCCTGCGCTTGATGGGCAATGGAAAAGGCTAATAACGCCGGGAAAATATAACCTTATCTTACACCCGCTATCACGGGGAAGCGCAAGAAACTGGAATTGGAAAAACTATAATCATTTGATTGAAATACTTCCTTCGGACAAGTTCAATATTTTTGTAACAGGCACGGAAGCGGAGTCTGCATTAATCACCGAAAATATATTACAATATCATCCCGAAGTAACTGACTTAACCGGCAAATTAGATTTTATTCAACTTATTGCATTTATATCTCATGCCGATGGTTTGGTAGCTGCCAGCACGGGGCCTTTGCATATTGCGGCTGCCTTAGGTAAAAGGGCTGTTGGCTTATATCCGTCTATTCGGCCTATGCATCCAGGGCGATGGGCTCCATTAGGGCCAAAGGCCACCTATCTCGCTTTGGATAAAGAATGCAATGATTGCCAGAAAAATAAGTACTGTACCTGCATCAACACTATTACTGCGGAGCAGGTGAAGAGGCTGCTGAATTAATAGATTTTTGCTTATCATGAAAGCCGATTCTGACCGTTCTGTTATGCCCTTTACATTAGCAAGTAAAAAGTTTCCACCAACTGTATATAAATATCGTGTGTGGGAAACGCCCAAACATAGAACTATATTAACTGATAGGCAAGTATGGTTTGCTGCCCCATCAACATTTAATGATCCCTTGGATTGTAAAAATCCAACTAGATACGATATTTTGTCAGATAAGGAGCTTTCTCAAGTGTATTTGAACTCATCTAAAGAAGAAAATCCAAACTTTTCACGCCAACAACATAGAGCATATGTAAGGAAGTGGCTTAAAAAAACCTCTTTACGGGATAAAGACTATCTAAAAGAGATGAGTATAAAAGATAATGAGAATTTGAATAATTTTTTAGGTGTACTTAGCTTAACAGCTAACCCAGCGAACAAGGCAATGTGGGAAACATATAGTCAAAGCCACACTGGTTTTGTGGTTGGCTTCAATTCCCAAATTGCATTTCAGTATTTCGGCGGCGGAGGCAAGGTCGAATATGTAGACCAACTACCTATTATAAAACCAAGGCCATTCAATGATTTCATGGAACAAGCTAGACTCAAGATATATTTTAAACACAGTAAATGGGCATCGGAAGATGAATATAGGCTACAAAAATCTGGTTTTAGTAGTACTTATGATGAAAATAGGAAAATCGTGTTGCCTGTGGAAGCTTTTTCAGAAATAGTTTTTGGTGCACAAATTAATCAGACTGTCAAAAGTGAAATTATAGCCATTATCAAAAATACTATGTCGCATATCAAATTGAGACAAGCACAATTAAATGGAACCGGTGAGGTTGCAATTTATAATGAATCATAAAAAATAATACTGTAAAAGGCAATTTATATAATCATTCCCGCCCCAACAGTTTCGTTAGTGGCTTCATCAATTAAGATAAGGCTGCCCGTGTGGCGGTTTTTACGGTAGTTATCGAAGAAAAGTGGGCGAGTGGTATGTAGGGTTATTCTTCCAATATCATTTAGCCCTATTTGCTTGTCATCCTCAATACGATGCAGTGTATTAATATTGATTTTGTACTGTATATCTTTCACCACGCAACGGGCATCCTGCGTAGTATGTTTAATGGCATACCTACCACCTAAAACCAATTTCTTTTCGTGCAGCCAGCAAATCATCATATCTATATTCCTGGCTATTTCCGGTTGGTTATTTTCTTTTACCAGCATATCGCCCCGGCTAATATCAATAGCCTGTTCCAGTAATATGGTGACCGACATGCCAGGCCCAGCTTCCGCTAATTCCCCATCCACTGTTTGAATGGATTTTATTTTGGAAGTAATTTCCGAAGGTAAAACCATAACTGTATCTCCTTTCTTAAAAATTCCCCCTGCTATTTTTCCGGCGTAACCACGGTAATCATGGTGTTTATTGCTCTGCGGGCGTATCACATATTGCACTGGAAAGCGGCAATCAATCAGGTTTTCATCGCCTGCTACATGCATATTTTCTAACAGGTAAAGCAAAGTGCTTCCCCCGTACCAGGGCATATTGGCTGATTTCTCAACCACATTGTCTCCTGCTAATGCCGAAACTGGAATGAAATTCATATCCACAATTTGCAGTTTGGAAGAAAAGTTCTCATAATCATTGCGGATTTTTTCAAACACTTCTTTTTTATACCCTACCAAATCCATTTTGTTGATGCATACTATTATGTGTTTTATTCCAATCAGCGAAGCAATGAGTGAGTGCCTGCAAGTTTGCTCGGTGATGCCATGCCTGGCGTCAATCAATATAATGGCAAGGCTGGCTGACGAGGCTCCGGTTACCATATTGCGTGTATATTGAATATGCCCTGGTGTATCGGCCATTATAAATTTTCGCTGCGGAGTAGAAAAATAGCGGTAAGCAACGTCAATGGTAATGCCTTGTTCTCGTTCTGCCTTTAATCCGTCCGTAAGCAATGCAAGGTTTACAGCCTGCTCTCCCCGTTGTTCGCTGGTTTGCTTAATGGCTTCATATTGGTCCTCAAAAATAGATTTGGTATCGTATAACAATCTTCCTATCAAAGTGCTTTTACCGTCATCTACACTGCCTGCTGTAAAAAAGCGAAGCATTCCCCGCTGTGGAGCGGAAGGTTGGGAAGGGATAGGGGAGGAATGGTCTTTGTTCATGGAGTATTAAAAATATCCTACTTTTTTGCGGTCTTCCATGGCCGTGTCGGAACGTTTATCATCAGCTCTTGTCCCTCTTTCTGTTATGCGCGATGCGGCTACCTCAGCCACCACTTCATCTATTGTTGAGGCATTGGAAATAACGGCTCCTGTGCAAGTCATATCGCCAATCGTACGAAAACGGACTTGCAACATTTTTCCTTTTTCACTTTGCCGTAGATTCAGGTAGCTGGATTTTGCCAATAACTGCCCGTTTCTTTCAATCATTTCCCTTTGGTGGGAAAAATATAAGCCTGGAATAGGAATGTTTTCTTGTTTAATATATTGCCAGATATCAATTTCGGTCCAATTGCTAAGTGGGAAAATGCGAAAATGCTCTCCTACATTTTTTCTCCCGTTGAATATATCCCAAAGTTCAGGTCTTTGATTTTTAGGATTCCATTGCCCAAATTCATCGCGATGGGAGAAAAAACGTTCTTTTGCTCTTGCTTTTTCTTCATCCCTCCTGGCTCCGCCCATGCAGGCATCTAACTTTAATTCTTCAATGGCATCGAGCAAAGTAACTGTTTGAAGCATATTGCGGCTTGCATTATATCCTTTCTCTTCTTCCACACGGCCTTTATCTATAGAGTCTTGTACGTTGCGCACTAACAAGCGGGCATTTATCATTTTCGCCCACTCATCGCGGTAGGTAAGTGTTTCAGGGAAGTTATGTCCTGTATCAATATGCAATAATGGAAAGGGGATTTTTGCCGGGGCAAAAGCTTTTTTTGCCAGGAAGCTCAATACAATAGAATCTTTACCTCCCGAGAAAAGCAGTGCGGAGCGCTCAAATTGGGCAGCAGCCTCTCTCAATACATAGATAGATTCGGATTCTAACTCCTTTAAGTAAATATTATTTGGCAACATAATAATAAAACCCGACAGCTATCGGGATGGCCAAAGATAGTGAATATGAGTATAAAGCGAATAAGTAGGAATAAATTAAATTTGAATATCCTTCAAATGTAATTCAATGGATTTTTCGCCGTTCCACTCATTTTCTCTTAAGGTGTAGCATATTTTAAAAGGCTTATCAGCCGATACCAGGGTTTGGTATTCCTGCATATCATAGCCAATGGCAGAAAAAGTAATATGCGGATTATCTGTTTGCGCCAGGGATAGTTTCAGGTGCCCGCTTCCAACAATCTGCGGAGGCCTTTTGGTAATTACATTTTCCGCCATAAATACGGGAGTCATGTTACCCGGACCTACTGGGGAAAATTGTTTCAAGACACTATATAGTTTGGGTGTGATGGCATAAAATGGCAAAGGGGAATCAATTTCTATTTCCGGGGTCAGCATATCGTCTGTAATGGTTTTACTCACCACTTGTTCGAATAAATCAATAAAAGCGGAAAGGTTTTCTTCTTTCAGTGTAATTCCGGCGGCATATCTATGCCCCCCGAATTGCTCTAACAGATGCGAACAAGAGGAAATAGCCTGGTATATGTTAAAGGTTTTTACTGAACGTGCAGATCCGGTAACACTTCCATTCGACTTGGTTAGAATAATAGTGGGGCGGTAAAAGCATTTTTCGATAAGACGGCTCGCAACAATACCTATTACTCCTTTATGCCAATCGGGATTATATAGTACGGTTGTTTTCCTGTTCTTTAGCTTTTCGTCTGTCATTATTATGTTGATGGCTTCCTGTGTAATGGATAAATCCACGTCCCTTCTTTCCACATTTGTTTTATTGATGGATTCACCCGACAACAGCGCTTTCTGTACATTATCAGCTATCAAAAGCTCTACTGCATTTTTCCCGGTTTCAATTCTTCCGGCTGAATTAATCCGGGGCCCAAAAATAAATACGAGGTCTGAAACATTTATTTCTCTTTTCAGTTGGGCTAATTCCATAATTGCCTTGAAGCCTTCACGTGGCGAGGTATTGATTCTTTTCAGCCCATGATAGGTAAGGATGCGGTTTTCACCTGTTATGGGCACAATATCGGCGGCAATGCTAAGGGCTACCAGGTCGAGGTATTGTTCAATGGTTGAAAAGGGAATTTCATAATTAACGGCAATGGCCTGAACCAGTTTAAATCCTATTCCACAGCCAGAAAGTTCTTTAAAAGGATACGGACAGTCTATCTGCTTGGGGTTTAAAATAGCGATTGCCTCCGGTATCTGGTCATCAGGTTCGTGGTGATCACAGATAATAAAATCAATACCTTTCTTTTGGGCATGGGCCACTTTGTCTTTTGATTTAATACCGCAATCGAGCGATATGATAAGGCCGAATCCATTATCGGCCGCATAATCCACTCCTTTAAAGGATACTCCATAACCTTCCGCATATCGGTCAGGTATATAGTAGTCGCATTTCAGCCCCAGCCAGCGCAAAAAGGTAAAAACTAAGGATACGGCAGTGGTTCCATCTACATCATAATCTCCATAGACTAATATTTTCTCCCTTTTTTTTCCTGCATCAATTATCCGTTGTACGGCTTTTTTCATATCTTTCATCAGGAAAGGATCGTGCAGCGATGTTAACGCCGGCCTGAAAAAATCTTTGGCATGGTCATAATCTTCAATACCGCGCTGAACAAGCAAATTTCCAATAATGGCATTTACATTGATAGCGTCTTTCAGGAACTTCACTTTTTCAGCAGGGGCCTGCTCTTTAATGGTCCATTTTTTTTTCATTGATGCGTAAGTAAGTCCACATTTATCCCGGTACTATATGGGTGTGGGCTATGGTTGGTATTGAATTATAAAATCTACTTCCTGATTTCTATTCCGGTTTTAATTCACCTTTTCTAAACGTACATTAGCTGAAGTGCTGGGTTCCGACGATAGTCTGGTATATTCATTAAAACATTTTTCACTGCAAAAACTTTTCATTTTGGATGAACATTCTTCACACTGCACAATCAAAGTATGGCATGAAAGCAGGTCGCAATTCATTTGCCTGTCGCTGGGCTTATCGCAACTGTAGCACTTGCTCAGCACGTCAGGTGTAATGCGTTCTCCCATCCGTTCATCAAACACAAAATTCTTTCCAATAAACTTAGATTCCATTCCCAACCGTTTCATTTCTCTTGCATATTGGATAATGCCTCCATCTAACTGGTAAACATTTTTAAAGCCATGATGCTTAAAATAAGCGCTTGCCTTTTCGCAGCGTATGCCACCGGTGCAGTAGAGCATAAGGTTTTGGTCTTTCTTGTCTTCTATTTCCTTCAGTATTTTAGGCAGCGATTCACGAAAGGTTTTTACATCGGGGCAAATAGCATTTTTAAAATGGCCCACTTCACTTTCGTAATTGTTTCGTATATCTACCAATACAACGCCCGGTTCATCAATCTTATTGTGGAAGGTAACTGCGTCAAGCCTTGTTCCTGTATCGCTTGCATCAAAAGCGCCGTCCTTTAGTCCGTCGGCTACTATTTTTGGCTTTACTTTCATTTTAAGGGCAAAGAATGATTTGCTGTTATCCTCCACGGCTTGCTTTATGGGTACATCTTTAAAGAGTGGATTTTTATACAAATGGTTGGTAAAGTCCATTACAAAATGCTCGGGTACGCTTAATTGGGCGTTTATTCCTTCATGAGCTATGTATATCCGGCCAAATACCTTCAGGCTATCCCAATAAGTGTAAAGTTCATCGCGCAGCTTTTCGGGCTCATTGATATGGACATAAGAGTAAAATGACAAGGTGAACCTGCGGAAAGGTTCGGCCGCCACTTTTTTTCTAAGCTCTTTTTTGTTAATGCGATTGTAGAGAAACATCCCTATATGTGATTCCTGTCTGGGGGCAAAGATAGGAAATAGATATAAGAACAGATATAAGGTATGAGATGTAAGATAAATATAGTTGTTTTTGTGGAGTTTAATTATGTTGTATATTGATAATTATTATATTTTAATTTGCCATAAAAATGATTTAAGAAAATAACAATGGAATAATAATAGAAATATAATAGAATAATAATAAAACGCTCGAAGCGACTGTTTCTTAGTGTGCTGAATATCAGCTATTTATAAGCACGTCTATTGTAAATAATAATAAAAAACAATAGAATTAAGCAAAAATTACTATTAATTTTTTGCTGCGTAGTAGAAATAATTTGACTGGTTTTGAAGCTATCTCTTTTGATCATAGTGCAAAAATAAAGCAGAAAATAGCAGGGTTTTTAAAAGTCAATGACCTTAGTAGGTTCGCAGGGAGTGAAAAGAGAACACTCTCATATCTCCAGCATATCCTTCATGCCAAATACCCCTTTTTTGCCAATGAGCCATGCGGCTGCATATACAGCTCCTTCAGCAAACCCCTTGCGGCTATATGCTTGGTGGCTTATTTTTATCTCATCCACTTTTGAGGTGTAGGATACAATATGTGTTCCGGGTACTTCGCCTTCTCTTTTGCTGTGTATGGGCAATTGTTTTTTATTGTCAGTCGCTCCCAATATCCATTTGTCCAGGTCGCCATGTGCTTTTAAAAGCCCTTCGGCAAGGGTAATGGCTGTGCCGCTGGGTGCATCTTTTTTATGAATATGGTGTATTTCTTCCATAGCCGGAAAATATTCAGGATGGCTTTTCATCATGCCGGCAAGGTATTCATTTAACTTGAAAAACAGGTTTACCCCAATGCTGAAATTGGACGCATAGAAAAAGGCCTGGTTTTTATCCCGGCAAATTGTTTTTATTTCTTCCATTTTATCCAGCCACCCTGTGGTTCCCACTACTACAGGCACAGAGGCTTCAAAGCATTTGAAAATATTGTTTATAGCTGTTTTTGGTGTGCTAAATTCAATAGCTACATCCACTTTTTTTAGATTTTCCGGTGTAAGGTCATGTAAATTACCACTTCCAATTTTCAGGACAACCTCATGTTGCATGGCCAGAGCAACCTGTTCAAGTTCCTTACCCATTTTGCCATATCCGAGCAATGCTATTTTCATTTTCTAATGATTAGGAGACAAAGATAGACATAAGCCAAAATACCCAAAAATGTCATGTCGTGCTTTTGGCACGGTAATTGAAGGACTTTTTATAGTATTGTCAATTATTTGGCATAAATTTGCAATTATGAAAGATTCTCCAGAGAACAAAGACAGCGTATTACATATATTGAACTTAGACAATGTGAATGATGATGAGCATGAGTTTATTCCAATTCTTACCAACGAAGAAGAAAAGAAACTGAATGCGGAGGAAATTCCCGCGGAAATTCCTATTCTTCCCTTAAAAAATACAGTGCTTTTTCCGGGCGTGGTGATACCTATTACGGTTGGCAGGGATAAATCCATCAAGCTTATTAAGGATGCTTATTCGGGTAATAAAACCATTGGTGTTATAGCCCAAAAGAGCGATTCTATAGAAGACCCTTCATTTGAAGACATTCATAATATAGGAACGATAGCCTTTATTATTAAAACCATTAAAATGCCTGATGGCAGCATTACTGCCATTATACAAGGCAAAAGAAGGTTTGCCATAACCGAGCTCACCCAAAAAGAACCCTACCTGAAAGCAAAGGTAGAGGCTTTTGAAGAAATATTACCAGAAAAGGGAGATGAGGAATTTGAAGCCTTTGTTTCATCCTTGAAAGATGTAGCTTTCCAAATTATAAAGCTATCACCGAATATCCCATCGGAAACCGCTATTGCCCTGAAAAATATTGAAAGCAATAATTTCCTTATCAATTTCATATCTTCTAACATGAGCGCCCAGGTGGCTGAAAAGCAGAAGATATTGGAAATGCCCGACTTGAAAAAACGTGCTGCCTTGCTGCTGATAACCTTGAATAAGGAGATGCAGGTATTGCAATTAAAAAACCAAATACAATCAAGGGTTAAGGAAGATTTGGACAAGCAGCAAAGAGAATACTTCCTGCACCAGCAAATTAAAACGATACAGGAGGAATTAGGTGGTGATACCTACGGACAACTTATTAAGGAATACCATAAAAAAGCGAAGACAAAAAAGTGGAATAAAAATGTGAAGGAAGTTTTTGAAAAAGAAGTTCAGAAACTGGAGCGTATGAATCCTAATGCGGCAGAGTATTCCGTACTCAGCAATTACTTGGAGCTTTTACTGGAACTGCCCTGGAACGAATACACCAAAGATAATTTTGACCTGAAAGCGGCAGAAAAGATATTGAATCACGATCATTACGGGCTTGAAAAGGTGAAAGAACGCATTATCTCCTACCTGGCTGTGTTGAAGTTAAAAGGCGATATGAAGGCGCCTATTCTTTGTTTGGCAGGCCCTCCGGGGGTTGGTAAAACATCACTCGGCAAATCAATGGCGGCAGCGCTTGGACGGAAATACATCCGTGTTTCATTGGGCGGTATGCACGATGAAGCTGAAATACGCGGACACCGTAAAACCTATATTGGCGCCATGCCAGGACGTATTATTCAAAGTTTGAAAAAGGCTAAATCATCCAATCCGGTTTTTGTGTTGGATGAAATTGATAAAATAGGAAGAGACTTCCATGGCGATCCTGCTTCTGCACTTTTAGAAGTGCTTGACCCGGAACAGAACAAGGAATTTCACGATAATTTTATTGAAGTGGAATATGACTTGTCGAAAGTACTGTTCATAGCTACTGCCAATAACCTGGAGGCTATTAATCCTGCCCTGCTTGACCGGATGGAAATTATAGATATAAGCGGCTACACGGTGGAAGAAAAAACACAAATAGCCAAGCAACACCTTATTCCGAAACAGTTAAAGGAACATGGTGTTAAAAAACCGCAGATTAAATTGTCCGATGAACTGATTGAAACCATAGTAGATAATTATACGCGCGAATCAGGAGTGCGTAACCTGGAGAAAAAGATAGCCCAGGTAATACGTTCGGTTGCCAAATCAATTGCAGTGGGCGAGAAGTATAGTACGGAAATCAAGGTAGAACAGCTGGATAAAATACTTTCGCCGGCGCACCCGCGCGAACGCTACCAGGGCAATGATGTGGCAGGGGTTGTAACCGGCCTTGCATGGACACCTGTAGGCGGAGACATATTATTTATTGAGGTGAGCCTGAGCCGTGGCAAAGGTGGATTAACCCTTACCGGAAACTTGGGCGAAGTGATGAAAGAATCGGCCACCATAGCATTGGAATATCTCAAATCTCGCGCGGAAGACCTTTTTATTTCCTATAAAGCTTTTGAAAAATGGAACATACATATTCACGTGCCTGAAGGCGCTACGCCAAAGGACGGCCCTTCGGCAGGTGTATCTATGCTTACGGCCCTTGCATCGGCTTTCACTCAGCGGAAAGTACGCAAAAACCTGGCTATGACAGGAGAAATAACCCTAAGGGGCAATGTGCTGCCTGTAGGCGGAATAAAAGAAAAAATACTGGCTGCTAAAAGAGCAGGAATTAAGGAGATAATGCTGCCCCGAGATAACAAGAGAGACATAGATGACATTGACCCGAAATACCTTGCTGACTTGAAGTTTGTATACGTAGATAAAATGAGAGATTTGCTCGAATATGCCCTGCTTGATGAATTTGTGAAAAATCCGCTTAAGCTGGATTTGGCCTATGCAAAAGAAACCGAAAGCCAGAATTAATTAAATTTGCTCCCCTTATGATGTACGTTACCCGGCGTGAATACTTTAACGCTGCGCATAAAATTTCTAATCCCAATTGGGATGATGCCAAAAACAAAGAGGTATTTGGCGGCTGTGCCAATCCTAACTGGCATGGGCATAATTATACGCTGTTTGTAACCGTAAAAGGTGAAATAAGCGAAGAAACCGGCTTTGTGGTTGACTTGAAAAAACTAAGCGAGATTATCCGCGAACATATTATTGAAAAGGTGGACCATAAAAATTTCAACTTGGATGTACCTTTTTTAAAGGATATACTTCCAAGTACTGAAAATATTGTAAAAGTATTTTGGGAACAGTTGGAAAAACCATTGTCAGGTATGACTTGTAAATTGCATTCATTAAGATTGCATGAAACTGAAAACAATTACGTGGAGTATTTTGGCGAATAATAAAGACAATAAATTGGCTAAAAAAAATCAGACCAGGAAAAACCTGGAAGAACTTGCCGGGGAGGATGGAATGCCTTTGGATGAAATATACAATGTCCACCATGCCGAACATATAGCTAAAAACTATAAAGAAATTTTAGAAGAAATAGGCGAAGATGCTTCCCGTGAAGGTTTGTTAAAAACTCCTATACGTGCTGCAGGCTCTATCCAATTTCTTACGCAAGGCTATAAACTGAACCCGGATGCCATGCTGCGCAAAGCTATCTTCAGGGAAAAATACAGCCAAATGGTTATTGTAAAAGACATTGAACTCTATTCTCTTTGCGAACATCACATCTTGCCCTTTTTCGGCAAGGCACATGTTGCCTACATACCTGACGGAAGGGTAGTGGGGCTAAGTAAAATACCACGTGTGGTAGATGCTTTTGCCAGGAGGTTGCAAATACAGGAACGGCTTACCGACCAGATTAGGGATTGCATTCAAAATACACTGGAGCCATTAGGCGTGGCTGTGGTTATTGAAGCGCAACACCTTTGCATGCAAATGCGTGGGGTGCAAAAGCAACATTCCATCACCACTACATCAGCTTTTACGGGGGAGTTTCTGAAAAATGAAAAGACCCGCCAGGAATTTATCAGTTTGCTAAAGGCTCCCAGGCATTAAGGTTTAATTTCCCCTTAAAGGGTATTGTCTTTTTTGGTGCAAATAAAAGACAAATACTTTTTTTGCCCCTCATTCAACTCTTTGTAAATATTACTTTCTGCATATCCGTAAAAGGATTTCATAAATAAGGGGATAATGCGTTTTTTGAAGAGCGAAACCCGGTTTGCCGGGCGTTCATGTAAGGATGCAATAATACCGGGTGTAATGTCTTTTTCCTCTATAATAGCAAAACCCATAGACTTCAAATAATCCTTTATTTTGGGAATGGTATCGGTAATAAACGTGTCTGCATAAATAAAAATACCTCCCGGCTTAAGCAGGCGTGAAACATTTTGTGCAAAGGCCTTTTTATCGGAATATGTATGTGAAGATTCAATATTAACTATGTAGTCAAATGAATTATTTGGTAAATTAATTTTTTCAGCGTTTTGGCAAAAAAAATTTATGCCATCGCCGACCGCATGTTTCCTTGCCAATTTTATATTGCTTTTTGATAAATCAATTCCCGTAACGCTTGCCGCTTTTTTATATTCTTTGAAAAAGTAGCAGCCTCCGCCTCTTCCGCACCCGATTTCAAGTATTGATTTGTCTTTTATATTCGTGTTTAAGGAAGCAACGTGGTACAATTGAAAACCCAAATATTCTTCCGCATCGGCAGGTTTTAAGTCCAAGGGCAAACCTTTATACCCCAAATTCATGAATCTTTTACGACTGCCTTTTATCAAAGCATACCTTCCTGCGGATTCATATACCAGGGTCCGGAGATATTGTTTTACTTTTTTCAAGATTGCTCAAATGTATCGATAGCCAACTATACGGAGAAATATAAATATGCGTTTAATTATGCTCTGGCAAAGTATGAAATTGATTTTTTTGACAATAAATTGATTTTTTTAATGTTTTAGGAGTGCGTACAGTAGTATATTCCTTACATTTGTAACAACCTGGGAAATGATAAAAAAAGCAATACTTTTCGGCGGACTATTTTTGTCTTTAAGCAAGATATACTCTCAAACAGCCCCCAAATACAGTAACGATTTTTTACAAATTGGCATAGGGGCCGATGCTCTTGCTATGGCAAATTCGGTAACAGCCAGTGTAAACGATGTTACGGCAGGCTACTGGAACCCCGCAGGCTTGATGGGCGTACAAAGCGATATTGAGGGAGCCCTGATGCATGATGAATATTTTGGAGGCATAGCCCAGGACGATTATTTGGCCTTGAGTTATAAATTCGATTCCAGCAGTGTTTTTGGATTAACCATAATTCGTTTTGGTGTAGATAATATACAATACACCATTGATTTAGAGAACCTTACTACCCAAAGCGTTAACTATAATAATATTTCTTCTTTTTCCGATGCGCAGTACGCTTTTTTATTCAGTTATGCCCGGAGCTTTAAGAACTTGCCCGGACTTACGCTTGGCGGAAATGTAAAAGTAATACGTTCTATTATTGGCGATTTTGCCAGTTCCTGGGGTTTCGGATTGGATGCCGGTGCGCAATATCGTTATAAGGGCTGGCTATTTGGCGCGGTTGGAAAAGATATAACTTCCACCTTTAATGCCTGGAGCTATAGCCTGAGCCAGGACCTGATAAATGTATTTCAACAAACCGGGAATGAAATACCACAGGACGGACTTGAAATAACGCTTCCCAGTTTACAGATAGGCGCCGCACGCACCTTCAGCTATTTTCATGATAAGGTGTCTTTTATGCCAGAATTGGGTGCCAACATAACATTTGATGGAAGAAGGAATACACTTATCAGTACCAATCCCATGAGTGTTGACCCACATCTGGGTGTTGAAGTGGGATATAAAGGAATTATATTTTTACGCCTGGGTGTAGGTAACGTTCAAACATCTACCGATCCTACAGGAGCGGCAGCTACATACGTTAGCCCCGATTTTGGCGTAGGCTTGAAAATTAAATCTTTTTCATTGGATTACGCGCTTACCGATAATACTACCGCAGGATTATACTCTAACATTTTTTCAATAAAATTTGATATCAACAAGAAACCGGCGAAATGAAAAAAATAGACCTATTATTTTTTCTTTTTGTTACCATACCGTTTCTTTTGCAGGCACAGCAAAAGGCTATTAATCCCCAAACTCAGCCCGTTCAGAAAAACTTACAACCGGCAACACAAGCGGTGGCCCAACCATCGCAACACCGCGAACCATCATTAGAAAAATTGGTTGCCACACAAAACAAAAAAGTTAAAACAGCCGTAAAACACCGTTACAGGCCCGGTGCCGTTGTTTACGGTAACGAATGGATTAATTACTCCCAATTTTATTATAAAATAAAAGTAGGGCAAAATGGGATTTACAGGGTTGATTCGGCCACACTTGCCAAAGCTGGAATTCCTGTAAACACTATTGACAGCCGTAAGTACCAGGTTTTTTTTCAAGGGCAGCAGCAATACATTTATGTGAAAACACATACCACTTATTTGAGTGAAAAGAATGGCGATTACATTGAGTTTTATGGTCAATATAATAACGGCACGCCGGATTCATTGGTGTATTACCACATCAAATTTTTGCCGAATCCGTATTACAGTTTGTTTACTGACACATCTACTTATTACCTTACATGGAACTCTTCCGTGGCCAATAACCGGATGATAGAACAATCAGATACCGCATGGAATTCCTATCTTCCTGCGGCGCCGTACATTGTAACCGCTGCTATAGTAGCCGGAAGGGCCTATTCCCCGGCTTCGTCCAACAACAGGGCATCGTATATCAGTTTTCAAAATGCGCCTCAATATTCTCCGGGCGCATGGCTATCCGACGGAGATTATACACCCAATGATCCCCGCTTTACACAAAATTCGGCATGGACGAATAGCTGGGCATATGACAATTCAGGGGAAACCCTTTACCCTGACATATATAATGTATACACCGGAACCGGTGCTCCAAACGCTTTTATAAAAACAGTTGTGTTAGGGGAGGAGAATGGTAATTGTACATTTAGTGTATACACCAGCAATCACTTTAATTTATGGACGAATGTAGCTTGCGACAGTTTTGCGGCGCTCAATCTGACTACTACATTTCCGGCGAATAATCTTAGTCCCGGTTTGGGGATAACCTATTACAATAATGCGTTCAACAATACGAATATCATTACACCCACTTACGTATATCTTACCTATCCGCACACCCCTGACTTAGCCGGAGATACTACCTTAACAATGACGCTTAACGACAGCGCTTCGGGGCCCGCAAAAGCATATCTTGATTTTACTAATATGTATACATATCATTCCAACGCCGACAGCGTAAGGATGTATGACCTGACTAATCATAACCGGTTTTGGCTTAAGGCTTCAGGAGGTGGTTTTAAGGTTCTTGTTCCCAATTCGCATGGACAGCAGCAATGCTTTCTAACATCCGATTCTGCGGTGCATAAAATAACTACGCTTATACCGGTGGGTAGAACAGGAAGTGGGCTGTTCACCAATTTTTCTTCCGAAGGCGACAGCGCTTTTCTAATTATTACACATCCTTCCTTGTGGTCTTCCGCACAGGCTTATGCATCGTACCGGAGCAGTGCACACAAACATTACAATACGGTAGTTGCCGATGTGCAAGAACTTTACGACCAGTTTGGCGAAGGAATTGATTACAGCCCTTTGGGCATAAGGCGTTTTTGCAATTATGCTATTGATAAATGGGCATCTCCTCCATCTAACCTTTTCTTAATCGGGAAGGGGATCCATACGCCTCTTTTCCGTTCCGATACGGCAAAGTGGACCGTTGCTCAGTTGTTGATGCCATCGTTTGGCTATCCGTCATCCGATATTTTATTTACCAGCGGATTGGGTGGCGACACGCTTCTTGAACCGGCTATTCCTACCGGGCGTTTGGCGGCTGCCACACCGGCTGAAGTAAATACGTATTTGAATAAAGTGGAGACGTACGAAAGCACTCCCCCTGCTTTGTGGATGAAAAATATAGCGCATTTTGCCGGAGGCGATAATGCATCGGAAGAAAATATTTATGCCAGCTTCCTGAATAATTATGCTGCCACTATCAGCGATACGCTTTTTGGCGGACGTGTTTATTTATTCCAAAAATCAACTGCGGCGCCCATTAGCGGAACACTTACTGACTCCGTGCTGAACCTTATCAATAACGGTGTTTCCATTATGACTTTTTTTGGCCATGCAGGCGGAGCTGACTGGTCAGAAAGTGTGGACTATCCTTCCGATTACAGCAACACCGGCAAATATCCGCTTATGATGGCCGATGCTTGTTTTTCAGGCGATATTTTTCAACCCCTGGGGCAGGCCATATCCAGCGTAAGTGAACAATGGGTGCTAAATCCTCCGGGAGCTATAGGTTTTCTTGCATCGGATTATTTGGGCAACCCTTCACAATTAAATACTTATACCCAGCAGATATATAACGGTATTTCGCACAGGCCATTTTACAGGAAACCTATCGGCCAGATTATTCAAAATACAGTTGCTTTATTACAAGATGGGGCAAGTGAGTTCATGATATGCACCTGCCTCGAATCAATTTTGCATGGCGACCCAGCTATTGCTATCAATGCTATGGATTCGCTACCTGATTATGCCGTGAATAACCAAAGTATTTATTTCAGTCCTGCCAATGTTAGCGTATTGCAAGATTCGTTCAAGGTAAATGTAATAGCGTATAATTATGGCGAAGCCTTGAAGCAGGCTGTGCCGGGCGTATTGACGCGTACGTTTCCAAACGGAATAGTACAGTCTTATCCTTTTACCATTGCTCCACCCAAATATACCGGCTACTTATATTATGCCGATACCATTACCGTGAAGGTTCCTGTTAACGATTCAAATAGGGCATTGGGTGCAGGGCTGAATGAGTTTTCTGTTTCTGTTGATTTGAATCCTACAACATACGCGGAACTAAGCTATTCCAATAATAGCCTGAGCAGCCCGGTACCGCTATTAATCAGTTCGGAAGATATTACACCTGTCTGGCCCTATGATTATGCCATTATACCGGCTGATACTATAACACTGAAGGCAAGCACCAATGACGCTTTTGCCCCGCAGCGGACATACGTTTTTGAAATTGATACCTCGCATAATTTCAACAGCCCTTTGTTCCGTTCAGATACCGTGACTAACAGCGGAGGCGTAATTATGCTGTCTCCGTATGATAATTGGGGAACCACGTATTTTAACGGTTTAGGGCCGGGAGGAAATGGTAATAGTGGAAATAGAATGGCGGCATCAGCCCCGCTTAACAAGCCGAATGTTGTTGCATCTGCTTCTGCAGTTGCCAACGTGGCTGCACAAAATGCCCAGATTGCAACACTTGCTACCGCGCCAAATAAAACAGTAATTGCTAACCAGTCGCTGCAAAAAAGCGTTTCTGCTCCCATTGCAAAACAGGCCACGGCAGCGCCAACGTCGCTTATGTCTCCTGTCAGTGTATCAAAACAAAAAGGCAATGTTTCTGCCGGTAAGTTGCATAGGGCAGTTCATGGGCCTATCCGCGAATCATTTTTGCAAAATGCTGTTTATTACTGGCGCGTAAGGCGCGACACTGCAGATACCTTGCTTTATCCCTGGGTTAATTCTTCATTCCAATACATTAAAGGGAAAAACGGGTGGGGTCAATCCGGCTTTTTTCAATTTGACGATGATGAAATGTATAATGATAATTATAATTTTATCAATTTCAACGGCCCTGCCAGGAACTGGTCATTTAACACCAATGGGCATACTTTGAAGTGCTTTACATTCGGAATGACCGATGTGAACGTTACCAACCTTTATGCTACCGAATATGAAATAGATGATTTTGTAGAGGGCTATGCAGGATGCCAGTTAAACCCCGGAATTTATGTGGCGGTAATAGATAAAACTACGCTTCAGCCCTGGAGCAATCATGATTATAATTTTAATAATGCCAATAATATCCCCGGTTCCAGGATTAATGGCTGCGACACTACAGTGGATTATAAATTTGAATTTTGGGATAATGTCAGTACGCAAACTGCCGGTTTAATTAATATGCTGAACAGTGTTCCTGTTGGGGATTATATTCTTGCCTATTCATGGTACGAAGGCCAATTCAGGCAACCGGGGCTAACCAACGATTCACTGGTGGTTGCGGCATTTGAAAATTTGGGTGCGACACAAATGGGATACCACAGAACTACCCCTGGCGAGGATTCTGTTCCCTGGATATTTTTTGTGCAAAAGGGCAATCCTGCCGGAGCCCAGCAAATATACGGGCCTGCCGCTACCAGCTCTATCCAGTTGTCTACGGTGCTAAAGAGTAATGATACGTATGGGGCTATTACTTCGCCGCTTATAGGGCCGGCAGTTAAATATGACTCCCTTTCATGGTTCCAGCACCCGGCTGAGAAACCTCCGCTTACCGATAGCACCCGCCTGAATATTATTGGAATCGGGCCTAACGGAAACGCAAAAACGCTGGAGGCTGATATTACGCCATCTGTTGCAAACATGTATATATCCTCCATCAATCCTACTTTATTTCCCTACATACAATTGATGCTGTATACCAAAGATGGTGTAAACCGTACACCTGCTCAAATGAACTGGTGGAGGGTGTTTTATCAGCCCGCGCCTGAAATAGCTATGAACCCGAATATATATACGTACTATCACGCCGATACCTTACAATATGGCGATACACTTCGTTTTCAGACCACCGTCCAAAATATTAGCGACTGGCCAATAGACAGCACCCAGTTGCTTGCATGGACCATGAATTCAAGTAATGTAAGCACATTCCACAATCCCACAAAACTGGTAAAACCATTGAATCCGGGCGATACGGCTAAAATCTCTTTTGCCTATCCTGATCCGAGTTCTAATTCCAATTTGCTGCAAAGCGTGTGGCTTGAAATAAATCCGGAATCTTACAAGGATACCAGGCTTGAGCAATATCATTTTAATAATTATGCCGAAAAAAGCTTCTATTCCTATGGAGATAAAATCAATCCTATACTGGATGTAACGTTTGATGGAGTACACATTTTAAATAACGACATCGTATCTGCCCAACCCAGCATATTGATGAGTTTTTCGGATGAAAATAAATTCCTGGCACTCAATAACCCCGCAGACTTCAAGGTTTACTTAAATCCTGTGGGCAGCCCCTTGCAATTAATTTCGTATGGCCCCACACTTTCATTTACTCCTGCCACGCTTCCTCAAAATAGGTGCAGCTTACTTCTAACCCCCACTTTACCCGATGGCACCTACCAGCTTATGGTGCAGGGATCGGATGCTTCCGGTAATCTTTCAGCCAACAACAGTTATACTATTGATTTCGAGGTTATCAATAAATCAATGATCAGCCAGGTGGTGAATTATCCCAATCCATTTTCCACATCTACCCGTTTTGTGTTTACACTTACAGGCTCAGAGATTCCTACGATTTTCAAAATTCAGATTATGACCATTACAGGTAAAATAGTGCGTGAAATAAATGAAGATGAAATAGGGCCTATCCATATAGGTACGAATATTACCCGGTATGCCTGGGATGGCACCGACCAATATGGCAGCAAACTGGCTAATGGTGTATATTTGTACAGAGTTGTAACATCCATCAACGGGCAAGGTATTGATGATTATCAAACGGCCGCAGATAAGTATTTTACTAAAGGATGGGGAAAAATGTTCATTATGCGATAGTGTATTAATTAGGAATTAAAATTAAAAATCAGGAAAACGAAAAATCAAGAGAGCCACAAGCGTCATTGCGAGGAACGAAGCAATCTCTCTTCTATTTGAAATTAAAAAATCAGGAATTTGTGCCAATTCAAAAGGAAATAAATATTAAAAATCGTAAAGCATCGTTTGAATATACCTTGCTCGATAAATATACTGCAGGGCTTCAACTGAAAGGAACGGAGATAAAATCAATAAGAGAAGGGAAGGCATCTATTGCAGAGGCTTTCTGCTTTTTTGAAAATGAAGAGTTATATGTGAAAGGATTGCAAATAACGGAATACACCAAGGCCAGCGATTACTATAACCACGAGCCGCTACGAAACCGGAAGCTTTTATTGCACAAGCGAGAGTTGAAGAAAATAGCCAATAAGATGGACGATAATATGACGATTGTTCCTTTGCAGTTATTTATCAATAAAGATGGCTGGGCCAAATTGGAAATTGCAACGGCTAAGGGTAAAAAACTTTACGACAAAAGGGAAAGCATTAAGAAAAAAGACTTGCAAAGAGATTTGGGCAGGAAGATAAAGTAAATAAAAAACCCCCGGAGTTTTAAAGTCCGGGGATGGGATAGATGAATTAGAATATCCTTTAAAAATGGAAGTTGAGATACAATGAAGCCGAGCCGCTTCCAAAAGCCTGGTTCCAGCCATTATCAAGCGAAAAGGTAGTGCTGCCGCTTGTTTTATAAGTATCTGTTTGGTCCAGGCCATTTGTGCC
>Ga0206881_10115_pt1 | contig 24359 bp, 21 predicted proteins | sample Alteio_BWOrgCont_3_FD_152867 | JGI IMG/M metagenome (GOLD analysis project Ga0206881, IMG submission 152867) | Enriched cells from forest soil in Barre Woods Harvard Forest LTER site, Petersham, Massachusetts, United States -... | ecosystem: Environmental > Terrestrial > Soil > Temperate forest >...
ATTGTTTATTCGTGAGTAATCGATGCGGCCTGATCATCCCACGTCTCAGCCCGCAAGGCGTCAACCATTTCGTCCCCCAGCATTTTTTGGCGCGATGTGCACTTGTGCGTTTTGCGAGGCTTAAAGATGGCGTTTGCAGTAAAGGCTCCTGTAGTGAGGAATTGCGTTTTCTTCTCCATCGCTCTGACTGTTGTTTTTCTGCCCGCTGCTGAGGCTCAAGCGCAACGCGCTAATCCGCAACAAGCCAAAATGTCAGCCCTGCCGAAGCTCGCCTCTCCCGCGACGCAAAGCTCCGAACCTGCCGACCAGACATGCCTTCGGTACGCGGACGGCTCCGTCGTTCCTGCGCCGCCGGACCTGGACAGCCACAACGGCGTCCTTGAACTTACGATGAAGCTCGAGACTGCGACCGACCGCCGGGGACGCGTCCGCTTTTGCTACGTTACCGATACCGGTCTTGAATCTCCCACGCTGCGGGTCCATCCCGGCGACCGGCTCATCATCCATTTCCACAACGATCTCCCGCCGACGACATCGGACGATGAAATGGCCGAATTGAAGATAGCGCTGGCTGCCAAAAAACCTGCACTCGGCCCAACCGCGGCGTGCAACGGAGCGATGGGGATCAATGTTTCCAATCTCCACTTCCATGGAACGAATGTTGCGCCCCTCTGCGGGCAGGACGAGACCATCCACACGTTAGTCCAGCCCGGACAGAGCTTCGACTATCACGTCAGGATTCCAGCAAATGAACCTCCGGGCCTCTACTGGTACCACCCGCATCCCCACGGAATCTCAGAGGAGCAGGTGCAGGGCGGCGCGACCGGCGCGCTCATTGTCGAAGGTCTGGAAGATGCCGAGCCGGCGGCAGCCGGGCTGCCCGAGCGCACATTCGTCATTCGCGACCAGAGCGCTCCCTCATCAGAGATTACCGATAAGCGCATTCCACCGGACCTGTCCATCAATTATGTACCTGCCACAGTTACATCTCCGAACTACATGCCGGCGATCATTCAGACGAATCCCGCGCAGCAGGAGCTGTGGCGCGTTGCCAATACTTCCGCCGAAACCATCCTGAATCTCCAGTACGTCGTGAAGGGAATTCCGCAGCCCGTGCAGGTCATCGCCATCGATGGATATCCCATCGCTTACGGAGGCCGGGGTCAGAGTTCGGAAACCCAGACCAGCGTCCTGCTTGGGCCGGGAGCCCGGGCGGAATTTGTGGTGAAGACACCGAACGTCGCCGAACCGGCACAACTGTTCAGCCAGTATTGGAACGCTGGGCCCCGCGGCGATTACGATCCCGCGCGTCCGATCGCCGATGTCGTCAGCCAGGATGGTGTGGAGAATGGAACAACGCCGGGCGTTTCCGCCACCCGGCATCTGCCGTCTTCGGTGAAACCGCAGAGCATTGCCCCCTTCACCAGCCTCGCAGGCTTGACCCCATCCGCCCAGCGCCATCTCTACTTCTCTGAGGTGGCGCCGAACCTGGCGGACCCCAATAGTCCGACGACGTACTACCTGACCCTCGAAGGTCAGACGCCCGCCATCTTCAGGATGGACCAGAAGCCGAACATTGTTACCCACGCCGGCACGGTTGAAGACTGGGTCGTGGAGAATCGTGCGCCGCAGGACCACATCTTCCATGTCCATCAGCTCCATTTCCAGGTGCTCGAGGTGGACGGCAAGCCTGTGAATGATCCGGCATTGCGCGATATTGTCGACATTCCCTTCTGGATTGGCAGCGGGCCTTATCCGAGCGTGAAGGTTCGCATGGATTTCCGCGATCCGAATATCGTCGGAGACTTTGTTTACCACTGCCATATCCTCGATCACGAGGATCACGGCATGATGGGCGAGATCCGGGTCCTGCCCCCTCAAAGCAAAGAGCCCCACCTCATCCGATAAAGGTAGGGCTCTTTCGCAGATCCGAAGAACGGTCTCGATGCGGCGGGGAAAGCCGCATCCGCATTCGGATTAGCCAGTTGAGATGCTCAAGATAGTGATCGCGCAGCAGAATGACGAAGAAGTAATCCTTCGTTCAGCAGCGTCCAAGTGCCATGCCCTCACGCCGGACAATGCGAGTTTGGATCTCGCGCATAGCTCAGTTCGGGCGAATGCACGAAGACGCCCTTACCATCCCCCAGCATCACGTCGAATGCGTACTGATCTTCGTCTGAGTAGATGACTGCCAGGTCTGGGATGCCATCTCCGTTGAAGTCCGCCGCGCTCACCTGCGCAGCGCTTCCCGGCATCCGCAGACGAAACGACCATCCCCGGCGGAACGAGCCTTTCCCCGCGCCCATGAAGATCGTCACTACTCCGCCCCGCGAGTCTGACACTGCGATATCTTCCCTGCCGTCGCGATCGAAATCGGCCACCGCAATCGATGACACCGAATCGAGCTGCGCTACATCTCCCGCACGAGCAAAGCTGCCCGTTCCGTCGCCTCGAAACAACGTCAGAGTCCCGTTGTCGTCTCCGACCATCAAGTCCGGAATGCCGTCCCCGTCGAAGTCGCCCGCGACGATCGCCCGTGGTGCGCGGCCCAGCACCGCGCTGGAAGACACCAGCCTGAAGCTTCCATCCGCCTCGCCCAGTGACACCTTCAGAATGCCCGCCGAGCCATCCCCGGGCGGCACTGCCTCAGCGATGTCGGCGAGCCCGTCGTGGTTAAAGTCGGCCATCACCATCAGTCGCGAATCTTCATCGTCGTCGCCAGCCGACACCCCGCCCGCAGCCCGGGCGCGGCACGGAGCAATCACGACAGCAGCAACAAGGAGAAATGCAGCGAAGACGGTCGGCAGCCCCGCCCTGCTGCTCACGCGGATCATCCGGTTCGCTCCTTATCCAAGACTAACGCTACGCCGTCCCCCGGGCAAAAGCTGCGGGACCAGGCTCCAGACCGGGCGCTTCCAGTCCGCGCCGGTATCGGACCTCATTGACGGCTACACCCCAGACAGAATCCGCGCGGCGATGACCATCCGCGGTCCATCCATCGCTTTCGTAAAATCGTGTCGCGCGGTCATTCCCCACAAGCACCCACAAAATCGCGCCTCGAAATCCAGCCTCGAAAAGATGCGCCCGAGCGGCCCGTATGAGGATCGCTCCGATACCGCGGCCCCATAGCTGCGGATCCACGTACAGCGCGCAAACTTCGCCGTGATCCGTCAGATCCGCGTCCCGCGATGGCATCGTGGTCGCAAATCCCTGTATCCCAGCTCCGTCCGCCGCCACGATCGTCCTCGGCTTTAACGGATCCCGGGTCGCGAAATCATACCTCTGCGCCCGATCCTCTGGACGAAGCTGATCGAGGTATTCGCCGGGAAGCAGGCCTCGGTAAGCCACCTGCCATGACCGTACATGCACCCGCGCCACAGCCATCGCATCGTCCGGTTCGGCCAACCTAATCAGCATTCCTGAGTATGGCACGCGCCGAATAGTCACGGAGTCGATTCGGCGAACGCATTTCAACCTTTCAGTTGTCCCGGAGCGCAATCATGGGATCGGTGCGCGTAGCTCTCCGTGCCGGCAGCAGGCATGCGACCCCTGAGGCCAGCAGGAAGACTGCCGCAATGATCCCCAGCACCGATACATCCCTCATGCTGCTCTGGGTCCAGCGCTGCACGGAGTTGCTGAGGCAGATACTCAGAAGTATCCCCAGAACAAGGCCCATCCCGGTAGTGCGTGCGCTCGAGGCAAGCGTGAGCAGCAGGACATTCCACTGCGGCGCACCTAGCGCCATGCGGATGCCGAATTCGCGGGTGCGCTGTTCCACCGAGTAGGCCACGACACTGGAGATTCCAATGGCGGCCAGCGCCAGAGCGACGAAAGAGAACACACCGAAAAGAGCCGCGATGAAACGCTCGTGCGCCCACACGAACATGGAGAGAAAGTCGTCAAAGCTGATAGCCCGGTAGACCCCCTGATTCTGGTTGAGCGCGCGCAGGTTCACGCTGATGGCGTGTGCGAGAGCGGTCGGATTGCCCGGCGTGCGGACAAGGATGGTATTTCCTCGCGCGGCGACCATGGAGGACGAAATATAGACCTGGGGAAGAACGGGACGGTGCAGGCTATCGTTACGCACGTCGCCGACCACGCCGACGATCTGATAGGGCTCTTTCAGATTGGGGGCGGTGAGAAGCTCGCTGGGTATCTCAGAAAAGCGCGTAGGCAGAATTAATCTTCCGATGGGATTAGCTCCAGCGAAGTACCGATCGGCGAACGCCTTGCTGACAACGGCAACATTAGCTCCGCGCCGAACTTCCGCAACCGTCGGCGTCCGCCCCGCCAGGACCGGAATGCGTAGAACCGAAAAGTAGTCATTGCTGACGAGCGCGACATTGCTCTGCTGGCTCTTGTCCAAAGCGTTGCCTACGACCTCCACCGGTTGTAGCCAGCGGCTGTTCGGCGGAGTTCCGGTCAGCGAGCTCGCAACCCCACTGACACCAGGCGTCGCCTTGATTTTTTCGAACATGGCTTCGTGGTAGCTCACCCCACCTTCCCAGGTCGTGAAGGTCTTGTCAGGAAACGCCAGCTCAACCATGAGAATGTTATGCGGATCGAAGCCGAGCTGGGCAGCGTAGGCCTGGAGGAAGTTGCGCATGGCGGCGCCTGCGCCGGCCAGCATCAGGACCGTAAGAGCTACCTGTCCAACGATAAGCGCGCTACGCGTGCGAGCTCCCTGCGAGGTGGTGCTGCGCGTGCCCGACGATTGAACCATCTGGCTGATGTGCGGGCCTGAAAACTGCAGCGCCGGTGAGAGTCCAGCGAGAATGCCCACCGCGACCGAGATTCCCGTACTGAACAGAAGCACCGGCACGTTCAGGCTGATGACCACTTCGTGGGGAATGGAATACTCCGGCAGCAGGCCGGTGATGAGGTTGATGGCAGCGTAGGCGAAAGCCATCCCCAGCGCACCGCCAGTCACCGACAGAATCACGGACTCGGTCAGCAGCTGCCGTACGATGCGCCAGCGGGAGGCTCCTACAGCTAGGCGAGTGGCCAGCTCCTGCAGGCGCGCGGTACCTCGGGCCAGCATGAGAATCGATACGTTTCCGCATCCGATGAGCAGGAGCAGAGCTACGGCGGCGAACAGCAATAGCAGCGTCCCCTTGAACTGGCCGAGAAGCCAGTCGTTGAGTGTCTCGACCTTGATGGTATAGGCGCTTTGCCGCACCATCGTGGGCTCCGCGCGGGCAAACTGCTCCACAAAGCTGGTGAGCTCGCCCGTCGCCGCATCGGTGGAAACGCCGGCTCTCAGGCGCACCAGCGTCTCGAAGCGGCGCTTGGCGTCCATACCCGTGGGCATGGGCAGGTAGACCTCGGAGTCATGCCAGGTAAACCGCGGACCGGCGACGCCGATTACTGTGTACTTATGCTGATTGAGTTCGAGCACCTTGCCCAGCACATCCGGAACAGAAGCGAAGTGGGTCTTCCAGAAGAGATAGCTGATGACGGCCACCGGGGGAGGAGCAACACCCTCGGGCGCGTCCGCGGCGGTGAAGAACCTGCCCATGAGCGGTGGCGCGCCCAGTACTTGAAAACCGCTGCCTGTGATTTGCAGTACTTTGACCGACTGCGGAATCTCGCCGTCCGTCGCCACCATGCTTTCATCGTCCTGGCCAAGGACATCCTCGACCGTCTTCGCCTGTCGGAGCTGGTCGAGTTCGGGGAGGGTGAAGAAAATCTCACCGTTCCCCTGTTTGTAGTGGATGGTGATGAAGGCCAGCCGGCCCGCGTCCCGGTATGGATACGGATCGATCAGGACGCCGTAAAGGACGCTGTACACGGCGGCGGTAGCACCGATACCAAGCGCCATCGAAAGGACCGCAGTCAGCGCGTAGACACGATGCCTGATCAGTTGCCGGAGAGCAAAGGAAAGATCCTGGAAAAGTGTCAAGGCTAGGCCTCCAACACGCGATCGATACGGCCTGTTACCTGCAATTCTAGTTCCGGTTCAATCCAGTCGAACCCCTTACAAATCAACGCTGAAATTCTGGCGCCTGCGTTAAGCATGGGCGGAATTGAGCGCATGCGTCCGAATATGGGCAGCATCTCGCTCTAACAGGAAGAGAGACAAAACAGAACCAGGCCTCGCAAGAAAAACATGGATAGGGTTTGAATGAAACGCTATAGCCTGATACCGCCATTCGAGAACGACCGCCCCAATGGCTTTCCGAGAAGCCCACTTTTTAGGACCTATCCTCGGTGAACGCATCGGCGATTTATCATCAACGGGTTTAGCATTGGGGCACAACGCGGTCCTCGCAGCTTCCCATTACACCGTTTTCGCCAACGAGGCTTTCACTATCATTTTCAAATGACAGGAACCCGCATATCTTGAAAATCTCAGCTTCTCCCGTCCACGCGCGGCATCGCGGCTTCGATCTCTTGCGCGTTATTGCGATTTACATGGTCATGCAGATCCACACCGGCGAGTTCGAGTACATATCACCAGGCGGAACCGTACTGCACACGGCGGGGTCCTTGGCCGTGGGATGGACAAACTCGCTCCTGCGCGTCTGCGTGCCGCTGTTCGTCATGATTACCGGATTCTTCCTTTTTCCCATCGAAGATGAGCGTAAATTCTTCCGGAAGCGCTTCACCCGCGTGCTGATTCCATTCGTGATCTGGTGCGCAGTCTACGCGTTCTATTACTACGCACAAGGAGCAATCTCTCTTCAGACCGCCCTGCTCAACATCGCAAAAATCCCCGTCAACTACGGCACTGAAGTCGGCCATCTGTGGTTTGTCTATATGTTGATGGCGATCTATCTCATCGCACCTGTGTTCTCGCCGTGGATCGTGTCGGCAAGCCGGAAGAGCATGGAACTCTTCCTGGCGCTGTGGGGCGTGACCCTGTTGCTGCCCTTCATTCATCTCTTCTTCTCACAGGTGTGGGGCGAGTGTTATTGGAATGCAACGCCAACCCTCTACTACTTCTCAGGCTTCATCGGCTATGCGGTGCTAGCCGCCTATATCAAGCGATTCTGGATGGCGCCTTCGTCGTGTATCGACTGGCTCGCGATCGGCATGATTGTGGTGGGTTACTCCGCTACCGCAGGAGGGTTTCTATACAGACTTCGTTACGAGCACGAAGTAAAGAGCCTCGAGTTGACGTGGAACTTCACGACGCTGAACGTTGCGGTCATGACAGCTGGGCTATTCCTGCTCTTCCGAAACATTCATGCGAATCGCAGCAACAGTCCCGTATGGCGGTTGATCGACGATCTTTCACGCATGAGCTATGGCATGTATCTGGCGCACATCATCGTACTCAACGCGGTTCATACCCGCATGGCGCCCATAATCGGGAATTCGTTTGTGCGCGTTCCAGCGATCGCATTCACTACTTTCCTTATTACGTATCTCGGGGTCAAGCTGCTCTCGCTGTTGCCGGGGAGCAAATACCTCATCGGCTAAAGCCCCCAAACATCGGTCACTCGGCCTTTTTGGCGAGTTTGAGAAGCATCGCAAGCGATTCTGCTCCCAAGCTGGTCTTCACCATTTTCCTGCCTCAAAAGCGCTGTAGCCCCGCCCCGCGCTGTAAATCGAGATAAGACGAGGATTGGCCAGCACACGAGCTGCAGACTGCTGCTCGAGGGCGGTCACATCGGCCAGGTGCTGCAGCCCACTGCCGCCATGATCGTCTTCGCCGGAACCATCGGCGCTGTCATGCTCCAGTATCCGCTCGGAGTCGTAGGCGCCGCTGCTGTGCGCCTGCTGCGCGTCTTCTTCGACCGCGGAACAGGTGGAGAAGCCACCGTCCAACAGCTGATCCATTTCGCCAACAAGGCGCGGCGCAGCGGAATTGTCTCGCTCGACCAGGACCTACAGTCGATCGACGATCCTTTCCTCAAGCAAGCCATCATGCTCGCCGTCGATGGGACCGAGCCCACTGAGCTCCGCAAGATTATGGAGCTGCAGATCGACAACCACTTCGAGCTGGAAGAGAAGCTGCCCGCGGTCTTCGAATCCGCCGGAGGATTCTCGCCCACTATCCGCATCATCGGCGCGGTCATGGGCCTTATCCAGGTGATGCAGCACCTCGATCACATGGATGAAGTCGGTCGCGGCATCGCCGTAGCCTTCGTCGCCACCATCTACGGAGTCGCCGCCGCCAACATCTTCTTTCTACCCGTCGCCGGCAAATTGCGCCTGCGCATTCGCGAAGAGCAGGTGCTCAAGGAGATGACGCTTGAGGGCGTCATTTCCATCCTCGAGGGCATGAATCCCCGCATGATCGAAGTCAAGCTGGAAGGTTTTCTCCCCTCGTCCAACCCGAAAGACAAGGGTCCTGTAGAAGTGCGCAAGGGCGCGGCATGAAACGGAACAATCGCAAGGCTCACGGGAATCACGAGCGATGGCTGGTCTCCTACGCCGACTTCATCACATTGATGTTCGCCTTTTTCGTCGTCCTCTACGCCAGCTCGCAGACCGATATCCGCAAACAGGCCCAGGTGGCGCAGTCGATCAACGAGGCATTTAAGGCGCTCGGGCTCTTTCAGCCCGACAACGACGCAAAGTCGGGCGTTGTCTCGACCGACAAAGCCGTCACCCCTGTTAACGTCGTCCTGGGAGACGAGCTTTCGGCGCAGCCATCCGCCGCCGTCAAGGCGGACTTTGAGCGCATGCACCGCGAACTCCAGGCGGGGCTCTCGAACCAGATTGCCCAGCATGTCGTCGCTCTGCGTGTTGGCCGCGAGGGCCTGGTGATTTCGCTGCGCGATGCTGGCTTCTACGATAGCGGTTCAATCACCCCTCACCCCGGATCGATCGGCAGCATCGACTCGATCGTCTCTGTACTCCGGCCCACGCCTTATGACATCGGCATCGAAGGCCACACCGACAACGTCCCCATCCACACCGGAGAGTTCGCTTCCAACTGGGAGCTCTCGACCGCTCGCGCCACCAACATGGCACGCCTGTTCATCGAGCACTTTCAGTTCGAACCGCGCCACCTCGCCGCCGCCGGATACGCCGAATACCATCCCGTCTCCTCCAATGAGAGCGCCGAGGGCCGCGGTCAGAACCGGCGCGTCGACATCATCGTGCTGCCCTCGATCGACGGAATACGGCAGACCTCTTTAGTGCCATCGCCCAGCACCGCCGCACCATCAAAGCCAGCCAGCCCCATTCCATCACACCCACCGACCAAAGACACCGCCCACGCCTCCGCGACACCCACCCCAACTCACTGACGGATAGGGAATCTCTCTCCCGTTATCATTAGAGGAGTGCGTTCAACTCCTTCATCGCCCGCCGTCGATCCGCGCTCGCTCGCCGAGACCCGCTACTATGAGGCGGTCGATAGCCTCGCCCGCAACGATATCGCCGCCGCCATCGCTGGCTTCCGCGCCAGCCGCGAAGCTGATCCTGCCTATGCCGACGCTGCCCACGGGCTCCTTCATGCTTTGAAGTCCAATGGCCAGTTCGATGAAGCCGTAACCGTTGCGGAGCAGCTCATCGCCTCCGATCCCGACGACATTCTCGCTCACACCAGCCTCTCGATCCTCCACCAGCACCAGGGAAGAATCGCCGAAGCTGAAGCTGCCGCCACCCGCGCGAAGCTGCTCGGGTGGAAGCACGAGTTGCGCAAGCAGAAGGATGCAGAAGGACGCGAATGACGCAGGCTTTCCCCAATTCTGCCGGGCGCTTGCGTATGATGTACGAACGGTTGCTTGAGACCTATGGTCCCCAACAGTGGTGGCCTGCAAAGACACCGCTTGAAGTTATCGTTGGCGCCTACCTTACCCAGAACACCGCCTGGACCTCGGTGGAGCGATCCCTCCGCAACCTCGCAGCGCACCATCTGCTCTGCATTGATGGCCTCCGCTGTGTTTCCGAAGAAGAGCTGCGCACTCACATCCGCCCCTCCGGGTACATGATCCGCAAAGCCGCCGCCATCAAGGCCTTCATCACCTTTCTCGACGACTACTACGAAGGTTCACTTGAGAATCTTGCTGGCGAATCATCCGAAATCGCTCGCCCCCGTCTGCTGGCGCTGCCCGGAGTCGGTCCCGAAACCGCTGACGCCATCCTGCTCTACGCTCTCGATCAGCCCGCGATGGTAGTAGACGAGTATCTCCGCCGCGTCGTCACCCGGCATGGGCTGGTGCCCGTCTCATCGAAATACGCTCAGATCCAGCAGCTCGCCCAGTCAGCGTTTGCGACCGACTTCCCCCTCACCCTTAGCCAGCATTACAACGAATTCCATGCCGTCATCGTCCAGGTCGGCAAGCGTCACTGCGGCCGCTCGGCAAAGTGCGAATGCTGCCCGCTCTCCTTCGATTTGCCCGCGTCGCCCGTGAGCGCCCCGCTCGTCAAGCCATCAAGCAGGAAACCGGCCGCGTGATCACCCTCTACGCTGCCACTTCCAATCCCGGCAAGCTGCGCGATTTTGCCGTAGCGGCCGAAGAAGAGCAAAATGCCCTCATCCAGCCGCTGCCCGGGCTGGACAGCATCACCCCTCCCCCCGAAGACGAGCCCACCTTTGACGCTAACGCCCGGACAAAAGCCATCTACTACAGCCGATTTCTGCCCGACGCGATGGTAATTGCCGACGACTCCGGGCTCGAAGTCGACGCACTCGACGGCGAACCCGGAGTCCGCTCCGCCCGTTACGCCGCAGACGCCGGGTTTGTAGCCGATGAACACACAACCGCTGACCAGCGCAACAACCGTTACCTCCTAACCCGTCTGCAACAGGTGCCGTCCGGACAGCGCACCGCCCGTTACCGGTGCGTCATTGCCGCTGCACGCGATGGAGAATGCGTGCTCGCCGCCGAAGGGGTCGTCTCCGGTGAAATCCTCACCTCGCCCCGCGGCCAGGGAGGCTTCGGCTATGATCCCCTCTTCTACCTTTCTGAACTCGGCAAGACGATGGCTGAAATCGATCTCGCAATGAAACACCACCTCAGCCATCGCGGACGAGCCCTGCGTGCGCTTCTTCTTGCCATGCCCGCCATATGAGTGATAGAGTCGCTCAAACGTTTTAGTAGATGATATCAATAGCATCACCACGGCTCAGCTCTTGACTTCGGAATCCCTGCCTTATATCGCTCACAATCCCGAACGCCTCGTCTCGCTCGACGTCTATCGCGGACTGACCGTCGCCGGCATGATCCTTGTTACCGACCCTGGAACCTACAGCGCCGTCTACCCGTCGCTGCTGCACGCTTCGTGGAACGGCTGGACACCTACGGACCTGATCTTTCCGTCCTTCCTCTTTATTTCCGGGGTCGCTATGACCCTCTCCATCGCCAGCCGTACCGCGCGGGAAGAGAGCCGCACTCGGATCGCTTCTCACTTGTTCCGTCGCTCCCTCTTGTTGATCGTGATCGGCGTCATCCTGAACGGTTTTCCCCTCTTCAACCTGCACACGCTGCGCATTCCCGGAATTCTGCAGCGGATCGCCCTGTGCTATCTCGGGGGCGGCCTGCTCTACATCGCCTGCACTCCGAAAGCACCCAGCAGCTCCGACGAACAAACCGCGACCCGCACATCGAGCCGCGCCATCATGATTCTGTGCGCGATCTTCGCCATCCTCACCGGGTACTGGTTGCTTCTCAAGTTCTTCCCTGTGCCCGGTTTCGGCCCCGGACGCCTCGACTCGCTCGGTAACCTCGGCGCGTACATCGACCGCGACTTCTTTGGTGTAAATCACCTCTGGGCCTACGGCCTCACCCCCGGGTACGGCGTCACCTACGATCCCGAAGGATTGCTCTCCACGTTGCCCGCACTCACCAACCTCCTTGCCGGCATTCTGGTGGGCGAGTTGCTGAGAACCAAATCCGCGCAAGATCGAAAAATTCGCGCCATCGTTGTTATGGGAGTCATCCTCTTCATCGCCGATCAGCTCCTCGATCCATTGATACCCATCAATAAGCGCATCTACACGCCGACATTCGCCCTGCTCGGCATCAGTGTCGGCATGGTTGCTTTCTCTCTCTGCTACTGGATCGTCGACATTCGCCGGTGGCGTTGGTGGACCCCGCCCGCACTCGTCTTCGGCAGCAATGCAATCCTGGCCTTCGCGCTCTCAACGATCATCACTTCCCTTTTCGTTCTGATCCGCATTGGCGGCGCACGCCTGCCCATTCACGGCTGGGTTTACACTCATCTGTTTCTTCCCTGGCTCAGCCCCGTTAACGCATCTCTCGCGTACGCCTTGGCCATTGTGTTGCTGAATCTCGCCGTCATTACGCCTCTCTATCGCAGGCGGATCTTCCTGCGCATTTGAACTTCGTCCTTTCCATTCCGGCCCAAAATAAAACGCGCATGAGATCTGATCTCACGCGCGCATTAGCTCAAAAGGAAATAAGGCGAGCCTAAACTTCGTCCGCCCCGTGGCACTTCTTGTACTTCTTGCCTGATCCGCAGGGACAGGGATCATTGCGCCCTACCTTATCTCCACTGCGACGCTGTGCAACCTGGCGTGACTCCTCGCCACCCCCCGCCATTCGCGCATGCTGCAGCTCGCGCTGCTTCTTACGCTGAAAGTCCCGTTCAATGGCATCGATTGTCGTGCTGGGCGCAGCAGAAGAATCACGTACTGGCAGGGCCGGAGGCGGCGTGCGATGGCCGTTAGGCGCTGCCTGCCCATGCCCATCGGCTGAAGCAACTGGCGGCGCTGCTGGAATTTCGGGGCGTGGCCTTGACGGAATCGCCACAGGCTGACCATCCGGCCCCACGATCTGCATCAGGAAGAGGTACCGGACGGTGTCTTCCTGGAAGCGGCCCATCATGCCTTCGAACATGTCGAAGGACTCCTTCTTGTAAGCCACCAGCGGGTCCTGCTGCGCATACCCGCGAAGTCCAATGCCCTCCTTCAGGTGATCCATGTTCAGCAGATGATCTTTCCATAGGCCGTCCAGCACGCTAAGCATGATCATCCGCTCGTGGAAGCGCATCTGTTTCTCGCCGATGATCTGCTCCTTGGCCGCGTAGCGCTCTTTGAGCTTCTCAAACAGCGTCTCGCCAATCTCATGCCGCGTGAGCTCGTGAACATCCACGCCCTCGACGGTCAGGTCGATGCCGAATTGCTCAACGAGCTTCGTCCTGAATCCATCGATATTCCACTGATCGGGATGAACCTTCTCCGGCAGGAGTTCTTCGAGAATGGCGCTGAGCAAATTTGCGACGTAGTCCTCGACGATCAGCTCCTTCTGATCGAGGCCTTCGAGAAGCTGGCGGCGCAACCCGTAGACGGCCTCGCGCTGCTTGTTCATCACGTCGTCGTATTCGAGCAGGTGCTTGCGGGCTTCGAAGTTCTGTGATTCGACGGCCTTCTGTGCAGCCTCGATGCGATTCGAGATCATGCGCGACTCAATCGGCACGCCCTCTTCCATGCCCATCCGCTGCAGCAGAGTCGAAACCCACTCCTTCGCGAAGATGCGCATCAGGTCGTCTTCGAGCGACAGATAGAACCTCGATGCTCCGGGATCTCCCTGCCGTCCCGCGCGGCCACGAAGCTGGTTGTCGATGCGCCGTGATTCGTGTCTCTCGGTGCCGAGGATATGCAGGCCGCCGGCTTCAATCACAGAGTTATGCTCCGTTGCGGCATTCGCCGAGTACGTGGCGAACGTCCGATCCCACTCCCCTTGCGTTGTCTCGAACTCCTGCCCCTGGTAGTAGAAGCGCAGCATCCCCGGAGCAGCCATCGGATTGATGGCACCCTCGGCGACGCTGATCGACCGCGCAACTCCCTTTTTCACCAGGTCCTGTTTGGCGACAAACTCCGCGTTCCCGCCGAGCAGAATGTCGGTTCCGCGCCCCGCCATGTTCGTGGCGATCGTCACCATGCCAAGACGGCCCGCCTGCGCAACAATCTCCGCCTCGCGTTCGTGGAACTTCGCATTCAGCACAACGTGCCGCACGCCCTTGCGCTGCAATATCTGCGACAGCAATTCCGACTTCTCAATCGAAGTCGTTCCCACCAGCACCGGCTGCCCCTTTTCGTGCAGACCGGAGATCTCATCGGCAACAGCAAAGTACTTTTCCTTCGCCGTTCGGAAAACAACGTCGGAATTCTCGATTCGACGCATCGGCTTGTTGGTTGGGATGACGACGATCTCCAGTTTATAAATCTTGTCAAATTCAGCCGCCTCCGTCTCCGCGGTGCCGGTCATGCCGGAGAGTTTCTTATATAGGCGAAAATAGTTCTGGAAGGTAATCGTCGCCAGCGTCTGGTCTTCCCGCCGGATGTTCACGCCTTCCTTGGCTTCAACGGCCTGATGCAGCCCATCCGACCAGCGCCGGCCCGGCATCAGGCGCCCAGTGAACTCGTCCACAATGATGACTTCGCCGTCTTTCACGACATACTGCACGTCGTGCTTATAGAGCGTGTGCGCCTTGATGCCAACTTCGACGTGATGCTTGAGGTCCCAGTTTTCGACGTCGGCGATATTCCCGATTCCGAGCAGCCCTTCGATCTTTTCCCAGCCCTCATCGGTTACGGAAATCGTCTTGTGCTTCTCGTCGACGACGTAGTCACCGGTCAAAATCTTCGTCTCGCCCTGCTCGATCTCTTCGCCTTGCTCGAGCCCCGGAATGATCCGGTTCACGCGAACATACTTGTCCGTCGTCTGATCCGTCGGGCCGGAGATGATCAGCGGCGTACGCGCCTCATCGATCAGGATCGAATCCACCTCGTCGACAATCGCAAAATAGTGGCCGCGCTGTACGCAGTCAGCGAGCTCGAACTTCATATTGTCGCGCAGGTAATCAAAACCGAATTCGTTGTTCGTGCCGTAAGTGATATCTGCTGCGTAGGCCTGGCGCCGCTGATTGTCGTCAAGATCGTGCACGATTACGCCCACACTCAGCCCGAGGAATTCGTAAATTTTGCCCATCCACTCTGCATCGCGTTTGGCCAGGTAATCATTCACCGTGACCACGTGAACACCATGCCCGGCCAGTGCATTCAGATAGCACGCAAGCGTAGCGACCAGCGTTTTGCCCTCGCCGGTCTTCATCTCGGAGATCTTGCCCTGGTGCAGAACCATGCCGCCGATAAGCTGCACGTCGAAATGCCGCATGTTCAGCATCCGCCGTCCGCCTTCACGGACAACGGCGAACGCCTCAGGCAGGATTTCATCGAGAGCCTGCTTCTCGGCAGCGGCGCGCTCCTCAGCATCGCTGATTCCTTCGACGGCAGCGGCGATACGCGCCTTGAACTCATGTGTCTTCGCCCGCAGTGCGTCGTCGGAAAGCTGCTGCACCTCCGGCTCGAACGCGTTGATAGTCTGAACGCGCGGCAGCAGGCGCTTCACCACGCGCTCGTTATTGGTCCCAAATATCTTAGTTAGAGCCTTACCGATCAAAGCGCAAATTCCCTCAAGCTATAGTGTAAATGCTGTGACGCGGCTTGGGGTTGAAGGCTTGATTTAGGTGGAAGCCGCAAATTCTACGGTGATCTGTCTGCCATTCTGCTCCGACACCTCCAAAATAGGCGCGAACAAGCGCAAGCGCCTGATTTACTTCGCCTCCACTACTTCGCTCCCACTATTTCGCTCTCGGATGCGTCCGGTCGTAGACTTCTGCCACTTGTCCGACCGTGAGCTGGGTATACCGCTGTGTCGTGGACAGCCGCTCGTGCCCCAGCAATTCCTGAATAGCCCGCAGATCTGCGCCCTCTTCCAGCATGTGCGTCCCAAAAGCATGCCGCAGCGTGTGCGGATGCACATCTGCCGGCAGCCCGTGGGCGAGCGCAATCTGTTTCACGATGCGCCCGACGCTCCGCGTCGTCAGCCTGCCCAAGCCGCTTGCAGTGCGGCGCAGCCGCACATTCAGCAGCAGAGCCTCCGAGGACTTCCCTGCCGCCACAAGCCTCGCTTCACGCAGAGGCAGGTAGGCCCGCAGCGCCTGCGCCGCCGCGTCCCCAAGCGGCACATACCGTTCCTTGCGACCCTTGCCCCGCACGAGGATCGCCTCATTGGCCCAGTTAATATCACGAAGGTTCAGCCCGACCAGCTCCGCGTTGCGGATCCCGCACCCGTAGAGCAGCTCAAAGATGACGCGGGCGCGCTCCGGCCATGCGGCTACGTCTTCCGACGCTGCAGCATCGACCACGCGATTCATCTGCTCAATTGTCGGAACCCGCGGCAGGTGCTTCGGCAACTTAGGCGTCGCAACCAGAACCGCGGGATTCTGCTCAACAAGCCCGCGTCGTGCCAGCCACTTGAACCACGCCCGGATGGCCGCCAGGGCGCGCGCTACCGAGGCTTTCGACAGCCCACGCCCGTAAAGCTCGCTCAGATACGCCCTGATCTGCTGATGTTCGAGCTTTCCAACCTGAACGTCGGGTCCACGCTCCGCAATCAGATAGGCCGTAAAGTCATGCAACTCGCGCAGGTACGCGCGCAGTGTATGCGGCGAGGCCGCGCGCTCATGCGCAAGCGCAGACAGAAATTCCTCTACGCGTGCCACGATCTGCGTATCCGCGCTCATTCCGCCGCCCGCTTCGCACGCGGATGATGTTGCCGGTGTACCGCCTTCAACCGTCCCAGAGCGAGATGCGTATACACCTGAGTAGTCGCGATATCGGCGTGGCCAAGGAGCGTCTGCACCGTGCGCAGGTCGGCGCCGCCCTCTACCATGTGCGTGGCGCAACTGTGGCGCAGCATGTGCGGACTGGCATGTGCGTCAGTCGACTTCACCAGCCGCCAGATCCACTGCCGCGTAAGCGCCACGCCGCGAACCGAAAGAAACAACCGTCCCGTTGCGCGGCCCTTCTTCTGCAGCTCCGGCCGCGCAAGCTTCAGGTATCCCTCCAGCGCGTCCACCGCCGCCCGACCCAGCGGCACGATGCGCTCCTTGTCCCCTTTGCCGCGCACCAGCACGCGCCCCGCATCGAGCGAGAGATCAGCCACGTTCAGCCCTGTCAGTTCCGAAACCCGCAACCCTCCCGCATACAGCAACTCGAGAATCGCCCGGTCGCGCAGTGCGATGGCGTCAGCCTCGGGATGTTCCGCTGCCAGCCCCGAACGCTCCAGCATCTCCGTCACTTCCGATTGGGCCAGCGATTTCGGTAGTACCTTCCACGTCGACGGCGATTCGAGGTTCACCGTCGGATCGCGCTCGATACGCTTGTCCAGGAGCAGCCATCGGTAAAAACCTCGCAGACATGACAGTTTGCGAGCCGCCGATCGCGACTCCACGCCGTGTGTGCCCAGGTGTTCAAGAAATCCAGCGACGTTCGAATGCGTCGCGGATCCGAGCTGTGCATTTTCTCGCTGCGAGTATTCGGCAAACTGAAGCAAGTCGCGCTCGTAGGCCTCGCAGCTCAGCGGCCGCAATCCTTTCTCCACGCGCAGATAGGCGAGATATTCCCGCAGCAGTTCGGAATTGCGACTGTCCGACACTGAGTGGATTATCGACGAAAGATCCCGTACGAGCACGGCCCAAGTCTGAGGGAATCAACTTCATCAGCACATCTCTACGTTCAGTGACCGCATATTAACAATTGCTTTGTGCAATTTCCCCGCGTATCACGCAAAATATCTAGATAGACAGGAGCACCAACCCGTTGACCGTTACACACGCTGCCCCCGCACGTTACACCCCAAGCGAATTTGAGGAAGCCGTTCTTGCGCTTGATCCCGCCACCGCCATCTTTGATTGCGACGGCACTTTATGGAGCGGTGACGCCGGCTACGGTTTCATGGTCTGGTCCATCGAAGCCGGCCTGGTCTCGCGCAACGCGAGCGACTGGATCGATTCGCGATACCGCCTCTACCTGAGCAGCGAAGTCTCCGAGTCCGAAATGTGTGGCGAAATGGTCCAGCTTTACTCCGGACTGCAAGAATCCGAACTCCGCCACGCCGCCGAGGAGTACTTCCGCTCTCATATCGAAGCCCACGTCTTCCCCGAAATGCGCACGCTCGTCGAAAAGCTCCGCGCAGACGGTGCCGACATCTGGGCTGTCAGCTCCACCAACAACTGGGTCATCGAGGAGGGTGTCCTCCGCTTCAACATTCCCGCTTCCCGCGTCCTCGCTGCCCAGGTCAAAGTCGTCGACGGCCGCATAACCAGCGACCTCATCGATGTCCCCAGCGGCGACGGCAAGGCGGCTGCGCTTCGGCGCGCCGGCATCCCAAAGCCGGATGCGGTCTTCGGGAACTCCATTCACGACGCAGCCATGCTCACCCTCGCGAAACGCGCGTTTCCGGTAAATCCAACACCAGCGCTGCTCGAGATCGCCGCCGACCGCGGCTGGACGGTCTTCTATCCAGGCGCCGTGCTTGCCGATACCAAGATCTAGCGACAGGATGAAGATCATTTCCTTGCAGCCCAGCGTCAGCATCATCCTCGACCGGCTGGGCTGTCTCGACTCGCTCGCTGCCTGCACCAGGTATTGCCTCGAAACAGTGCCCGCCCTCCGCGATCGATCGCTGCCCGTCGTCCATGATTCCTGGTCCACCAAAGCCGAGGAACTGCTGCCCGTCCGGGCTGATCTCGTTATCGCGTCGGTTCCCTACCGGCAGGAGTCGCTGACTGCCATCCTCAAGTCAGGGCGGTCGGTGCTGACGTTGTCTCCACGGAACCTCGCCGATATCTACCAGGACATCCGCCTGATTGCCTCGGTCGTAGGCGCTGCGCCGAAGGGAGAAGCGCTCGTCGCCGAGATGCAGGCGGAGATCGAGGCGGTGAAGGCTCGCATGGCAGCCATCTCTCCGAAGCCGCTCGTCTACTGCGAGGAGTGGGGCAAACCCCTGATCCACTCCCAGCTATGGGTCATGGAGCTCGTCGAGGCTGCGGGCGGCGAATTCATCGGCACACCTGGCTCGACGACCGAGGCCGAAGCGATAGCTGCCGCCGATCCCGACGTGATCGTAGCCGCATGGTGCGGAGCCGGCGACCGCGTTCCCCTCGAACGTATCGTCGAGCAGAGGCGCTGGCAGAATCTGCGCGCCGTCAGATCCGGCGGGGTTTACTGTATCGCCGACGAGCTTCTGAACACCCCAGCCCCAACGTTGATCGGCGGCCTCCACGCCCTCGCGCAAGCCATTCACCCTGATATCTTTGGTTCACTCCACGGCGACTCAGGCCGCAAAATCGATCTAATCTCACCTAATGCGTCTAAACTGATGTGAGCGTGGAAGAAAGGGTCGATCAGAACGGAGCGAAGACCGTGCGCTTTGTCGCCGCCGCACTCATTTTGCGCGGCGAAGAGGTCTTGATCTGCCAGCGGCGTCCCGACCAGCCCATGGCTCTCAAATGGGAGTTCCCCGGGGGGAAGATCGAATCGGGAGAGACCCCCAAGCAGGCGCTCGCCCGCGAGCTCGACGAAGAGCTCGGCATCGATGCCGATGTCGGACCGCTCGTCACCCACACCCGCCACACCTACCGCAGCGGCGGCGCGGTGGACCTGCAGTTCTTTGCCGTCCACGCCTTTCGCGGCGAGGTCACCAATCGCATCTTTCACGACGTGCGCTGGATCCCGCTGCGCGACCTCACCAGCTACGATTTTCTGGCCGCCGACAGGGATTTGATCCGCGATCTTTCCGCCGGTAAGCTGCTTTAGCCCCGACTATCTGCCGGGTACCCCTCCCCCTCCATATCCGATGCTCATTAATTCTAAACGGGTTAAGAAGGGCAGCGGGCTGCAGGTCATAGATAGCGCTGGAGTTACGGCTACTTCATAGAAAACAGGAAACTTACAGCTCCTCATTTGAAACTGCGGAATTCTCGCATGGTCATTGGTTGACAGCAGTTGGGCCGCACAATAAACAGAAAAGCCCGGCTGATGCGGCCGGGCATTTTGATCTCTATTTTGATTATAGCGGCGCAGCGAAAATCATCCGCCAATTATCTCCGGCCTGCTCGGGTTTCAGTGCATGAACTGCTGCACCATCAGCATGACCGAAAGCACGCTGACGATTCCCGCTGTCAGCCAGGCCGCGATGTTGAACCAGCGCGGGTTCACGTACTCGCCCATCAGGTCCTTGCGGTTGATCAGCAGCAGCATCAGCACAATCACGATGGGAAGCAGAATGCCGTTGAGCGCCTGCGACTCGATCGACCACTTTACCAGCGGGAAGTTCGGAATCATGACCACGGCGGCGCCGCCGGCGATCAGGATCGTATAGAGCCAATAGAAGGCGGGAGCTTCACTGAACTTCTTATCCACACCAGATTCGAGGCCCAGCCCCTCACAGACTACGTAGGCGGTCGAGAGCGGCAGGACCGATGCTGCGAAAAACGACGCATTGAAAAGCCCGAACGCGAACAGCAGGAACGCATACTGTCCGGCCAGCGGCTTCATCGCCTGGGCCGCGTCAGAGGCATCGCGAATCGCCCCCTGCCCGTGCGTGTAAAGGGTGGCCGCGCAGGCCACGATAATGAACCACGCCACGACATCGGTGAAGATAGAACCGACAATCACATCCAGGCGCGATGCTGCGTACTTCTTGACACTGACGCCCTTTTCCACAATCGTCGACTGGAGATAGAACTGCATCCACGGCGCGATCGTCGTTCCAATCACGCTGATCACCAGAAAGAGATAGTCGTGGGTCCATGCCGAGCGCGGAGGCACCTTGACGGTAGCCACGAGCGCGGTGTGCCAGCTCGGCTGTGACAACACTCCGGCAACAATGTACGCAATATAGAAAACAGACGCGGTGAGGAAAATCTTCTCGACACTCTTGTAGTCCCCGCGCACCGCCAGCAGCCACACCAGCACCGAGCACACCGGCACCGAAATGTATTTGCTCAGGTGAAACAGGTCGAGACTGGCGGCGATACCGGAGAATTCCCCGATCACATTTCCAAAATTAACCAGCACCAGCAGGAACAGCACAATCACCGTAAGGCGCAGGCCGAACTCTTCCCGGATGAGATCGCTGAGTCCCTTGCCGGTCACTACCCCCATGCGCGCGCACATCTCCTGCACGACGATGAGGGCAAGAGTGATGGGAATCATCGTCCACAGCAGGGCGTAGCCATACTGGGCACCCGCCTGCGAATACGTGAAGATGCCGTTCGGGTCGTTGTCTACATTAGCGGTGATGAACCCCGGGCCGAGCACGGCGAAGAACAGCAGTATCCGGGTTCTCCAGCGTCGTAGCATGAATAGGGATCAGGGAACAGGGATCAGGATTCTCTCTTAGGTACTCAGCTTACCCAAAATAGCACCCAGCATTTTGCCAACCTCATGAGAAAGCTGTTCTGTCGTTTCAAGTTTCCCCACAGCTCCAAAACCCAACTCTTTCGCGATGGTCAATTGTGTCTGAACCTCGAAATTCGACCCACGTGCTATGCCAAGAAACTGCTTATATTCGCCTTTTGAGCCTCGTCCATAGCCCTCGGCGATATTGCTGGCTGCTGAGTTCGTAAATCTCTTTCTTTGGAAAATCTGCTGTAAATCGATAAATCGCGGTGCTAAGTTGGATCGCCCGCTGCCAAACAATCAAGTCGCGAAAGGAGTCACCCAAGGCCTTTGTCTTCTTTTGAATTTCTCTAGATCCGATGTATCAGTTTGCTGATCGGTGTTCCCGGTTTCCTATCTCTGCCTCAGGAATGCGATCACGTGGTCTGCTTCGATCACCCCAACCAGCTTCGCGTCTTTGTTCAAAACCGGCAGGGCGCGAAGATTGTACTTGTCGAATAGTTCAGCTACCTTCTCCTGGCGGGCGTCTGCTTCGCATGAGATGAAACGCGGTTCGGCGAGCACATCCAGCCGGGTCTCCGGCTTGGCCAGCACAATTCGCGCCATCGGGACCACACCTTTCAGAACCTCGGCGTCGTCGACCAGGTAAATCTCAGTGACGGTTTCAATATCGCCCTCGAAGCCGCGCAGCGCCTGAATCGCATCGGCCACCGTCGCTGCTTGCGGAACCGCAACGTACTCCGTCGTCATGCGGCCGGCAGCCGAGTCTTCCCTGAATTCGAGCAGCTCTTCGACTTCCTGCCGCTCTTCCGGATTCATCTCCTCGAGAATCGCTTCGCTGTGCGATTCCGGCAGCTCGGCCAGCAGGTCGGCAGCTGCGGACGGATCCATCTCCTCGACAATCCCCGCCGCGACCTCGGAGGTGAGCCCCTCAACCATTGACTTCTGGAGCCGGGGTTCCACTTCCTCGAGCGCCTCGGCGGCCACCTCCTCGTCGAGCGTGGTCAGAATTGCTTCCCGTTCGGCGGGTGGCAGTTCTTCCAGAATGTCAGCGATGTCTGACGGGTGGAGCTGAGCCAGACGCTCATGTTCGATCTTGAGCTTCACTCGCCGCGCCGGATCCACCTCGATCACGTCGACGAATTCCCAGGGGATCACCCGAGCCGGAAATCGCCTCGCCAGAGACTCCAGGGTCTGCGCCGGCAACGCGCCCTTGAATAGTCTGCGAACGGCGCCGCGCAGACCAACTTCCACTTCGCGCACGCGCAGGTCTTCAGGTTCTCCATTGTCTGAAAACCACTGCAGGTCGACATCGTTGACGCGCACCACCTTGCGGCCGTGAACGTCGATAATCTGCCGGTCCAGCAGATCCTGCCGCAGCATGATGAAGTTGTCGTCCTGCCGCAATGGCCGCAGCTCAGCTCCCGTACGCAACTCTAATACGCCGCTCGGCGTCTGCTGCACGCTGGTGGCGGCCACCAGTTCCAGTCCCCTGCGGGTTTTGAGCACCAGACCGGCGACCTTGCCAGCGTCATCTCCGGTGCCTACCGCCAGGTCGCGCACACGCCCGCGCACCTGTCCCTTTACGTCGGTAACGGGTGTTCCGAGAATCTTTGTGAGCGACAGACTGGCCTCACCGTTGCTCGCTTTGCGTGCCATCTCCGATGCAGTCTAACAGGCACACAGGACAACCCGCGGCGGGGCAATCATGCTCCTAATTTGGGTCGATCGACATCATCTCGAAGGACGACAGTGAGATCGCTTGACATTGACAGCGCCAGCAAGCAAACTGCCTGCTAACGAGATCGCTCGAGGTTTGCACACGAAAGATATGGAAAAAGGCGGGGAAGAGCATTTGACCGGACAACAGGCAAGCCGCATTACTTACACGCTCGAGTCCTCGCTGGACAGTGTCAATAAAGTTGAGGAAACCGCCGAACAGATGGCCAAAAAAGCCGGCATCGACGAAGACGAGGTCTTTCGCGTAGCCATGGCGGTCCGGGAAGCAGCCGTAAACGCTGTGCTCCACGGCAACTCTTACGATCCCGAAAAGCGCATCACCGCATCCTTTGAAAATACCGGCGAATCGCTGGTCATTCGCATCTCCGACCAGGGCAAAGGACTGGACCCGGACACGCTCCCCGACCCGCTGGCGCCGGAGAATCTTCTGCGCGGATCCGGCCGCGGCATCTTCCTCATTCGTTCATTCATGGATGAGGTACACTTCAAGCAATTGCATCCCGGAACTGAGTTGACACTTATCAAGCATCTGGGGACGGCTCAAACAGGCAGCTAAGGAGGACTTTTTCGTGAGCATGAAAGTAACCACCCGTCAGGTAGACGGCGTGACCATTCTCGATCTAAGCGGTCGCATCACTCTCGGTGAGGGCAGTGTGCAGTTGCGTGACGCGATACGGGACCTTCTGTCCAAAGGCTCGAAGCTTATCCTGCTGAATCTCGCCGATGTGAACTACATCGACAGCTCAGGGATCGGCGAACTGGTCAGCGCATACACCACCGTTCGCAATCAGGGCGGCGAACTGAAGCTTCTGAACCTTACCAAAAAGGTTCACGATCTCCTGCAGATCACCAAGCTCTACACCGTCTTCGACGTAAAGGACGACGAAGCCACCGCCATCGCTTCCTTCAACCGCGCATAAGTCAGCATCCCTCCCCGTCCCAATGCAAAGAGGCTGTCCGCAGGCAGCCTCTTTGTCTTGCAATATTATCCCCGCTAGAACTTGACTACCGGGGCTGTCCGGGATGATTCACTCGCTTCAAAGTAGGCATTATTCGTCTGGAAGCCGGCAATTCCCGCCCAGATGCTGTTGGGAAACTGCCGGATGAACGTGTTGTAGTCGCGCACCGTCTCGTTGTAGCGTCGCCGCTCGACAGCAATGCGATTCTCCGACCCCTCAAGCTGTGCCTGCAGGGACAGGAAATTCTGGTCGGCTTTCAGGTTGGGGTAATTCTCAGAGATGGCCAGCAACCGCCCGAGCGCTCCATCGAGTTGTCCGTTGGCCTGGATCTTGCCCGAAGGGTCCTTCGCATTCAGCAGAGCGGCCCGCGCGTTGGCGATGTCGTCGAAAACTTTCTCCTCGTGCGTTGCATATCCCTTGACCGTGCTCACCAGGTTGGGAATCAGGTCGGCGCGACGCTGCAGCACCACGTCCACCTGCGACCATTGCGCCTTGACCGCCTCCTGCTTGGCGACCATCTGGTTCTTCGCGCTGACGTAGCTGCC